>OUNO010000222.1_pt2 | contig 24297 bp, 17 predicted proteins | sample 1779811 | NCBI WGS metagenome assembly OUNO01 (sample SAMEA3914804, study PRJEB12502) | metagenome | biome: forest; material: soil | place: Canada | collected 2010-06-25 | depth 0.3 m | reverse complement strand
CCGCCGCCGATCGCGCCACCCGCACCTGCCTCGGGAGCTCCGCCGACGGACGCTCCGGCGCCGCCGCCAGTAAGCCCGCCACTCGTGCCGCCGGCGTGAGCGCCACCGGCGGTATTCGCAGTACCGCCAGCATTGGTTGAACCCGCGGGATTGCCTGCGGGGCCATCGGTGGATGCACCGCAGCCGACGAGCCACAGGCTTGCGAGAAGCGTCAATAGTTCAAAGTTCGTCTTGCGCACGACTCTCCGCGTTCGATCGCCTTCAGCCGGCCGCGACTCATCATTGGCCGGACATGGGTCGACTCTTGTGCTGATGCAGTAGCGATAGCTTCCTCTTTCCGTCGCACAATCCTCCGGTCCGGCGCGAGCGAGGGCGGTTCAGGAAGTGACACCGCTCCGTGTATTGAACGACGGAGAGCTGGATGGTCCGACACTGCCCCGCTGCGCGGCCTCGAGTGAAAGGCGTAGTGCTCGCCGGGCCAAGCGCAGACGAAGGTACCTTGAAAAATCCTACCCATCAGTACGTGCTCGCGGCCGCGATCATGGGCTTGGGGTGCTCCGAGAGCGCCCCTCCGCCCACCACTGCCGCGGGCGGCTCTAGCCCAGGCGGCGCGGGGAATGGCGGTGCGATCAGTTCCGGCGGCAACTCGGCGCCCGGTGGCGGGATGACCTCAGGGGGATCCGGGGAGAGCGGAGGTGCGCCGGGAACAGGCGGCAATTCGGGGGTGGGCGGCTTCCTTTCGAGCGCAGGCACTGCCGGCACGACCGTCAGCGGCGGAGCTGCGGGTACAGGCGGCGTGTCGAACGGTGGGGCCAGCGGCGCGGGTAGAGGGCAAACCGGTGGCGCCGCGGGGGCTGGCGGCTCGAGTGTCCTTGGCGCGACGCCGCCCATGGGATGGAACTCGTGGAATGCTTACGGCTGCAACGGGCTGAACGAAACCGTCGTCAAGAACATGGCTGACGCCTTCGTCACGACCGGTATGAAGGACGCTGGATACGAGTACGTCAACCTCGACGACTGCTGGATGGATGGTCGCGACTCGAATGGAAAACTGAAGTGGAGCGCCAGCAAGTTTCCCTCGGGCATCCCCGCGCTTGCGGCGTACATCCACGGCAAGGGCCTCAAAATCGGGATCTACGAGACGCCCAACACAAAAACGTGCGCGGGCATCTACGGAGGCTACGCCCCTGGCGTCGGCAGCGTCGGTCACGAGACCAGCGACGCCCAGACCTTTGCCTCGTGGGGGATCGACTACCTGAAGTACGACAAGTGCCAGGGGCAGCTGAGCGCGTTCGCCGTAATGCGCGACGCGCTCAAAGCGACGGGGCGCCCGATCTTCTACAGCATCAACCCTGGTGACCAAGGCCCGTTCTGCACGCCGACGAATTGCTCCCTCAACTTGCCCACGATCGCCAACCTGTGGCGCATCGGATTCGACATCTCGGCCAATTGGAGCGAGGTGATTCGGCTCATCGACGCGAACAAGAATCAGTACTCTGGCGCAGGACCCGGACACTGGAACGACCCCGACATGCTCGAGGTCGGCAACGGGTTGAACGACACCGAAGGCCGCGCCCACTTCAGTATGTGGGCGATCATGGCGGCGCCGCTGATCACGGGCAACGACCTGACCAAGATGAGCGCGGCGACCAAGGCCACGCTGACGAACGCCGAGGTCATTGCGGTCGATCAGGATCCTCTCGGCCAGCAAGGCCGCGTCGTCGGAACTCCAGGGGCGAACCTAGAGGTCTGGTCCAAGGTCATGTCAGGGACCAACAAGAGAGCCGTCGCGCTGTTCAATCGCGGCTCTACAACTTCGTCCATCGCCGTGCAATTTAGCCAGCTCGGCCTGCCCGCGGGCGCCGCGTCAGTCCGCGATCTATGGGCTGCGAAGGGCCTCGGCCTCGCGACAGGCTCATACACCGCGACGAATGTACCGAGTCACAGCGTTGTCCTGCTCGAGATAGTCAGCGCACCCTGAGCTCCTGCGCTTTCGACGGCGACCTGCAACGGACCCATCGCACAGGTCCGAGTTGCAGCCGCGCTACGCCTTCATGCCGTCGTACTGACCCGAGCCGATCGTGGGCGCGGTTTGCGACACGCTCCGCGTTGCCGCTGCCATGATCGTATTGAGGACCTGGGCATTGGCGGCACCGGCGGTGTCGATGTACGCGCCTTGCTTGAGGTAGCCGCCGCCGCTGCCCCAAATGATCATCGGCACGCCCCGCGTCGAGTGCGTGGGGCCGTCGGCCAACGTATTGGTCCAAATGATTTGTGCTGCGTCTTGCAGGCCGTGCGCCTTGAAGGCGTCCAGGCCCACTAGGAGCGATTGCATGCGCACCGTGTCGATTTCATGGTGCGCCATTTCGGCGGTCGGGTTGTTTCCGGAGATCGAATCCGACTGGATGCGGTGGCTCAATTGGTGGAACGTCCAACCGAGGCCAGCGTTGGACGGTACGTTGTACATCGTGCCGTCAGTGCCATCGCCCCATTGCAGGGTGGCAACGCGGCTGTAGTTGCAACCAAACGCGACCGCCATGATTTGCAAGTGGAGCTGCACGATTTGCTCCATGTTCGCGCCCTTGAACACGAAGCCCGTCTTCAAGGCCGTGTACTTGTCATCCGGTAGCCCGGCCTTCGAACAGGAGACACCCGTGGGCGTCATGTTGCCCATCGTGACTTCAACGTCACGGATGGCCTGGAAGTGTTGATCGAGGCGCTGCTTGTCGGCTGCGCTGAGCACCGACATGTTCATCAGCTCCTTGAGCTCGCCACGCACGAGATCGTTGACGCTCTTGCGCCGATTCGCGAGCTCTTGCGCAAGTGGATCGACGGTCGGCGTCGTGCCTGGCGTCGTCGTGCTCGCGCCGGCCAGACCCACGACCTTCGAATACAGCAGGTACGGGTTCACGTCTGCGCCGCGCACTTGCCCGGCTCCGGACGCCTTGAACGAGATGCGCTCGGCGATGAACCCCTTGGTGCCCGAGTACAAAGCGAGCGGATCTGCACCCAGGGCTTTGCCGATCAATGTATCCGCAGAGGGGCCCGCCGAGTAGGCGGTGTTGCCGTTGCTTCCCGGCGCCAAACCAGTGAGGGTTTGGACGTTCGCCTCAGCGTGCCCGCAGCTCTTTGGACCTGGGTTCGGATAGTTGATGCCCTTCAGGAACAAGAGGTTCGCCGCGTGCGGTGACAGCACGCTGGTCGCCATGCCTGTCGCGCCGGCCAAGCCCGCCGTGGTCAAAGCGCCGGTGGCAGCGGGGAAGAAATTTTTATTTACCTGCCCGTTCTGCGCGACGATGAAGAAAGTAAAGACCGGTGGATTGTCGGCGGCCCAAGCGGAGCGGCTGGGGAGCCCCTCCAAGAAAGGCAACGCCACGGCCACGGCTCCGGCGCCTCGAAGGAACGCCCTTCGGTTGAGGGCGCTACGGTTCATGGGATCGAGCTTGAGTATCACTGTGCACCTCCTGCGCGCGTCCTAAAGGCGTCCTGTCTCACGAGGTCGACAATGACTTGCTTCACCGAGCCAGTGCTCGATTCACTGATGGAAGCGAGCTGGGATACCAGGGGCAGGTCCGCCGCAATGATGTCGCGCTGCAGCCCAAAGCTCGCGAGCTTCTTCGAGTAGCACAGATGGGTCTGCGGATCGGTCGCCATGACCTGCATCAGGTCCGCCGCGTTCTGGTAGCTCTTGGTGCCGTCTACGAAGGCGAACGACGCGCTGCTGTCGATGGGCAGGTCCTGATCCCCGTTCTTCTCCGTTACGCGATATTGGCCCATGCCATCGAAATTCTCGAAAGCGAAACCGAGCGGGTTGATCATGTTGTTGTGGCAAACGGTGCCGCAGCCCTTCGTGTGTGCGTCGACACGCATGCGATTGGTTTGACCGGGCAGCGGCGCGGGGAGCGGCGGGATATCGGGCGCTGGCGGTCCGAGCGGCGCGCACAGCACATCGAGAGCCATGCTCACGCCGCGGTGAATCGAATCGGGAATGTCGTTGTGCCCGTACAACACGAGGAACGGGAGCTGGGTGAAATAGCCGACCCGATTGGGGCCCAGTTGGCTTTCGATGAAGCCGCTGGCTGGCGCGGTCATGCCAGCGCCATAAAGCGGCGCCATATTCGGCCCGACAAACCCGCTCGTCGACAGAAAGATGTCTTTCACACCTAGCCCTTGGCCGAAGATCTTGTCGAAGAACAGGTACGAGCTCTCCTCCAGCTCGGGATTGATCGCTGGGTTGTAACTCGGAACCCCGACTTTGCTGAGCTCGGCGAACTTCTTGAAGCGCAAGAATTCGCCATGGAACGTGCGCATCACCTGCTTGGCAGCCGGCTCCTCCAACATCTTCTGTGCCACTGCCGCGGCACCGTCCGGTGTCTCTAGCTTTCCGGGGCCTGCTGCGGCGTCGAGCAGCGCGTCATCCGGCGTGCTGTTGCGGAGGAGGAGCGATAGCTTGGAGGCCATCTCGAAGCCAGACAGGGGAGCGGCGACTGCTCCGAGCTCGGTGCGGTAAAGGAAGTACGGCGACTGCAGCATCGCCTCGACCACGATCGAAGCGCCTTTGGCGAACGCACTCTGGGTCCCAGAGAGGCCCGGGCCCATATCGAAGAGCTTCTGGTACGAGGCCTTTTCGGTGTCGGTGAGTGGGCGGCGGTAGACTCGACGCCCCACGGTGGCGATGAACCCGGCGGCGTCGGTGCCCGGATAGAGCTTGCTCAGTTTTGCCGGGTCCGACGTGACCTGTCCGGCCAGCGTTTCCGCGGCGCTCTCGTAATCCGACCACGAGCGGCTGTCGACACTCAGCACCTGTTCGTTGTTCGTGAAGTCAGTGGTGCCCGCTACCGCGTCGAGGAAGGCTTCGGCAAGCGTCGGGGGCGACGCCAAGCCGAGGACGGCCTGAGCGCTGTTCGTCCATTGCTCGTTGGTGAGCCGGACCACGCGAAAGTAGCTCGGGGAGCCGTCGAGCTTCAGCTTGGTCGCGATGTCGGGTGTACCCGCCCCCGCGGCGCCGGCGCCTCCTGAGCTCGAGCCCCCGCCTGTGCCTACACTCGATCCACCGGGACCGTCAGATGTGGAGCTCGGGATAATCCCGCTGCAAGCAGTGACCGCAAGGGCTAGGGTCAGCGCGCCAAAGTTTCCGAATCGAAGCGTCATCGAGGGCTCCTCGTCGACATGAAGGGAATCTGCCTTTCCGACACCGATTCGCGATGTAAGCGCACCCATGAAGCGGTGTTTGGATGTCCGACGTCATCGCGAGCGCGTGCCCGAACAATCACGGGCGTAGCGGTCTAAGCGAGCAGTGTCACAGCGATCGCGCGTCCGTCGCCCAAAGCGCAAGGAGTCCGCTTTTTTCTCAGAGGGTCTTGAAGAAGTCGTAGATCGACTTGACGCCGAAGCAGGGCACGCCGTGCTGGGTCCCACCGTAGTTCGGGTCGTTGTGGGCACACCAGATGGTGGGTACGCTGCAGTCGTCGTAAATCTTGCAGCCTGGGTCGACCTGGATGCCACTGCTCATGCAGCCCGTAATCGGCGCATACGCCTTGGACGTTTCGGCACACATGTTCGCGGCACGGAACTTGGCGACCGCGTTCTTGGCGGAGTCCGCGGTGCGCTGATTGTCGTGGATGCCGTCTATGTAGAGAACCGGTATCGGGATCGCCACGTCGAAGGGGTCGGCCGCGACGGGCGACACGCCCTTGAAATTCAAGTGCTGCGCGTCGCTCTTGTGCGAGAGGGTATTGACGAGCATTTGCGCGCCTGAGCTGTGCCCCACACCGAATATTCGATTGGTGTCGATACAGTACGTTGCCAACACGTCGTCGTATTGCTTGAGGATGCGCGCGATGTTGTTGTTGTAGTTCACCCAGCATTGGCCGCTGTCCGTGGTGTTCGGCAGCAACCGGACGTACTCGTTTTCGAAGGCCGACCCTTTGAGCAGGCCTTCCCACTGCGTGTTCGGGTTGCCACACGCGTGTAGCGCAATCAGCAATGGGAACGGCTTCGTTCCATCGTAAGACGAGGGGAAATCGATGATTTCTTGGTTCGCGACGGTGACCTTGCCATTGGCAGGGAGACCCGACTTACTGCAGCCCGCGCTTGGCTTCGTCGTACCGCTCGCGCCGCCGCCCGTACCACTTGCGCCCGCTGTGGAGCCGCCACCAAGCCCGCCCATCGACCCCGCTGAGCCGGCACTCGCGCCGCCAGCGTTCGCAGCGCCGCTGCCACCGTTGCTCGTCGCCCCCGCGGACGCGCCCGTGCCGCCCGAACCCGACGAAGCGCCGGCAGAGCTAGCACCGGCTGATGCTATCGACCCGCCGGCCCCCGCCATCGCTGCTCCAGCGCCTCCTCCCGCTGCAGTACCGGGAGCGTCAGTCGACGAACAACCGAGCGCGGCTGCCAGGAGAAACATAACGAAGTTCGCGTGGTGTCGAAGCATGGTTCTCACCTCAAAGTGATGGCGCATCACGCCGCCTCATCCGGGCGCGGGACACACCGCGGATTGGCGACGGTGCCAGAACGACTGGGATCGGTTCCGGACTCTCGTTGAATGAATAGCGCAATGGCACAACAGCGTCCATGCCGATGGACGTATTTCGCTCTCCCAGTAAAGGACCGTTGGATCTGAAGAGTCCTTTGCGCTGCTCGCTGCGGCAGCGAGCGAGGTTCGTTCGATGCGCAATCGACGATTCGTTTCGACCGCCTGCCAGCCGTCGCTTTTTTATGACAATTCGCGGATCGCTCCGACAAACCTCAGCGCGGGCTTCCTACGCCGGACAATCGCTGCAAGAACTGCGGCTGCCACTCCGAGGAGTGGTGTTGAAGGGGGCGGTGCGTCGCGCACGACTCGGCACCCGCATCCGTCGGTCGAGTCGACCATGCCCGACGCCGATGCGCCGCCGGTCGATGGCGCTGCGGGCATCAATGTCACGAGCGATACGCCGAACCTCGGCAAGTCGAAGTCCAGATCGACGTCGCCGTGCGGCGACACCGCGGCCGTTCGTTCAGGAGTCAGCGGCGAGGGATCCATTGCCTGCTGCAGGGCAGCCAGTTGCGCGCTTGAAGGGCTCTCCGGCATGCCTTGCGAAACCCAGACGGCATACGCATCGCCGTGCGACTCGTCCACGCGCAGATGCGAGATGCGTACGCTCGATCCGAAGCTCGAGGGTACCTTGACGCTGAGATGTACGGGGCTCGTGGGCGCTTCGACCAAGGCGTCGTGATAGTTCCACAGCAAAACTTGGACCGAAGAGCCGTCAAGAGTTGCCATGCCATCGATCTCAGGCTGATCGCGCACGCTATTCGTCAGCAGATCATCCAACTCGTGCGCGCCGCTGCTCGCGAGCGGCAAGCGCGACCCGGATAACCGCCCGAGCAATTGGAACGCGCCAAAAACGGGTAGGTGGATCCCATTCGTTCCGAGTACGCGATAGCCGGCAAAGTACGGCGTGCCCGGGAACGTAAATGCCCAGGTGAGCACGCCGCCGAGCTTGACCCCGACTTGAGCCTCGAGCTCGAGGCTGTGCTTCATCATCGCCACCTCGTATGCACCGTACGCGGGGGAGTTGCGGTAAGCGTCGGCGGGCATGCTACTCACCGGGCAAGCGGCGCAGCCGTCCGGATCAGCCTCCGTGATATAGATGGGCGTACGCGTGAAAACGGGGACGGAAGCCACGGCTTTGAAACCCGTACGGTGAAGCCTGAGCTGATTGCCCAGGTTCATCTCGACGTGGTCGCCCTCGAGAGCCACGCCACCCTTCGCGTGAAACGTCACGAGGTCGAGGCGCGCGCCGACATCGCCCGTCAGGGCGTTGTTACCCGTCGCGCAATGTTGCAGGAACTGACGGAGAAAGCCATTCCCTGGGCCCGCGACTGCCGGACCGCCGAGCGCCGCGTTCGGCATCACCTCGTGCAACGCAGACTCGGTGTAGTCGTACAGCTTCGCATATTCGTCGAAAGTGCCCTGCCAATAGCCGATGTCTGGCTCGTTCCACAGTTCCCAAAGCCAGCTCGCAGCGACGTTCGGATAGCGCTGGTCCGCGTGCGTCGCCCAGGTGCGGATCAGATTTGCCCACTTCGCATAGTCTGTCGGAGGATAGACCGAGCCACCATCGAGCAGCGTGCTGCTCGAGTTGCGGTAAGGGTTCGGGTGCGTCGAGAGCGCTTGCGGCATGAAGCCGAGCTCGACGAAGGGAAGGGCCCCCGCCATCGTGATCCCGTCCATGATTCCATCGGTCAGTGGCCAGCTGTAGACCGGATTGCCCGTTGGATCCTCGGTGTAGACGTTGGTCGAGCCCCACTTCAGGCTCGGGGTGCCATCCCCCGTGTTGAGCAAGAAGTGACTGCGCACATGAACCGGGGCACTGTTCGCGTGGGCGAGCTCGGCGAGCAGCGAGCTACCCTCGGGCGAGGTCGTGTAGTTGATCTCGTCGTACCCGAAGAACGGCCACACTCGCTCGAGCGGCGTTCCGGACGCGGTCGCATCGACCAAAACGTCGACCTGGGGTGACGCCTGCGCAAAGGTATCGGTTGCGAACATCAGGAGGGCCACGCTGAAAGTCGACCCGCTGAATATCGAACGAAACCAGGGACGTGACAGGTTCGTACCTCCGAATCGGCACGACCGATTACCAAGCTCGGTCATCGCGACTCATCGAAGGTACTCGATATTCGCGCTGATAGGCAGACGTTTTAGCGCGCCGCAGTCGACGACCGATCTGGCGCAGCGAAGTGGGATTCATTCTCGGAGCGCAAAGTGCCATCGATCGCGAACGCGCTCAGCGTGATCGTGCGCGCATGGTTGCGACGCATGATCTTGGTCGTAGACATGCCGTAGGTGACCTCCGACACTTGCCGGAGCGGCACGGGCTGAGCGGTGAGGCTGGCTCGTACATAGAGGTTCAAAGGCCCGGTCGAGCAGTCGTCTGTCCCCCCGAGTCTGCATCCCTCTACGGCGAGCGACCGGCAGCTGTTCCGGCACGGCGGCTCGGCGCTGCGGAAGAGTGGGCTTCGCCTTCCGGCTCTCGATTTAAAGAAAGCAGTCCACTGGCCGTACTAGCGCATCGACCCTTTGCAAAAAGCTCGCAAAAAGCCCGCAAATGAAATGGGGTGCGCCGCACGCCCACATCGGCCCTGCGCCAAGGGGTTGTTCGGGGGAGCAGCTGTCGTTCGAAAATTCCCCGGCAACCGCATGCTATCTTTATCCGTTATGCTCCGTCAGCGCGGCGCGCTTCTGCTCTTGGTGACAAGCACCTCCTGTGGCTTTCCTCCGTATGGGTTCCCGTCGCACTCGACGGGCGACGATTCTGAGGCGGGAGGAAGCAGCGTCCTTCCAGATCCGTGTCAAAACCGGTGCATCAACGGTGGGGTCTGTGTTGCAGAAGGGGGAAAGACACGTTGCGATTGTACTGCCGCGTGGGAGGGCGACAGCTGCCAACTCAATCACGATGATTGCCAGCCCAATCCGTGTATGAACGGTGGGGTCTGCTCCGACGGCGTGGGCTCGTTCTCGTGTGCGTGCGGCAACGGATTTACCGGTGCGAACTGCTCAGATGCGATACGCGCGACTTGCAAGGAGGTCTTGGACAACAATTCCGCGGCTCCCTCAGGCTCGTACCTCCTCGATCCCGACGGTATCGGAATCGGGCAGGCTCCGTTCGATACCGTTTGCGATATGACCAAAGACGGCGGAGGCTGGACTCTAGTAGGCCGAGAGATCGCGGGGGAAACCGAGACTTTCAAGTTCCTCAACTTGAATTCGGGTGATCCAAGGGCAGCCGCCCTCGCCGAAGGCAGCGCGCTCTTCGGGGTCCAGTTCTCCAGCCTTTACACCGAGGTGCGCTTCAACTGGAGCGGCAAAAGCAGTGGCTACATCCGCTTTACGATCGGCGAAGACCTGTTCGCCAGTACCACCAATACCGCCATACCGGTGACCGCCTTCGACACGAGCGACGCGGCACTAGCGAGCTGGGTAGCCGCAGATGGCGGAGCAATCTTTTGCCGCGCGAGCTCGTACTCGCAGGTTCGCCCCGGTGACACCAGTTGGGCGGTCAAGCCTCGATCAGACAACCACACTACCTGTGGCTGCAACGACAGCAACTGGGTCGGCCGCGGCGCCTACTACGGCGGGCACCACGACAACACGAGCTGCAAGTCCGGCGGCGGCGGGTGGGCCGCGGTCAGGAACATGGGAGAGCAGAAGGGCTGGGTCTACGGGTACGCGCTCGATATTTGGGTGCGGTGAATTTGGCCGGTGCCGGCTTCGCGGGGCGGCGAAATGATTCAGCCGTCGACACGGTTGCCGCCGCAAATCTCGCGAACGCTCTCAGTCTTCGCAGCCATCGGTAGCGTCAGCACCCGAGGGAGGACTCGGCAGTCTCGCGCTGGCGGCCTTGGCTTGCTCGATTCGCTGCAGGATGTACGGAGGGTAGGCGGCGGCAGGAAAGTGATCGACGACGGCCTGGTATCGGCAAGCGGCGCGTTTCGGATGGCCTTGCAACCAGTCTGTATCGGCGAGGCCGACCCATGCCGGAGCGTAGTTGGCGTTGTCTTTCAGCGCGCGGCTGAACAGCTCCGCGCCATCCGCGACCCCGCCACGCAGCAGCTGAACCTCGGCCAGCCCGCAGCGCGCTTCGGCATCCGCCGGGTGGTGGCGCAGCACGGCTTCGTAGAGGCGCTGCGCGTCGTCCAGCTGCAAACGGTGCTGGCGATCACGCGCAAACGTCAGGATCTCGCGCTTGGTAACGACCGGCTTGGCGGCGACCTTCGCCCGGGCTGACCCGAGCGCGGCGGTCGGCTGCATGCTGCCCGCAGCGCCGACGCCGTTACCGACGGAGTGATTGCCGCTTTGCGCGAACCACGCATCGAAGATGCGTCGTAGATCCGCGGTCGACGGGTGAATGCCCGTCTGCTGAGGCACGGCTTGGAGCTCGCGCTCGGCATCGGCTTCGCGCTTCACTAGGATCATGCCCAAAGCGAGCCGAGCGCGCAAAATTCCGACGCGGTGATCGTTGGTGGGGGCCGCGCGTACCAGCTGATTGAGCTGCGCGCGCGCAGCGTCGAGCTTTCCGTCATCGATCGCAGCGGACACGGCGGCCAGGCGTTCGCTGAGCTCTCGGCGCGCGTATCCAGCGGGATTGGCCAAGCGTGAGATCGACCTTTCGCCGAGTAAGGCAACCGGGATCCCCGCGATGAAACCGATCAGCAACGCCGCCAACGCGGTTTGAAATGAGGTTCGCCGCACGGTCGGTGGGCGGCTCGGGCCGGCAAGCGGTGCGGATGACGTGGCCCGCGCCGAGCTCGGCGGCGCAGGCGGCGGAGCTGGCGGCGCTTTGCCGCTCGATTCCGGCGCAGCCTCCGAGGCGTGTGGGCTCGCCACGCGCAATCCTGGGAGGGTGTCGCGAAAGCCATCGCCTTGACCTCTGATGACGCCGAGAGACCGATTGGAGGTACGCTCGGGACGCTTCACGGGCGTCGCATCGATGACCTCGGTCGCCTCGGTCGCCTCGGTCGCCTCGAGCTGCGAACCTGGATCGATCGGTTCGCCGCAGTTCACGCAGTAAAGCGGTCCGCGTTCCAACGCTTCGTCGTGCCATTCGACGAAATGATCGCCGCATGTCCCGCATTGGAATCTGACTTGCCGGAGCATGGAGCGTCGCAGCCTATCGCCTTCGCGGCGGCCCTCGACACACACGATCGGATTGGTCGTCCCGGCCGAACCGCAGACCGGGTCGGGCCTTGGGTTCAGCATCCGCTCGCCTAGACTTCGGGAGCCCGAATAGACCTTGCGCCGGAGCAGCAGAGGCGATCGGTAGCGGGGACACCTGTTCCCGATCCGTTTGTCGAAAAGCGCAGCAGGTGGCACTACGCGTGTCCGACTGGAAGTTCGCAGTAGCACTCGATTCCGAGCTGGGTTCGCTAGGAGATTCGACTCGCTCTCGACGTACCGGCTGTTACTCTCGTGGTCACAATCGTGACAACGAAAGCGTCTAGCGTGGCGCGGCCTCACGCGCTGCAATCGCTCGCGGTTGCCGCCGTGATCGTTGCGTGTGGCAGCACACGGCTAGAGAACGCGTTCGATCCGGCAGCGAGCAGGAATGGCAGCGACCCCGTGTCGCCGGCCAGCGGCTCTGCAGCCTCCGGCGGTGGAGCCGATCGAGGGGGGAGCGATGCTGGCGACGGCGGTGACGGCGGTGACGGCGTCGTGCCGCCGATTCCGCAGCGGCCGATCGTGGCGCTCACTGACTTTCCGGCGTCGTTCACGATCGGTCCCGTCAATGCGGAGCGAATCGACGTCAGCGGACTGCCGTTCACTCAGGCGTGGCGCGCGACAATGGCCGAGCCCCCGACCGAGAGCTGGACAGCCCAGCTCATCGTTCCCCAAACCAAGGCGCTTGCTAAAGGGCAGCTCCTGCATGTGTCATTTTGGGTGAAATGTGAGGTACCCGGCGCTAGCGGCGACTGCCAGACGGCCTTCATCTTCGAGCGCGCCTCCGATCCCTGGGAGAAGTCCGTCGCGGTCGCCGCGCGCGCCGGCAGCGGTTGGACGCAAAAGAGCGAGTTCTTTTCGACGCTTGACAGCTACGGGGTCGGTGTCGCCCACATGCTCTTCCGGCTCGGCTACGCCGCTCAGCAAATCGACATCGGCGGCGTGGAGGTCGATGCGATCGGCTCCCCGCCCTAGAAAGCATCGATGGCTCGATGGTCGACCGAATTTTCGGTGCGCATCGAATCGTGTCTGAGGCAACTGGTACCGTAAGCACGCACCATGAGCAATCAGCAGAACATGCTGGCTCGCCCGGTACCCCTCGCGGCGGCAGACGGCTCCAGCAACGTCGCCGAGCTGCCGCTCGACGGCGTGGGCGACGCTGCGCTGCTCGGGGCTTTGGTGCAAGGGAATCAGCGGGCGGCTGCCGTGATCTGGCAGCGGTACTCGACCCTGGTTCGGCGAGCTCTGGCTCGGAGCCTGGGCCCCGACCAGGAAATCGAGGACCTGCTCCAGGAAGTCTTCATCGGCTTCATCAAAAGCGCGGCCAAGGTGGACCAGCGCGCGAGCCTCCGCGCCTATTTGATTTCGATCGCGTATCGCACGGCCGCGATGGAAATCCGTAAGCGCAAGGTGCGCCGCTGGGTGACCCTCACGCCGAGCGGCGACGTGCCGGAGGTTCCCTCCAGCAACGCCGGGCACGACGGACTGCCCGACGAGGGGCGCGCGCTCCGATCACTCTATCGGATCCTCGACACCTTGTCGGCGCGCGACCGGTTGATCTTCATCGCCCGACATATCGACGGCATGCAAATCGACGAAACCGCGGTGGCGCTCAAGGTCTCGCGGGCGACGGTCTGGCGCACCGGCAAAGCCACGTTGATGGACGTGCTCGCCAAAGCGCAACGAGATCCGGCTCTGGCCGCCTACGTCGAGCGAGCGCTTCAGAACGGGAAAGACCAATGAGCACCCAATCGAAGTCGGCAGCGCGCTGGGACGCGGAGGGCAAGGAGGCGGAGACCCTCTTGCAGCTGGCCCGAAGCGCTCCGCTTCCCCAGGCCCGCGATGAGCGAGCTGCCGAGGCCAGGTTTTTGAGCTCGTTTCTCGAGCAGGCGCGGACCAGTCGCGAGCGCCGTGGCGGCAAGGCGCGGCGCGCGCTCTGGCAGTATGCGATCGCCGCGAGCTTCGTGCTCGCGCTCGGAGCGGGAGTTTTCAGGCTCGGGATGCACTTCCATGATGAGCCGCTGTCGTACCGCGTAAAAAGCGGTGAGGTCCTAGCGCGATTCATTCACGCGGAGCGCGAGCCCGTCGAGCTCGATTTCTCGGATGGCACCGTAGTCACGGTGAGCTCGGGCACCAGCGCTCGCGTGACAGAAATCACTCGCCGAGGTGCTCGCTTCCTGCTCGAGTCCGGGCGCATGGATTTCGACGTAGTTCCGCATCCCGATCGCGGCCGGTGGGAGGTGGCGGCCGGTCCGTACCAGGTGCACGTCACGGGCACGATTTTCAGCGTCTCCTGGGGCGACGCCGAAGGTCTCCAAGTCGAGGTGACGCGAGGCCACGTGATCGTCGAAGGGGTAGGGCAGCGGCGCGAGCTCGGGCCGGGCGACTCATTTCATCATCGTGAACCGGTCGCGCAAGCGCCAAGCTCCGACAGCTCAGCGCTCGACGTCTCTCGTGAGCCGATGGATCCCGAGCTTCGGGTGGAGAACGATCTCGGCCAGGCCGGCTCGATGTCCAAGCCGCTCGGCTCGGCGAGCAGCGCACGCGTTCGGGAGCCGAGCTGGGGTCAGCTGGTCGCCAGTGGAGATTTCAACCGAGTGATCGAGGCCGCTACGCAACGTGGCATTCAAAGCTGTTTGGATGGCTGCGGTCGAGTAGACCTTCGTGCTCTCGCGGATGCCGCTCGGCTGGGTGGTAGGTTGTCGCTTGCGCAACAGGCGCTGTCAGCTCAGCGAGCGCGGTTCCCCGCCAGCGCTGATGCACTCGCGGCGGCGTTCCTGCTCGGCAGGCTCGCCGAAGACCGCGGGGATTCGAGCGCGACCGCCTGGTACGACATCTATCTCGCAGAGGCCCCGACGGGCCGGTTCGCCGGCGACGCGCTCGGTCGCAAAATGATGATCGTCGCCACTTCGGACCAGCGCCGCGCGCTGCTCTTGGCTCGCCAGTACCGGGCGAGGTTTCCTTCAGGCCCCTATGCGGCGCATGCCAAGAGCCTGCTCGACGCGGCAGGCGGCGAGTGAAGCGCGCTCGTTGACGGCTGCTAGCGTGCGTTCAGCAATGCGTTGCGCGTTGAGCCGAATTTTTCCGTGCATCCTATTGGTCGCTACGGGTCTCGACCCCCGGGCAGCGTTGGCGCAAGATCCGCCGGTCGAGGTCGCGCCGCCGACTGATCGGTCTCGCGTTCTCGTTCAATACGACGATTCACGAGCGTCCGAGCTGATGGAGCACGCGACGACCCGTCTCTGCTCCGAGCTTCACGCTGGTGGCTTCGACTGCGCACTCGTTCCCGCTACGACCCAGTTGGCGACCTCTGAACGGAGCGCTCCCTACGCGCTCGTCGTGCTGACCATCGAAGGCGACCGACTGAAGCTCGACATGACGAGCAGCGCGGTCGGCAGTTCGAGTCACGTTGTCTTGCTCGGCGCCGAGAGCGAGCTTGCCGCGCTCATGTTGCAGGCCACGGAGTTTCTGAGAGCCGGCCTGGTGCCGCGCGCGGCCCTCGCTCCACCGCCTCGCGCAAAGGAACCGTCTGCGCCGCCGCCCGCTTCGGTACGGAGGCATTGGCTCGTCGACCTCGGCCCAGCGGTGCTCAGCAACTGGGGCGCCCGCGACTTCTTGCCCGTCGTGTCGTTCGCCGCCGGATACAGTCCCTCCCTCCGCCTCTCGATCCGCGCGCTGGCCGATCTGCCCCTGGCTCAGGCACACTTCCAGACGGAGCGAGGGACGGCGGACTACCGCATCGGCCTCGGCACGCTGGACGTGGCGTACGCGGTCATGCAAGGCGCGCAGGCGCGCTTAGCCCTGGGATTGGACGCGGGCGCCGCGCGCGTGTCGTCGTCCGGGCGGCCCGTGGCGCCCCTCGAGCCTCGCGACAGCGCGCGTTGGACCCTCGTGCTGGGCGTCGGAGCAACAGGCGAAGTCAGACTCTCGCGCCGGCTGGCGCTGATCGCCCAAGGGCGCGTGCTGCGCCTCTCGCCAAACCCCCTCGTCGCGATCCTCGGTGATGAGCGCCGCCTCGGCAATCCTTGCTTGTTGCTGGGTCTGGGCGTTCGCGTAGTGGACAACTAGCGAACGCGGCTGAGCGCTCCGCTCAGGCTTTGAGTTGATCCAGCGTGCCCGTGTAGCCTTCGCCGAATGACTGCGTCGGCATGTCGAGCGCATTCGAAAGTGTCGCCAGAAGTTGGTTGTGGGGCACCCCGGACTTACCACTCCAGTAAGTCCCGGTCTTACCAGCCCAGCTGCCGAGGCGCACCGAACGCCCCGTCTTGAGGTAGCCGCCGGCGCTTCCGATGAGCACGAATGGCAATCCGCCGACGAAGTGATTCGAGCCTTCGTTCATGTCGTTTCCGACTACGATCACGCTATTGTCGAGCACGGTTCCGCTACCTTCGGCAGCGCTGTCCAATTGCGTCGCGAGCCGCGCGACCTGTTGATACATCCAGGTGTCCGAGCTCTTCTTCTGGGGGTAGCCGTTTGCGCCCTGGTGAGCGATGGCGTGCAGATCGCTGTTGATGTTGACCCAGGGGAGCGTCACCGGCCGACCGCCGCCGTCGTCGGCCCAGGCGATGCTGACCGACCGAGTGAGATCGCAACGCAGCGCCACTGCCGTGATGTCCATCATTGCGGCCACGACGTCTTGATACGCAGTGCTCGAAGTATTGGTCGTGGGCTGGCCGCACGACGCGGCGCTCGCGGTGAGCTGCTTTTCGAGCTGCCGTATCGAGTCGAGGTGAGCCGCAATCTTGGCTTGGTCGTCCGTGCCCATTCGACCCTGATAGGACTGCAATTGCGTCGCTACGAGGTCGAGCACGCTCTGCCGCTTCTGCCGCAACTTCGCGACGTCGGCGGGCGGCATGGCCGCGCTGGAGAACAGCGTGTCGAACAGCCGCTTGGCGTCACCTTCACCCGTGTTGCGCTGTCCGCCGGCACGGAAGCTCGTGCCCTGGCATTGCACGGAGATGGCCAGAAGCGGCTGCTTCAGGCTCACTTGCTTGGCTACCGTGTCCGAATAGACCTGATCGAGCGAGGGCCCCGTCGCCGTGCAGTTTTGTCCGCCCGTGTTCTTGTAGGTGCCGGTGTAAATCACCGGGTAGCTGAAGTGCCCGTCATAGTTGTGCCCGCCAGCGAGCATCATCTCGTAGTCGAGCCCTGCGACGAGGAGCACCTTGGACGCGACCGGCGCGAGCGGCGTGAGGATCTCGCTGCTCACCGAGTCGTCGCTCGGGTAGAACAAGGGCTGGCACACGCCGTGACCCCAGGTCACGGTGACGAGCCGCTTCGGGAAGCCGTTCGCGCCCGCGGCTCGCGCGCGCTCGGCGCCGATCAACGGGAGAAACGCCGCGCTCAGGCCCAAGCTGCGGAGGAGTGCCCGGCGCGAAAAGAGCCGCCTGGTCTTGCTGGTTTGAATCAGAGTCACGGAACCACCTCGCCCTGTGCCGGAGTCCGAAAACGAAAGGAACGCGACACTGCGATGGCCGGCAACAAGTCATGCAGATCGTAGTCGTTCGTCGCGAATGCCGCCGAGATGCGGCTCAGCGACGGAGCGTCGGCATCGGCCTCGGTGCGCAGGAAAGCGAACCGGAACCACTGCTTGGCCACGCAGCCGCGAACGGTATCGCTCGTCGCCAAAATTCGACCGAGCTCGACGGCATCGGCGAACTGCTGGACGCGCCCGTCGATGGTGGCCTGACTCGTCGAGTCCACCGGCAGGCCGTTGTCCATGGTGCGGTAGCGCCCGATGCCGTCATAGTGCTCGAAGGCAAAACCGAACGGGTCCATGAGCGCGTGGCACGCCTTCGCGCACGGGTTTTGGTCGTGCTCGGTAAACCGCTGCCGCGTCGTGCCGCCGGCGGATGCAGGCTGCGCGGGCGGCACGTTCGCGGGAGGCGGCGGCAAGTTTCCGCAAAGGAGCTTCGTGTAGATCGCTTTTCCGCGCTTCACGGGGTGCGAACCATCGGCGGCGCCGGTAACGGACAGAAACCCCGGTTGGGTGAGCAGGCCACTGCGAGGAGCGCCGCCCGTATCACCCTGGTAGATCCTCGTGAGCACCGTTGGACTCGTCAGCGAGAAACCCGCGGTCAGAAGCGTCGCGAGCTTTCCGTCTCCTCCGAACAGCTCGCTCTTCACGAACGCAGCATTCGCGTCCTGCAGCGCGCTTGCGATGGCCGGCGTGTAGTCGGGGTAAGTCTTCGGATCCTTCGGCAGGTCGTCGAGTCCATCCAGCTCGAACAACTCCGAAAAGAACGTGCCCATGGTGCCCTGGGCTTTATCGTCTTGGAGCATTCGCTGCGCTTGAGCCAGCACATCCGCATCCGTCGACAGGTGGCCGGCGGCGGCAGCGTCGAAGAGCGCCTGATCGGGCATCGAGCCCCAGAGGAAATACGACAGGCGCGACGCGAGATCGTATGCGTCGAGCTTGATGGCCGCGCCCTCCAGTTGGTGGGAGTCGAAGGGCGATTCCCAGTGGTACAGAAACGCCGGCGACTGCAGCATCTCCTCCATCAACACGCGGACGGCTTGGTTGAAGCTCATCCCGAGCGTGCCACGCGCGGTCTGGTAGAGCGTTTGTAGACCGCTAGTCTCCTCAGAGCTGAGCGGCCGACGAAAAGCCCGTACGCCAAACGCCGCGATGAACTGCGACGCACAACCCGCTTCGTCGGCGGCCGGAGTGCACGGTAAGAGCTGGTCTAGCTTCGACGACGCGGCCGCGGCCAAGGCTTCCGCGGTGTTCCGCAAGATCTCGGCGTCCTGCGTCGCCACCAGGCCGGCGCGCCGAAACTGAAAGTCCCTGTCGCGATCGTCCGGAAAATTGTCGGCAGGGTGCGTCGTGTCGCCGAGCAAGTCACGCACGGTATTGTTGTATTCGCGGCGGCTCAACCGCGTGAGCGGCCGTAGGCCCACGGCGTTGGGATCACCGCTTTGATTGGCACCCGCGGCCCCAGTGCCGCCGGCGTTGCCGCTGCCGCCCGGCGCGGTCGGCTGGCCCTGCGATCCCGGCGCTCCGCCAGCGCCTGACCCACCGCCACCGAGAGAGCCCTCGCAAGCGTTCGCGAGGAGCGCGGTAAGGACGACAGCCAACAGCCGACGCTTCATGGGAGGACAGTTGCCTAACCCGGCAGAAAGTAGTCACCGCCAACGTCTTGGAGCTCACGTAGGACTCACTTCGAACCGCGACCGCCGAGCAAACAGTCGCCGATTGAGCAAGCTTGCACGAAAGATCTAATTACAGCCGACGCGCGCGTCGTCGATCGCGAGATCATCGAACCACACGACGATCGGCGAGGGGGGTTTTTGATAAAAAATCGCCCCGACCGCGACGGATTTGAAATTCGACATCTTCGCGCCTGCTCGACCCGTGAACGCCAGCGAACGCACTTCCGTTCCGTCGATCCAAAACTGATAGCTCTGATCGGGAACGCTCACGTGCCACTCGGCGCAGTGCCAGCCGTCGTCGAAATGATAGTCGTACGACGTGGCCACACAGCACGAATCGTCGGGGATGTTGAACAGGAACTGGTAAGCGCCGCTCGAGTTTTCTACCGTGTCGACGACGCGATCCTCCGTCGTGCCCTCGAGCGCAGTCAACGTCAGGTGAATGACTCCGCCGTTCGGCTTCTGCGCGGGCGACTGAACCTTGTAGAAGATTCTCCCGAAATGAACGCTCGCAGTAGCGCCGAGCGCGCTGAGGCTCTTCTGCACCCTGCCTTGCCCCGTATTTCCCGAGTTGCTCTTGAGCGACATCGAGCCGCCGTGTTTTTGATCGGTCGCGAGCCCGACCCCGTCCGCGCTGCCGAAGCCTTTCAGGGCTGTCCAGCCGTCGGGAACGCCGTCCACCACTCCAGTTTCGAAATCCTCGCACAACGCGAAATGCTTGCCGGCACACGCAGAACCAGTCGCCGCGCCAGCGCTCCCCGCCATATCCATGCCGCCTGCACCTGCACCTGCGCCGCTGCCGCCGACACCGCCTGCCGCGGAGCCGCCGCCGCCAGTCGCGCCCGAAGCGCCGGTCGTGCCGCCGAGCCCACCTCCCGCACCCGAAGACACCCCCCCGCTCTCCGTACCAGCCGTAGCCGAGCCCGGGCCATTCCCACTCGCCCCGGCCCCGGCCCCGGCGCTACCGCCCGGGGAGGTGTTACCGGGAGAGCTCGGCTTCGAATCAGAGCAGCAAGTGAGCAGCAAGCCGAGCAGCGCAGCGCCGAGCAGCGGACGACTGCGCACGAAAACAACGGAACGAGTCGTCATGAATGGATCTCGTTTGAAGCGGTGTCCGGACATTCACGGAACCAGTTGCCCGTCGTCACCGAGAATGCTCACTTACGAATGGAACGGAAATTTCTCGTAGCCATCGGCGTAGCACCTATCGCCTTCGCGGCGGCCCTCGACACACGATCGGATTGGTCGTCCCGGCCCAACCGCAGACCGGGTCGGGCGGGGCAACCGGGGCAAGCGCGCGCGACGCGCTCATGCCCGCGCCGCGCCCGGTGCACGACAAAGAAATAGCTCGGGTGCTATTCATGTCGGAAACCGATGACCCCGCTCGCCCCTGAGATTGCGGCGCTCCTACCACCGGGCGCCGAAGCGGCGTTGGCGGAGGCGCTGAGTCGGCCGCTCAGTTACAGCGCGCGCTGCGTGCTGACGCCGCTGCCCGAGCGCCGCGTGGTGGTGATTCTCGGCGAAGCACACGTCAAATTGGGGCTGGCTTCCGCGCTGGGTAAGGCCCTGGTGAATTGCTTCGAGCTGCGTGGTGTCGAAACCTTCCAAAGGCGCCAGATCGCCGCCGGACGCTGGCTGGGATTTTTGATTCATGCGCCGCGTGCTCTGCTGCGCGCGCTGTCCTTCGGCATGGTCCGAGACAGCACGATCGTCGACGCCAAAGCCATCAGGACCGGCGCCACGGTGGAGCTCGAGCGGGCGAGCTCGGTGCCGCTCTCGTTGCACGTGGCTTCGGTCTACCTCGCGGCCATGTTCAGCGTGCTGTACCCGCTGCTTTTGCTGCACCTTGCGGGTCTTGACGTGCCACGCTGGTTGGTGACCCTCGGCGTGGCCTTCCAGTTTCATTGCTACCTGCTGCTGCCCGCCTACGTTTTTCGGCGCAGCCCGTGGGCTTGGCTCATCCACCCTGGGATCGCTCTCGTCACGGTGCGCGACTCGCTGATGGCCGCAGGTACGGTGCGCATGCTCCGTGAGCACCCGGAAGCGAGCAGCGCGATCGTGGTGATGGGCCGCGCGCACGTTGCAGGCTACGAACGCGAGCTGCTCGAACGGCACGCCTTCGTGCGCCACTAGGCAGCGTCAAAACCAAAATGCGGGAATCAATCTTCAGATTCCGCACTCGACTCGCGATAATTCTGTCACTGACCGGTTCCGCCGGTCACCTCGCGCTCGCGTCGGCGCGAGGCTTACTTCACGACCGGAGGAGATTCGCCGATCGGCACTAGGCACGAAGAGAGGTCGAAGAGCATGAACTCCAGCGCCGCTTCTTGAGGGGTGAGCGGGTGGTCAGCACATTCCGTCGGGACGACGCCGCCACGCATGCCGCCCTTCGTAGGCTGCATCGGGTAGTCGACCGGCACACCCGGAGCGTTGGTGCCAGGCCCACCGCTCACGTGCAGGTCACTATAGACGACCCGGCCACAGACCGCACCAGAGCCGGCATTCAGCGGGGTATCGACCGAAAAATATTGAGGCGTCAGAGGCGCGGGCGTCGCGCTCGCTGCGAGGTGAATCCACTCGGTAGAAGGCGGCACGTTGAGGGCTTGCACGTTGTTACGGGCATACCAAATCGGCAGCTGATTTGCGGTCAGCGCTCCTACCAAATTCAACCACTGCGCCAGCGCCGCGCCCTCGGGAAACGCGGCGCCTCCGGGGAGCGTGGTGTCGATGTCGGCCATGAAAGCTTGGCTGTCATCGACGTGTTGCGAGCCTGGGATCCAGCTGGCCAGGTTGCCGGCACCGGCGGCGAACGGACCGGTGTTGAGCCACGAGTATTGAAAATGCGACGCAAACACGCGCCCGCCCGCGTTGGCGTAGCTCATCAAGTAGCCCTGAGCCGTCGCGTCCACTGGAGCGCCCGGGGTTCCGCCGGTCGTCTCTTGTCCTTCGCAAGAAAGGATCACGACATCGTGCTCGTTGAGATGAGCCTGCGTATCCCAAAGGCTTCGGTAGGCTTCGACCGAACCCTGCGCCGTCGTCGCACCGTGATAGCCCGAGTAGATGTGGATGTGCCCGCCAGCAGCCGAGCCGCCGACGTACTCGCTGGCCGACACGCCAATGCGCAGCGGCAGGCATTCGAACGAATCCGATGCCCCAGTGGAGATCGCAATGTTGGGCAGCGAGCCTTCCGAGGAGTTGGCAGGCAAGCGCAGCTTCGGGGCCATATTGGGCTGGTTCGCCGTGATCGAGATGCCGTCGTACTGCCTGCGCCATTTACCCGTTTGAACGACGAGGCTGACCGTACCGCTCGGCGCACATGGGATCACGAAGTGTCCAGTGGCGTCCGTCGGAACGCCGATCGCGAGCACTTTTTTCGGCAAGAGCTGAGTGCAGCCGCAACCGACCGGCACGGCATCCAGGTCCGGCAGCGGTGAGGTTGGGTCAGGGACGTAGACCGAAATATTGTAGAGCGGGTTTTTGCCCGCTGGGTCGTAAACGTAACCCTCGATGGTCGTGGTGTTCCCCGGCGCGCAAGCGCACACACCCGCATCGCACGTGCCGTCCGCGTTCGTCGAGCCGCCGGACGTCGGGATGATCAGGTCGCTACCGTTGTTCGAGCCGGCGGCGGAGCTCGCGGCTCCGCTGGCACCTGAGCTAATGGCCGGCGCGCCCGCCACTCCGTTTCTGCTCGCAGTACTCTGCCCGACGGTGGTTCCACAAGCGCTCGCGCCGAGTAACGACAAGCCAATACACAGGGAATAAACGCCAGTTTTCATGTGGTGCGCTCCTGGACGCGATTCGTTTTCGGCACTGCGAACGCGACGCTGCGGGCCGCGCGAATCGTGCCTACCCGTTGAAATGAACTGCCGCCCCTTTGCGGAGCCGGCTCAGCGCGTGCGCGCGCAGACGCCGTGTCAGCAGCGCCGGAACCCTACGGCAGCGATTGACGTCGTTCAATGCAAAGTCGCAGCTCGCACAGGCAAAAAATAAACTGACCTGTGTCTGAGATCCGATCTCGATACAATGTTGTGTCGGAGCGGGTTTCAGCTGCGGTGAGGCTCGAGCCGTCGTCGGCGCGCGCGACACGCGGCTACCTAAGCTGCGCGGTTCGACGTAGTTTGCATAGCTCGGGATCGCTCCTGGCTCAGTCTTCGACCTCGGCCCGACCGCCACCGGAGCGCAGCACGATGTGGCGGCTCGAAGGGAGGCTCTGTACTGGCGCATCGCCGCCTTCCCAAATCATCACAGCGTCGCTGTTGTCTGGCCCGAAACCGCGCTCGTCGACGGAGTACGCCAACGTGCGCGCGAAAAAGCGGTTTAGCTTGGGCGAGGCGTCGAACAGGTGACCCGCGACCGGGTTGTAGTACACCACGTACACGACGCGATTCGGCACCGTGAGCGCCGCTTCGACTTGCGCCACCACCTTTGCGACCAGCTCGGGCGCGAACGGGTGATACAGATACAGCACGAGGTCGCCCTGCGGTAGCGCGGTCAGTGTCGCGTCGCCCACGATGACACGAACTGGCGTGCGCTGCGGAAAGCGCTTGGCCACGATACCCGCGTTGCGCCGCGCAATCTCGGCCAGGTCGCGCGACAGCTCGACCCCCACGACGTCCTTGAACGGAAACTCCGAGGCGACCAGCAAGGCTCGACCCTTGCCGCAACCGAAATCAAAGAAGGTGTAGTCGTCTAGCGCGGGCAGCGCCGAGAGCGCGGCGCGCAGGATGCTTGGCTGCGATCCCGCGTAGAAGACGGCGTGCTCTCGCGCAGCCGCGCTCGTCGGCAGCTCCTCGGGAGACACGAAGCCGCTGGTGTCCGTACCGTGCGCGGTATCGAACGGGTGACGCCGGTCCCAGCCCTTGGGAAACAGCAGGTGTGCACCGGGCAAGCGCTCGAGCGGACCGCGCAGCGTCGTGTGCTGCACGATGCTGGCAATCATCGGCTGTCGACCCAGTGCGCCGAGCAGGCGCTTCGCCGCAGATCTCATGGCACCGTCAAGGGTACCTCGGACCTGCCCGAACGCGGGGCGTCATCTTTGCGTGCGTACGGCCTGGGCTTCTTCGGCACAAAGCGCGAGACAAAAGTCCTGCTTCAACCGGCGCTCGGGCACCGGGGGTCGTCTTTTTCTTGTCTCTTAGTCAATCGTCTGCCCTCCAGGGTCACCGGGAGGCAGCTTCGAGGTGCCCCAAAAAGGCCGACGGATCGGGGCAAACAATTGGTATTGAATGATCCGTCGAGCAGCGGGAACCAAGGGGCTGGAGCAACCTCGAGCATGTTTCGGAATATCGCGAGAGCGGGAGCATCGGCGGTCACGGTCGCCATGTTGGTATTTACACACGCCGCGCGAGCCGACGAAGCGGCGGTCGTGGTGGTAGACGTGAAGGCCGCAGCCTCCGCGCTCGATGGCGCCAAGGTCCTGCAAATGATCGCCAAAGAGCTGCACA
>OUNO010011596.1_pt1 | contig 24316 bp, 19 predicted proteins | sample 1779811 | NCBI WGS metagenome assembly OUNO01 (sample SAMEA3914804, study PRJEB12502) | metagenome | biome: forest; material: soil | place: Canada | collected 2010-06-25 | depth 0.3 m | reverse complement strand
GAGGCGGGCGGCGGCGCAGGTGAGGGCGGTTCGGCAGAGCCCGAAGAGCCGCACCCCTATCGCGCGTTGCACCTCGCACTGGGAGGTTTGCACAGTTGCGCGCTGCTCGAAGATCACCAGGTGAAGTGTTGGGGGCAGAATTTCTACGGGCAGCTCGGTCTGGGTGACATCGTCGATCACGGGATCACCGGCATGGGTAATGCGCTGCCTGTGGTCGACCTCGGCCGCGGCCACTCGGCGAAAGCCATTGCCGCCGGCCGCTACGCGACTTGCGCCATTTTGGACGACGACAGCGCCAAGTGTTGGGGCCAGGCCATCATGGCAAACTTCGCCGACACGACCCAAGCGCACTTCGCGCTCGGCGATGAGCCGAACGAAATGGGGGATGCGCTGGCACCGGTTCGTCTCGGTGCAGGCCATTACGCGACTCATGTGGCCGTTGGTTACTCGCTCGCGTGCGTCGGGCTGGAGGACGACAACTTCGTCTGTGGTGACACGGACTTCAAGTTCGGTCCGGCGCCGCGTGCGCCGGGAGTATCGCTGCTCAGTCTCGTGGGCTCGAGCAGCGTCGCTGGGCTGTACAGCGACCACTCGCTGCGCTGGCTCAACGGGGATCCGACGAAGCCTCCGGCTCTCAGCCAGAGCGACGTCGTGCTGGTGGGCGCGGCGGACAGCTGCGTCGCCACCTGGTCCGTGGATCACACACTGAATCTCGACAGATCCACGATTCATGAGACCTACGCCGTGCCGCAAATCACCTCGCTTGCCGCGTCACAAAACGGTCAAGCGTGCGCCATCACCGGCGATCACCAAGTGCACTGCTGGGGTGCAGTGCCAGTCCAGAGTAGACAGCTCGAGCCCGATCACTCGCTCGTCATTCCGCTGCCTGGCGAGCCGGTCGAGCTCGCCGGCAACTCGTACGAGCATCTATGCGCGCTGCTCGCCGACGGCACCGTTTGGTGTTGGGACTGGCAGTCAGACTCCGCTCCCGCGGCACTCGGCGGCCGCTGGTACGCGCCGAAGCAAGCAGACTTGGGGATTTGGAAGCCGCCGAACTGAGCAACCAGCAGCGCTCAGTCCGTCTTGAGCGTGCAGCCGGGCTGCTCGGTGCACAGCGAGACGAATTGTTTGTCGCACGCCTCCGGTGTCCCTTTGCAGCCACCCGTCCAGTAGCAACCTTTTTGGTCGTTGCAGGAAAATTCGCCCGGCTCCCCGCTGCAGGAATGCGCAGAGCCGCTGCAGCTCTTGCTGGAGGTGCTCCAGTAACAGCCGTCTTGGGACGAGCAGGAGTAGCTGTCGAAGAGCGAATAGCAACTCGTCGCAAAGCCCGAGCACATCGAGTCATCGCTGCAGCCCGTTGCGCCGATGCACTCGAGATCGCTGAGCAGACCGCAGGGCGTGGCGAAACCTCCGCAATAGGGCACGCCCGAGCCAGGCCCGCCGCGTTCACACCAGCCGGCACTATTGCAGTGCGTGCGCGCCAAGCAATCGGCGTCGCTCTCGCAGGCGTGCACGCAGATGTGCGCGCCGATGCAGAAGCTTTTGGCGCCGAATGTCGAGGTGCACGCTTCGTCGCTGTCACACGCGGTCGTACATTGCTCGTGCCCAATGTAGTCTTGCGCGTCGTAGTGACAGAAGAGTGGCGATGCGCAATCGGTCGCGCTAGCGCAGGGCGCGCTCACGCCGTTCACGGGCGGTAGCGTCGAAGCGCCGCCCGAGCCGGCGTTCACGCCGCCACTGCCCGCCAGCGCGCCTTGCCCAGCCCCGCCGCCGCTGCCGCCAGTGGAGGCTCCGCCTTTTCCGCTGCTGCCGGCCGCGGCACGGCCCGCTTCGCCGAGCGGGATCGAGCCCGCATCGACGTCGATGATCTCACCGGGCGCGCCGTGCGGTGGACCGGGATCGCCCGCGTCACTACTGCCGCAGGCCGCGACGAGCGGGAAGGCCGCGCTCAGACACAGCAAAAGGAAGCCGATTCCAGACGAGTTGTGATGGATCACGATGATTTGTCCCCGTACCACTCAAGGGCAGCTGTGGAGGTCGATGGGGCGCGCGTACAGCTCTCGGTTCCCCCAGCGAGTGTCGGCCCAGATGCCGAGCATCGAGCCCGTTCCGGTAGCGACCAATTGGATGTCGGAATAGACGTATTGCTTGAGCGTGTAGGCATCCGAGATGTCGATTGCGGGGTGCAGATCCGCCATCGTGCTCGTGGTACCGCTCGGGATCGCGAAGCGTTGCATGCGAAATTGGTAGCCGTTACTCCCGCCCACACCTTCTCCGAAGCCAACCGCCAGCGTGCCGTTGACCATGGCTAGGCTTGCCGAGGGAGTGACGTTCACCTTGTTGAACGGCATGAACGGGGTGTTGGCAGCCGTGCCCCGGTTGAACGTGAGTGTCTGCCCGTTGATCCCGCTCGTTGCTGAAACCCAGGCGGTGATCCAGGTGGTGCCGTCGTGGATCAGCCACGGCCCGCCACCCTGCGCCCAAGAGCTGATTCCGAGGTGCTGAGTGGCGCTGGTTTTGGAGCCGTCGGCGTTGAACCAGGAAAGGTCGACGTTGCTGTCGAAGCGCATGCTGGCGATGGCCCACGTGCCATCGGCGGCGGCAGCGAGCGGCACATTGCTCGCGGTATCGTAGTTGGCCGTGAATGCATTCTCGTTCTCGAGCGCCGTGCCGTTGCTGCCAATGCGCCTGAACACGAGCGACGACTGTGCCTTGGCGTAGCTGATCGCGTAGCCGCCATAGCTGTTCGACCAGGCAATCGCCGGAGAGTCGTAGAAATTGCCCGAGCTGTGGGTTGCGATCGGGATGGGATTGCCGATGGGCTGACCGTCCGCGCCCACTCGGCGGAAGACGATGTCGGTGTACGTCGTGAAGGTGTCTGCGCTCGTGCTGCTCACCGCGTAGGACACGCCGTATTCGCTGCCGGTCCAGGTGAGCTTGGGATAATACGGTTGGAACAGCGGCGAGGCGACGCCCGTCACCAATGGCACGTCCGACACGAGCGATCCGTCCGGGGCGAGCAACGCAAAGCGAATGTTCCAGGTCGTGGTCGGGGTGCCCGTCATGTAGACGAGGCCGACGTGGCTGCCGTCCCACGCGGCGGAGAGGTACTGCTCGTCACCCGCAGTCGTGGTCAAGCGAAGCGCGGTGCCCGCGGTAGGCGCCACGCACTTGCACACGCCCGAGCTGCAAACATGGTTCGCGCCGCAGGAGTTCCCGCAGCTGCCGCAGTTCAGAGGGTCGCTCTGTAGAGATTTGCAGCTGCTCCCGCACAAGGTCTGACTGCTGTCGTCGCACAGGCACGCTCCCGAGCAATGGGTTGCCGTGGGGCACTGCTTGCCACAGGCGCCGCAGTTCGCACCGTTGTTCGAGAGATCGACGCAGGCGTTCGCGCTGGCGCAGAACGTTTGATAGTAGACCGGGCACTGACAGTTGCCGAAGGAGCACACTTGCGTCGCTTCGCACTTCTTGTCGCAAGCGCCGCAGTCTTGCGTATTCGACTGCGTGTCGACGCAGGTGTTGGCCGTCGCGCAATACTTCTGTGTGCCGCCGCTACATTTACAAACACCGCTCGAGCAAACCTCGCCCGGGTTGCATTGTTTGCCACAAGCGCCGCAGTTTTGCGGGTCACTGAGCGTGTCCAGGCATGCGTTCTGCGCCGCGCAGAACAGCTGACCGAACGCGGGGCAAGCGCAGGTTCCAGTGTTGCACTGCTCGGTGGGCGGGCAAACCTTGCCGCAGGCGCCACAGTTGGCTTCGTCACTGCCCGCGTCGACGCAGGCAGCGCCACACTTGGTCAGACCGAAGCCCTGACAGGTGCAACTCGCGCCGTTGCAGTACTGCGTCGAGCCACAGGTCACTCCGCACGCTCCGCAATTGTCGATGTCGGAGGGCGGCACGCACGTTCCAGCGCAGTGCAGAGCACTCTCGCACACGCAAGCGCCGGCTGAGCACGATTCACCTGCGCCGCACGCTTTGCCACAGGCACCGCAATTGCCGGTGTCGGTCTGCAGGTTGGCGCAGAGCGAGCCGCACACGCTGAAGCCAAAGCTTTGGCAGCCGCACGCTCCGCCCGAGCACGCTTGCTGCGTCCCGCACTGGGAGTCGCATTTGCCGCAGTGATCGCGGTCCGTCTGCGTGTCCACACAGGTGTCGCCGCACAGAGTCTTGCCGGAGGGACAAGCGCAGGCTCCGGCGCTGCACACCTGGCCTGCACCGCACACAGCCCCGCATTTGCCGCAGTTTTTTGGATCCGTCTGCAACGACAAGCAGCCCACGCCGTCGCAAAAATCCGGCGCGTCCGTGCTGGGACAAGCGCAGGCTCCGTTGCTACACACCTGGGCCAGCTTGCAAACCACGTCGCACTTGCCGCAATGGTTGGCGTCGCTACTCAGCGAAACGCAGCCCGCCTCGCAGAAATCGGGCTTGCTCGAATCGGTGCATTCGCATTGGCCGGCGTGGCAGGCGCGTTCCGAGCCGCAGCTCGTGCCGCACGCTCCGCAGTTGAGCGAATCGGAGCCGGTGTCGGTGCAGCTGCTGCCACAGCGAGTCGGAGTTCCTTTCGAGCAAGAGCAGGCTCCGTCTTCACACGTCTCTTTGGCGTCGCAGGTGTTGCCGCAGGCCCCGCAGTTCTTCGGATCGTCGTTGTCGACCTGAGCACCGTTACAAACTCGGCAATCGTCGACCTTGCCGTCACAGTCGTTGTCGATGCCGTCGGCGCAGATCTCGTGATCGGCCAGCTTGCGGCATGCGCACAGCTTCAGGTTCGATTCGTCGGCGCCCAAACAGGCCCAATTGTCCGCTGCGGGGCAGGTCGTATCGGCCGCGCAAGGGATCGTGCAGATGCCGCCCGAGTCGTCGACACGCACGCACAGCCCGGAGGCGCAATCTTCCGTCTTTTGACAGGAGCTACCGAGGAGCCCCGTGCCAGGCGACTGATACGGCGTCTCGCCGCCACCCGAGGTACATGCGCCCAGCACGCAGCCGAGCAGCACGAACCACCAAACCTTGCACCACCGCGCCCAGCCCGACCACCCGACGTTTCCCATACAATCTCGCGCATCGTATACACGAACGTTGTTTCGTGTGGGTAACGTTTGCCTCCCGCGCCGGCATTTTTTTGTCCGCCTCGGGCTCGGGCGCTGCCCCGACACGATCGGTCACGATTCGTACGCCGGAGCGTCACGGGTCACGGATACCACCCTCACGGGTTACGTCTCGCTATTACGTCCCGCTATTGCGTCTCGCTAGGCGGCATCGTGGAAGATCACGCCCAGCGTGTGTCGGTTTCCGCTCCGCACGCGACTGACCCCGTGGCGGAGCTTCACCTGGTAGTCGCCGCGCACTCCCTTCACGGGACGAGTATTGACAGCGAAGACGACGGCGTCGCCTTTGCCGAGCGGTACTACTGTAACGCGACTCTGCATGCGCGGGCGCTGCTCCGTCAGCACGAATTCGCCCCCCTCGAAGTCGCGCTCCGGCTCGGACAGCAACACCGCAATCTGAAGCGGGAAAACGTGCTCGCCGTAGAGATCCTGGTGCAAGCAGTTGTAGTCGTCCGGACCGTAACGGAGCAGTAACGGAGTCGGCTTCACCTGGCCGGCCTCGTGACAGCGCTCGATGAACGCCGCGTGCGTGCTCGGAAACCGGACCTCATTTCCCAAGCGCTCGTGCCACTGGTTGGCGATCGCCGAGAGGTACGGGTAGAGCCGGGTGCGAAGCCGCTGAACGAGCGGCGGCAAGGGGTAGCTGAAATAGCGGTATTCGCCGCGGCCATAGCCGTGGCGCTGCATCACGACCCGACTGCGGAAACCGTGCTCGCTGTCATACAGGCGCGAGAGCGCGTCACACTCTTCGTCGGCGAGCAGACGCGGGAGCACGGACCAGCCTTGGGCGTCGAGCTCCGCCGAAGCCGCACCAAACTCGGAATCGAGCGCTTCCATCGGTGCCAAGGATCGCACCTTCCCCGCCGAGCGACACTTCGATTTCGCTGCCGAGTCCGAAAGCGGCCGATCTGAAATCGACGCGCTGCAATGACGGGCGCTTCCGCCGCCCCGTTCACCCCGTCAGCGCGTCGCGCACCACGCTCTCGAGCTCGGTCGCCCTCACCCCCAATACCCGCTCCGTCTCGCTCGAATCCAGCACACTCGAGCGCTCGAACAGGTAGACCATCTCCACCACCTCGTGCAGCACGCTATCGCCCTGCGCGAGCTGCTCCAAGTGGGCGCGCGACATGCGGCTGAGCGCAGGCGGCGGCGCCGAGGCGAGGCGTGCCACGAGCGCGCTCAAATCCCGTACCGAAGCCGTGTTCGACGGCACGTGCCAAGCGCGGCCCCACGAGCGTTCATCGTTTGCCGCGAGGACCAGGGTGCGCGCGACATCACGGGTGAATGTCCAGCTGTGCGCGGCCTCGAGATCGCCGGGAAAGCTCACTGGTTCGGCGCGCACGATGCGTTCCAGGGCGAACAGCATGAACAACGACACGGCCTCGCTGCCGAGGAAGTCGCTAGCGCGGACTTCGCAGACGCGGGCGCCACTCGCCAAGGCGTCGCGCCACATTTGGGCGCGGACTTCACCTTTGATGGTGGTGGGCGCCATTGGTAGCGCCTCCTGAAGGGGGCTCGGCGCCGCACCGTAGCCGTAGACGTTGCTCAGTGTGACCAGGCTCGCGCCGCTGCGGACGGTGGCGGCCAAGACGGCGGCGGCGAGGGGCGGAAAGTCTTGCGGCCAGCGGTCGTAGCGCGGCATGGCGCAGTTGTAGATAACGGAGCTGTCGCTCGCCCGCGCAAGCGCGCTCAACGCCTCGACGTTCAGGATATCGAGCGCTACGTGCTGGATGCGTGGCTGAGCGGAGCCGCCGCCGCGGCGGGAAACGACGATCACGTCTGCCCCGGCCTCGGCCAAGAGCCGAGCCGTCTGCGTTCCGGTGGGGCCTGCGCCGAGGACGAGGTGTTTGGCTTGCTTCATGTGCACTTCGTGGGGCCGCAGTGCGCGACGTCGCGCACGTTCCGTTCGTTGCTCGAGCACGTTCTGACTTTGCGGTGCGCTAGCTGGCGGTCGCGGGTGGCGTGCCTTAGGCTTTCGAGTATGTCGGACGCGAGCACTCGAGAGCGCAGCGGCTTCAGCGTCGTGCGCCGCGTCAATCGCCCGGGGAAGGTGCTGCAGCGTCCCGTTCCGGAGCATCGCGTGAGCTTGCATCTGAGCCGCGCCACACGCACCGTGTGTCGCGAGTCTGGGCGCTCGTTCCTGCGCATCCACGGTGACATCGATTTTACGCCCGCGCACGAGCCGCTCGGCTACACCTGCTCTGAAGACAGTACCTGGCTCGAGCTGCGCATCCACCCCGAGCTGCTGCTGCAGGTGGCTGAGGCGTGTCGGCTGCCCCGCGCGCGCCTCAGCGCGCGCCACTTGCTGCGCGACGCGAGCTTGAGTCACCTGGCGTTCGCCATCGAGAGCGAGCCGCGCGCGAACACACCGACCGCGCGTCGCTACTTGGATGGCCTGGGCGTTGCGCTTGCGATCCGCTTGCTCAGTCCTCCTGAGCCACGCGCGAATGCGTACGCCGTGCCTGCAGCCGCTTCGTCGCTAGCGATTGCGCGCGTCACCGTGTTCGTCGAGTCCAATCTGGACGGCACGCTCTCGCTCGAGCGCCTGGCGAGCGTTGCGGGCATCAGCAGCTCGCACTTGCAGCGCGAATTCCGAGCCAGGCATGGTACCTCGCTGCACCGTTACATCGCCACGCGCCGCGTCGAGCGCGCGCGCTCGCTGCTCTTGAAACGCGAGCTCCCAGCAAGCGAGGTCGCCCTCGCCGCGGGCTTCGCTCATCAAAGTCACATGGCCCGCTGGATGCGCCGCCTGCTGGGGGTGACGCCGAGTGAGATCCTCCAGAGCCGTGAGCCCTGAATGCGTTGGTTTACTTCGTAAACAGTCGCATCCTGCCTCGAGCAGGCGTTTTCGATGGTCACCCAGCGCGGCGAAGCCGTCTCAGCCTTCGGCGTCGCTGACCGGCCGCGCGCATTGCGCGCACTCCAAGGTGCAGTGCAGGGCGAGTGAGCGCCCCCTCTCCCTCACGGACCGCCGGCAATGCGCACCGAGTGCGCAATTGACCGGCACTCTCGACGCGGCTGAACGGTGCCCTCATTTCAAGCTGCGATGGAAGACTGACGTGATTCGAACGATCGAGAAACCGGATCGGGGATGGCTCGTTACTGAAGTGTAGCAAGCCATGACCGACAGCCCCTTTTTATGCCTGCTCGCCGAGTATGTTTCGCCTGATGAGCACATTGCTCATGCTCAGTTTGCCGAGCTCGTGAGCGAGTTTCATTTCAAGCGTGCCGCCAGCATCCGCGCTCGCAAGGCGGGGAACGTTCCGCGCGCGCAATTGTACGAGAACGAGGCCGCGCGGCTGAGTCGCGAGATCGAGGACAACTTGGCTGCGAGCGCGCGTGCGATCGAGGCGGAGGCGGCGCTGCTGACACGCGAAATCGAGAACAGCGCGGCCGCAGCCGCGTACCGAAACGATACGGAGCGAGACCGCGCGCCGTCGCTCGACGAGCTGCCGTCACTCGTCTTCGCGCAGCGCGAGCGCGAAGTAGCCGACGACGGCGCCGAGTAGACCGACCAATAGAATGGGCAGCACGTGCCCCAGCAGCACGTGCCACGGGTACCCAACCGGGCACCACAGGTCGACGAGCAGCGCGGCGTAGCTGCCCGCGGCCACACCCAGGGCGGCTCCCAAGCTGGCCGGGTGCGTGGGATCACTGCGCCGGCGCGTCCAGGCCAGCGCGAGGAGCGGCAAGAGCCCGAGCAGCAGCGTGAAGCCAAAGCAGATCAGGCCCGGGCGCGAGGGCCACGGCAGCAGGGCGCTGGCTGAGGCAGCCGACCAAGCGAGCTTCCAAAGCAGCAGGGAAACCGGCCAAAAACCCACCATCGACACGAGCGCGACTCGAGAGCGGCCGAGCATCTTTCCACCGCCGAGCACGACCCACAAAGACGATGCGGCTAGGATCAGCGCGCCCAGGGCAGTCTCCGCGACGAGGGAAGGCGGCCGCGAGCCTGGGCGCACGCCGCCCAAGGCGATGAACAAAACGAGGGGTAGGAGCAGACCCGCTGCCATCAGTAGCCGGCGCTGCACGTTGCCTTCGCGCCGCGCGGGCGACGGCAGCTGGCGAATGCGCAGCAAGATGCGGCGCTTCAGCTCGGGCGGCGGCCGCATTCAGTCGCTCTCCAGCGCTTCTTCACCCAGCGCGGCTCGCAGCGCCACGTAGGCGCGGTGCGCGCGCAGTTTGATCGCGGTGACCGTGGTACCCAATATTTCAGCAACTTCACGCACCGAGAGGCCTTCCTTCTTGATCAGCTCGAAGGCCACGCGCTGCGCCTCCGGCAGGCGGGCGAGCTCGCGGTCGAGAGCGCTCGCCACGCGCTTGGTATGCAGCAAGTCATCGACCGGTTGCGTGCCTACGGCTCCCTCTTCGGCCCAGTGGCTCGGCGTGGCCGCGGCCTCGCGCGAGCGGCGGCGGTAGCTGTTGATCAGCAAGCGCCGGGCGATGGCATAGGCCCAGGGGGTGACGTTGGCGCCCGGCCAGAAGCGGCTGCGGTGGGTGTGGATCTGCAGCATCGTTTGCTGCAGCAGATCTTCTGCCCGCACCGGATCGCGGGTTTGACGCGCGAGGTAACGGTACAGTGGTGGCGCCAAAGCCTCGTACAAGTCGGAGAACGCCGAGTCGTCGCCGGAGGCGTAACGCTCCATGTAATCGTTGGCTTGCGCGCGGGCGTTGCTGCCGGGGACGACGCCGCTTTCGGAATCCAACGCAGCCACTCGACCGAGCATACCACCGTCTCAGTGTGCGACCGGGCCCGCGCCTATCACAAAATTCATCTTCGATCGCGCGAAACCAATAGCCACTCTCGGCGTTAGCAGGTGTTCTTTTCGGCGTCGTCGCGGCGAGGCGAAACCGAATCCTCGCTCGCTCGTTATCATTGGGTACACGCCCGTCGCTTGCGTCGCTTGGTCAGCTTCGTTAAAGCCCTACTTTCTAGCGATAACGAACATCATGCGCTTGGTCTTCAAGTTCAACCTCGTGTTCCTCCTGACGTTTGGTCTCGGCTTCGCGGCCGCAGCGTTCTTTTCTCGGACGCTCCTACAACGCAGCGCCCGAGAAGACGTGCTGCAGGACGCGCGGCTGATCTTGGCGTCGGCCGGCGCGTCACGCGCCTACACGAGCAAGCAAGTGGCACCGCTGTTGCAACGCCTCGGCGACCGTGAGTTTTTTCCGCAAACGGTGCCCGCTTTCGGCGCCACCGAGCAGTTCAACGCCTTGCACGAGAAGTTCCCGGACTTCTCCTACAAGGAGGCCACGCTCAACCCGACCAACCTGCGCGACCGCGCGGGTGACTGGGAGGTCGATATCGTGAATCTGTTCCGGCAATATCCCGACCGCAGCGAAGTGGTCGGCGAGCGTGACACGCCGGGCGGGCGCTCGCTTTACCTCGGCAAGCCGATCACGATCGACGACCCGGCTTGCTTGACTTGCCACAGTACGGTGGCTGCCGCGCCGAAGGCCATGCTCGAAAAGTACGGTCCCGCCAACGGCTTCGGTTGGAAGCTACACGAGACCGTGGGAGCGCAGCTGGTGAGCGTGCCCATGACACTGCCGATGAACCGCGCACAGGACGCGTACCTCACGTTCCTCGGCTCGCTCGGCGCTATATTTTTGGCGGTGTTTGCCGTTCTGAACGCGATGCTGATGCTGATCGTCGTGCGTCGCGTGACCAAGCTCGCTGCGCTGGCCGACGAAGTGAGCCTCGGCAAAATCGACGGCCCCGACTTTCCGTCCACCGGCAAGGACGAGGTGTCGCGGCTGGCGCAATCTTTCAACCGCATGAAGAAGAGCGTGGCGCATGCGATCAAGATGCTGGAGGAGTGAGCATGGCGCAGGGTCGCATGGCTGAGCGGGCGCCGGCGCGCCTCGGCAAATACCAAATCTTGGAAACGCTCGGCGCAGGCGGCATGGGCGTCGTGTACCTGGGGTACGACGCGGCCATCGAACGCAAAGTGGCGATCAAGACGATCCGCAAAGACGTCGATCCCAACGCCTCCGTCGAAGTCACTGCGCGTTTTCGACGCGAAGCCATGGCCGCGGGTCGGCTCAGCCATCCCGGCATCGTTGCGGTGTACGACTACGGTGAGGATGAAGACGTCGCTTACATCGTGATGGAGTATGCGCCGGGCGAGGAGCTCTCGCGTCATGCGGTCACGCGCCAGCTGAGCCCGCCGCAGGTGGCCGCGCTGCTCGTGCAGCTGCTGGACGCACTGCACTACGCGCACCAAGCCGGCGTGGTGCATCGCGACATCAAACCGGCCAACATCTTGGTCTCCGAGCGCCTGAAGGTCACCGATTTTGGAATTGCTCGCGTCAGTAACTCCACGCTGACACAGACCGGGGCCGCCATGGGCACGCCCGCGTACATGGCGCCCGAGCAATACATGGGCAGCGGTGTCGATCAGCGTGTCGATCTGTTCGCGGCCGGCGTGATCTTGTACGAGCTGCTGACAGGTGTGCTGCCCTTCGACGGCGATTCCTTGGAAGTGCTCTCGTATCAGATCTGCCATACCGAGCCCGCGCCCATCAGCTCGCGCCGCGCCGACTTGCCCTTGGGGGTCGATGCGCTGCTGCAACGGGCCTTGGCCAAGCGCAAAGAGGACCGCTTTCAAACGGCCGCCGAGTTTGCAATCGCGATAACGCGCGTGTTCGGGCTCGGGCAAGCGGCGGAGGCGGTCGAGTCGCGCCAGGCGTTCGGCGCTGCCGCCACGGTCGCCGCGAGTAGTCTACGTGTCTCCTGGCCCCCGGGCACTCTCCAAGCGCTGGAGGCGGTCTTGACGAACAGCTTGGGCTCGGTGGCGGCGGTCGCGGTGCGGCGCAGTACCGCGCGTGCCACCAGTCCCGAGCACCTGGTGCAGCTTCTGATCGAGACCTTGGATCCAGTGCAGGGCAGCACCGTCGCCGCGAAGCTCCGCGCGGTGCTCGAGAGTGAGCGGCATTCCGCGCCGCCTGCGACGACCGGCGTGCGGCCCGTCTCGGCTCCCGCGATCGTCACGCCAGAAGCGATCACTCGCATCACGCAAGCGCTGGCCAGCTACGTCGGCCCGATCGCCAAGGTGCTGGTCAAGAAGGCTCACGCCGACGTGACGAGCTACGAGGATTTGTGTCTGCGCCTGAGCGCGAAGCTCGCGAGCGACGCCGAAAAAAGCGCGTTCTTGCGCACGCTCGGGGTGCGCTAGAGGCGCGCGAGCAAGTCGGCCTTCTTGGCCTGAAATTCTTGTTCGGACACGATGCCTTTGTCGCGCAGCGCTCCGAGCCGTTCCAATATTGCCAGGACATCACCACTCGGCTCGGGACCGTTTCCCCAGCCGCCGGAGCTCGGAGCCATGGGCGCTGCCTGCGGCTCGAAAACGACGGGTGCCGTCTGTGGGGAGCCGCCGCTCACGACCGGAAGGCTCTCCACCGTGAACGTACCGAACTGGCTGCTGAACGATTGCGAGCCAGAGGGGCCGCCCTGTTGCTGTTGGACGCCACCGATCTGATGGTCGAGCGTGTCGTAGACGGTGACGTTGCCGTTGTGCTTCACGGCCAGGCGGCGGGCCTGCGGAAAGTACGCGTAGCGCGAATCGTTCTGGCCACCGCTCGAGCTCGGACTGCCGAGATCGCCGGGCCACCAGTTGTAGTTGCCGAAGCCATCGAAGCCCGAGCCCTGGAACTGTCCTTGTCCAACCGGCGGCGGTGGGGGAGGCAGATAGGCTTGATTCGAAGCCGTAAAGTTGGACAACTCGGAGCAGATGCCGCTGACCGTGCCTTGCAAGCCGTAGTTGAACATGTCGCCGACCATGGTCATCCCACCGCGCATCCATTGGCCATTGCCACCGAGCTCGGGGTGGTAAAATTGCGCCATGGTACCGCCGCCGTTGATCACAGCGACCAGCAGGGACCTCACGGCGTCGGTACTGACGCCGTAGCGGCTGGCGAGGTTGGAGACGATCTGTTCGGCGGCAGCGGTGAGTTGATGCATTGGGCTACGTCGCGGGTGCGGGGCGAAGGAGCCGCATCAGTAGCTCGCGGTGCTGGCGCCGCAATGGTTCTCTCGGGGAACCCCGCCCGCAGCCGAAAACAGCGGGCACTGCCAAGCGGTCAGGGGCTTTGCGTCACGCCCGCCGTGCTGCGTCGGGGCTAGCCGCGCACGCGCAGCGCGGCCACCGTCGTCGACTGGTCGAGCGTCGAGACCACCACGAGGAACTTGCAGCGCGCGACGTCGAAGGTGTCCGAGTGTTTCCCGAGCCCGCTGATCGTTCCGTCTGCGACGGTCGCGCGCGCGGGCAGGGCTTCCACATGGCCGCTGGCGATTGCTGGGTAGGAATCGAGCATGTCGTCCTGACACACGGCTCGGTAAGCGAGGCCCGCGCCTTGCTCGATCTGCACGTCCAACCGAGTGCGACCGGGCTCGAAGGGACCCACGACTTGAGTCGCAGCCGGCGGCAAAAACAAGCGATCGTTGACGACCCAGCGGGCCCGATCGGGAAAGGCGTGCTTGGGCACTTGCCCGGGCGGCAGCTTGCCGAATGCAACGTCCGACTGTCCCGACCCGAGGTCGTACGTTGCGGTTGCACCGTCGCTCAGCTCGGCTTGCAGCGCAGTGACGGCTGCCGTGCTCAGCTGATTGGCGGCCATGTCGGGCACCGAGACCAACGGAACCCAGCCGAGCAGTTTGCCCCAGGCCGAGGTCGCTCGGACGCTCAGGTCGCCGTCGAGGTGCAAGTGCACCTGGGGAGCCACTCGCGGCGCGAACGAGAGTGCGGCCACTCCGTTCGTCACCGTGAACCGCGGCGCACCTTCGAGCTCGATACCCAAGGTGAACGGGATCTGTTGTCGCAGCGCAAAATCGTGACTTCGTTGATCGATGAAATACCAGCCCGGTCCGCTGAGCCGAATGCGGACTCCGTTGGCCACCCGTTTCGCGGAACAGCCGCGGATCCACCAACGCCCGGCGAGCGCCCTGGCCTGCGACGCGGGCGCGCCTTCGTCGAGGCTGGGGATGCCGACGAAGCGGTCCATCACCGCTTTGCAAATCGGACTGTCGTCGGACGCGCTTGCTGCGGGCGTCGGCACGGCGGGCAGCCGCTGGGCGCTGCACGCCACGCAGGCGAGCAGCAACGCGCTCGAACGACTCACTCGACCGCCGAGAGACATGGGACGCTCCTGCCCCGTCGGACCATCGACTGAGGCCGCGTTAAAATTGCCACGAATCGGGCGCCGTCAAGCAAACGAGCACGGATGACGTCTTTGCCATGACCTTTTGCCATGAGCGCGCCGTGCCCAGCGAGTGTTGGGACGCCGATAACGTATCGTCAATTTCGTGCACGGTCGTGTGGGCCGCGTAATGGGTCAATGTATTTTAGGGTCGAAAGCCGGCTGGGGATTGGCGCTTCGCGCTTGCGAATCGGCGAGGCACCGAGCAATTCTGCGCACGGGGAGAGGGCGGCGCCTCGGTGTGCGCACTTCATGAAAAGGAAAAAATCGATGAAATCTCTCCGTCTTGGATTGCGTGGCGCTCTGGCCGTCTTGCCCGTGTTGTATTTGACCATCGCGGGCCGCGCGAGCGCGCTGACGACCGTGGTCACGCCCGGTGAGCAGAACACGTATAGCGGTGAGAACAGCTGCAGCGTGAAGTGCGACACCTTTCGCCCGAACTGCAACACGAACTGCGACACCGGGCATTGGCTGCACTACCCGGAGCTGATCCAACAAGCGCTCGGCGCCAACTACGCCGTGCAGAACGACGGCGACGGCGGCTCGATCATCGGCTGTGACTCGGCCACGCAGGCCGCGGTCGCGGGCGGCTCTTTTTGCGGCAACAACACGCTCTACAAAGCCAGCACCGTGCCTGCGCCGAACATCGCCATCATCGGTCCGTTCGGCGAGCACGATCAGCGCGCCCTCAAGAACAACATGACGCTGAATACGCAGCCCGCGTTCGAGGCTGCTTATGAAGCGTTGGTGCAGGATTACCTGAAGCTCGGCGCCAAGGTTTACATCATGACGCCGATCGACTCGCAGCCCTGGGGCGGCACGGACGCGCTGCCCAACAACGAGGACTTGGTCAAAACGATCATGGTGCCCGCTGCGCTGGCCGTGGCTCAGAAACACTCGCTCACGGTCATCGACACCTACACTGCGATCACCGGCACCCCAACGCTCGTCACGATGTACTACTCGGGCGACGGTCAGGTGAACTCCGCTGGTCAGCAAAAGATGGCGGAGCTGATCGAGAAAGCGCTGATGGATAGCAGCGCAGGCGGCACGGGCGGCACGGGCGGCGCGAGCGGCGCGACGAGCGCTGGCGCAGCTGGCACGGGTGGAGCGAGCGGCGGTGGCGCTGGAGGTACCGCGGGTGCCGCCACGGCCGGCGCGGCTGGCGCCGCCACGGCCGGCGCCGTGGGCGTTGCTACGGGCGGGGCGAGCGCTGCAGGAGCTGCGGCTACGGCCGGCGCTGCAGGCGCCGCTACGACACCGGTCACCGGTGGCAGCCCGGACGACAGCGGCGGGTGCAGTGTCTCGGGCGCCGGCAGCAGCGGCTGGAGCGCTGGCATCTTGCTCGGCCTTGCAGGCGCGATCGGCCTTTCACGTCGTCGTCGCCGCGGCTGAACGCGTACCGGAGGCGGCGCCCGACCACGGCGCCGCCTGGCTGAACCTGCACACGCGCTGAGCATCAATCACGCTGTTCGCTCGCATTCCGCGCGCACATGATCGCCCACGGCTCCGCACCATTGTGGCGCCTGTGGCAATGCCTGCGGGCCTGTCGTGCTCGCGGCCGCTTGTAGCAGCTGAAGGCGGGCTAGTGAGCGCTCGCTGGCGGGGCAGGGCAGCCGACCCGCGAAGGGCCAACGGCGAAGTCATCCATCCAGACATCCGTGGTCTCGCCCTTGCTCTGGTAGTTCACCCAGCCGATGCGCAGCTGATTGAACTGCGGCGCCTGCCACACCGAATCGGTGCCATCGACGCAGCCCTGGCCTTTGCTTTCGACCCGAGCTTGCAGCGCGCCGTCGATGTAAAACTCGATCACGTTCTTGCTACCATCGTAGAGCCATTCCCAACACGCCCAGGTGTCTTCGGGAATTACTTGTTTCGTGCCGTAGTAGCAATCGTGCGGTTCGTAGTTGAGCAGCACGTTGCCCATGCCGGCGATGCGGTACTCGCCGGGAGTGGCACCTGACGCTTGGATCACGTCGTAGTGCACGTTCTTGTTTTCGGTGTTGCTCAGCATCGGCAAATCCGAGGCCCAAACCAGCACACGGCCCCAGAAGGCATTGTTCGTGGCGGGGAAGATCGGCGCGCCCGTGCGTTGCAGCTGGAGGCGCTGATTGGCACCTGCATTGACGTGGAAGTGAACAGATTGCGCGCCGCTGAACACGTGCGTGCCGTCGACCGTCAGCATTCCCGACGTGCCGTTCGCTTTCCAATCTCCGAAGCCCTGCCCTGGCTCGTACGTTTCGAAGCTGTCGCAGACGTCTCCTGCGGGGCAGGTGACGCTGCCGCTCATGCCGCCCAGCCCACCGCTGGTTCCTCCAGCTCCGCTCGTTGCGGCGCCGGCCGTACCCGCGCTGCCGCCTGCGCCACTCGCTCCGGTGGCGCCGCCCTGGGTTGCCCCGCCGCCGAGCCCCGAGGCCCCGCCATTCGCCGCGCCACTTGCGCCGCCCGCGCTCGCTCCCGCTGCCGGCGCGGCGGGTGTGGGGGCCGTGCCGTTTCCTCCGCACGCCCCGAGCGCGCCGATCGACAGCAAGGCGCTCACGAACCCGGCGCTGAATTGTCCCGTTCCCACTGGCCATCACTCTGACCGACCGAAGGCAATCGAGTCACGCGCTCGATGCACACGTGAGCCAAAAGCGTGGGATACCCAGGGTGCGTGTGCGAGCGGCGGCGTTGTGACGCGGTGGTAAAAATCCTAGCTCGCCGTTGCCCCGCGAGGCGACACCGATTGTTTACTTCGCCGAGGCAATAGCGCGCGCCCGTAGGCTGCATCGTCGCCACGGTGCAGCCCCTTCTTGCGGCATCGTGCATCGAAGCGCATTGGCCTTGGAATTGCACCGGGAGCGAGCATGTCCGTCCTCAGCCGCTCGTCCGTGCTCCTGCTCGTTGCTGCGGGCGCTGTGTGCTCGGTTGCGTGCCACACCGGCAATGCGCTGCCGCCGCAAGCGCTCGATTCCAACGGTGGGAAGCTGTTCAACGGCTACGTGAAGGAAGACGTCAAATGTTACGGCTGTCACAACGGTGACGGGAAAGGCGCGAACGGCCCGAATCTGGCCGAGCGCGTCCCCAAGCTGAGCGACGACGCCATCCTGAAAGCCATCAACGAAGGCCCAAGCTACATGCCGTCCTTCAAAGACAAGCTCACGGACGCCGAAAAGCGCGACATCATTGCCTGGCTCCGAGAACGCTTCAAATAGCGGCGCAGCCCGTTCGCCGTGAGCCGTTGTAACGGGATCGCAATTATCCGTTGCCCGCGCGAGTGCCGAGCGTTCGCGACGCGGGAGCAACGAAAGTAGCCACGAGTCTTGCGGCAAACGCGCAATTCTCGTCGACACGGGCTGGCTATGTTTCGTGCATGAACGAGAAGGCTTCGCTGCCGCGCCGGTTGGTCTCCGCGAGCGCGCTGATGGGCATGGGCGTGCTGCTCGCCGCGGCATGTAGCGCGGGCAAAGGCGGCAACGGCGGGCCACGGAGCGGTCCAACAGGGTCGGGCGGTAGTGCTGGCGCCTTCACGCTCAACATGGCCGGCGCCTTCACGATCAGCGGTGGTGGTCAGACGGGCATGAGCGGGGCGAGCGCTTTCAAGAGCTGCATGCAAGCGAGTGATTGCGCTTCGAGTGAGCTGTGCGTGGACGGCAGCTGTCGACCGACCGCTGGCGCGTGCACGAAGGACCAGGATTGCCTCGGCGACGCGCGTTGTTGCGGGGCCGGCTGTCGCACCGACGGCAAGAGTGACGGCGTGTGCGTGCCCAACGACGGCGTAGACAAGGCCTGCCAGAAAGACAGCGTGGCGATCGGCGTCTTCTCTCCGAGCTTGCAATGCAAATGGGCGGGGCCGGCGGCGGACGACCCGTACTACAGCCACAGCCGCGTGATGGCGACGCCCCTCGTCGCCGACTTGCCGAACGACTCGGGTGCGGCTGCCGAAATCATCATCGTCACCAGTGACGAGGGTGAGGGCGCCGCGATGGGCGACACGGTGTACGACCCGCGCACGGATCCCAAGACCGGCGGCTGGCTGAACCCGCGCGCGAACATGCCGGCAACCGGCGGCGTGATCCGCATCTTGAACGGGCAGACGTGTGAGCAAGAAGAGGTGATCCCGATCTACGTACGCGGGCCTGCGGCGCCGGCCATTGCCGACTTGGACGGTGACGGCAAGCTGGAGATCGTGACGCGCACCCAGCATTGGTCGAACGGGACGGACGACGGCACGCAGCTGATCGCGTTCACCTGGGATACGGCGGCCAAGAAGTACAAGCAATATTGGATTGCCGACAAAGGCCTGCCCGGCGTGAGCTCGAACGCGGGTTGGGATGGCGTCTCGATTCACGATCTGAACAACGACGGCAAACCGGAAGTCATCGCCCGCTACGGCGCGGTCTTCAACGGTCAGACCGGCCAGCAATTGGCCGCCCCGAACACGACCCTCGCGGTGCTCGCCGACCCGGTATTGGGCGATGTGGACGCCGACGGCGAGGTCGAGCTGGTGGCGAACAAGGTCTTCAAGTGGACCGGCTCGGGTTGGGCCGACGATCACCCGGGCCCGAATGCGCCGGCCAACGCGGCGCCCGAATTCTATGCCTTTGCGGACTTCGGAACGCCCGGCGCGTCTCCCGCCGATTTCGATTTCAAGAAGAAAGACGGCAAAGCCGAGATTGTCACGAGCGGAAGCTCCGCGGGCAGCGACAGCGGCGGTCAAGTCGCGATCTACACGCTCGAAGGTCAGCAGATCTTGAAGGTCGACCTGCCCAGTGGCGAGCGTGGCGGACCACCCACGATTGGTGACTTCGATCACGACGGCTTTCCGGAGTTTGCTTCGGCAGGCGCGACCGCGTTCCGCGTCTTCGACCCGGATTGCAAAGCAGCCGGCGCAGGGTGCGTTGCGCCCTACGTGCGTTGGGCGCAACCCTCGAAGGATCAGAGCTCGGCCCGCACGGGATCGGTCATCTTCGATTTCGAAGGCGATGGTCAAGCCGAAGCGGTGTACGCGGACGAGTGCTTCCTGCGCGTGTACAAGGGTGACACGGGCGAAGTCGAGTTCTCCGCCTTTCGCTCGTCGTGCACCTGGCTCGAGAACCCGGTGGTTGCGGATCCGGATCGCGATACGCGCACCGAGATCGTGGTCAACTCGAACTTGAACTGCAACGTGGAGTGCCCCGAGGTCGATCCGATCGACAACGGAGTGCGTTGTGACAAGAACGAAGACTGCGTGAGCAAGCGGTGCGCCGCCGGCTTTTGCCGCTGCCAGACGGATCTCGATTGCGGCAACACGTTCATGTCCGACCCCGCGCACCCGAGCGTGCAATCCGAAGGCCTCGGTTGCCGTCCGCCGCTGAACGGCAGCAGCGCCATGGGCAACGTGTGCCGCGCCTTGCACCCGAACAGCCAAAGCGCCGACCAGAAAATGTCCTGGAACGCGCTGTACGTGTACCGCGACGTGCTCGACCGCTGGGCGGATTCACGCCCGCTCTGGAACCAGCACGCCTACTCGATCACCAACATCAACGATGATGGCTCGATCCCGGCGAGCAAGGACTGGAAGCAGAACTTCCTGGACCCGAAGCTGGACAACTATCGAGCGAACCGGCAGGGCGACAAGAGCGCGAACTTGCTGCCCGACATCACGGGTGCGCTCACCCAGACCGACGTCTGCCAAACCAACGGCACTCAGGTCACGCTCTCCGGCAAGGTTTGCAACCGCGGCCTGCGCGTGGTCGGCGCCAACATGCCCGCCACATTTTACAAAGGGCCGCCCGCCGACGGAAACGTGCTGTGTGTTTCCTATACTTCCGGCCCCGTGCAACTCGGCAATAGCTGCCTGCCGGTGTCGTGTCAGCTCGCCGCGCAAGACGTGGTCGGGTTCGACATCTACATGGTCGTGAACGACGACGGCAAGGGGCACGCCACGACGGAAGAGTGCAACACCAACAACAACGTAGACAAGGTGATGGTCGCTGACTGCCCGGTGGTGAAGTAGCTACTTCGCGTTGTAGTTGGGAGTGCACAGCATGACGCTGGGCCGTCGAGCGGGCCGTCGTGAGAGTTGCCGCTGCCAGGATCGGCAGTCGTCGTTTTGCTCGCAGGAGGCGCCGCTCATGAAGCGCCGTGCTCGCGCTCGTATCACGCTTGTAAGTGATTAAACACGCGCACCTCTGCTCACTCTCGTGCTGCCCACTCTCGGCCGCCGAGCAGGCAGGCGAGCCCCGCCATCCGGTTCGTGTGTTCGCGGTCCGCCCGGAGTCCCGACCTGCACCCAGCCTGCAGCGTGATTGCGCCACCAGCCGAACCGGCCCTGCATGGCTCAAATCGGTACCAGCCGTGTCACAATACGGTTACCTGGCGCGCGTGAATCGCGAATCTGGCGTGTTAAGCTCGGTGCAAGATGCGCCACACGCTCCCTGCGCAGGTCACGCTCTTCACGGCTGCGACGCTCCTGCTCGGCTGCACCCAGAGCCTCGACTTCGATTCGGTATCGAACGGCTCGAATCAAAGCTCGAACAGCAAATTCTCGTGCGCCGCGCTCAGCCCTGCGCCCACGTTTTGTGACGATTTCGACGGCAAGCCGCCGTTGGAAGTCTGGAGCGCTGTGCCTATCTCGCCGGCCGTCGGGGGGGGCGCCGTGGCGGGCAACAACGTCTTCGCGCTGTCGCCGCCGAATTCCTTGCTGGCAACGACCGCGGGAGCCGCGGCGGGCACCTACGTGTCGTCCGCCGCTCAACAGACCTTCAACGCGTTCGAAGGCAAGCCGATGGACGCGCACATCTCCTTCGACATGATGGTCGAGACGATCGACCCCACGCCCGGAGCGCGCATCGTTGCGTTTCAGTTCTTGTTCGGTCCGCTCACGCAATACAACCAGCTCGTCATCAATTTGAGCTCGACGGGCACGGCCGTCACCTCGCAGTTTACCGAGAACTTGGGCGGCGCCATGCAGGCAACCACGAAGGGCGACACACAGCACGTGCCAGAGCTCAAGAAGTGGGTACATGTCACTTTCGATCTCGAAGTATTCAACCCGAGCGGACAAGGCAACAACGCCAAGGTGACGGTCGACTCGGTCACGCTCTTCGACACCGGGCTGCACTACCAGCTGTATCGCGATCAACCGCGCTTGGAGGTGGGGGTGCCCTGGGTAGACACCACCGTGCCGACTCAGCCTTGGGGCATTCGTTACGATAATTTCCAAGCCACGCTGAGCGAGAAGAAGTGAGCTTCGTGCCGCGCGGGAACGACGGCTCGCGGGCTTCGATGCGCTTTCCGCTGATCGTCGATCGCTACGCGATTTACGGGGAAATTGCGGCCGGCGGTATGGCTTCGGTGCATTTCGCGCGGCTCCGCGGAGCGCAGGGCTTCAGCCGCACGGTGGCGGCCAAGCGCCTCTTGCCGCGCCTCGGCCGGGACCGCGAATTTGCGCTGATGCTGATCGACGAAGCGCGCTTGGCGGCGCGCATTCATCACCCCAACGTGGTCTCGACCCTCGACGTCGTGCAAACGCACGACGAGCTCGTGCTGGTGATGGACTACGTCCACGGAGAGTCGGTTGCCACGCTGATGCGCAACGCGCTCGCCCGCAACGAGTCGGTCCCGCTCGCGATCGCATTGGCGATTCTGATCGACACGTTGCACGGCCTGCACGCGGCTCACGAAGCGAAAGACGAGCACGGCGTAGCGCTCGGTATCGTGCACCGCGATATCTCGCCGCAGAACTTGCTCGTGGCGACCGACGGCGTGACGCGCATCGTCGACTTCGGCGTGGCAAAGGCCGCCGGCCGGCTGCAAGCGACCGCAGACGGTGTCGTCAAGGGTAAGGTCGCCTACATGGCGCCCGAGCAAATCGATCTCGGTGAAGCGACGCGCCAGAGCGATCTCTTCGCCTGCAGCGTGGTTTTGTGGGAGCTGCTCACGGGTGCTCGCTTGTTCGCGGGCACGAACACCGCGCAAATCATGCATCAGGTGCTGAGCGCGCGGATCCCGAAGGCAAGCTCCGTGGCCCCGGCCATCCCGCTCGAGCTGGACGCGATCCTGGCGCGAGGCCTGGCCGCTGATCCCGCGGATCGCTATGCCTCGGCGCTAGACATGGCGCGTGCGCTCGAAGCCTGCGCGCCGCCGATTCGGCCCGCCGAGATCGGCGCTTGGGTGAGCGACGTCGCCGCCGAAGCGCTCGAGCAAAGAGCGCTGCTGCGCGCCGCCGTCGAGCAGCATGATCCGGAACAGAGCGATTCGGAGACCGCGGCTCACGAGATGGCGGTCGTCCGAGAGCACGCTTCCGGGTCGCCGTTTTCCAGTCAGCCGCGTTCGGGCAGCGCGCGAACCAGCAACGACTCCCCGGTCACGCGCACCTTGACGGAGCCGCCCCCGCCCGATCCAGGAGGCGCTACCGACGCGTCGGCTGTTTTGGCCTCGAGTGCGCGACCCGTGCAGCGCCGGAACCGGATCGGTCTCCTCGCTTTCGCAGCGCTGGTGATCGCGCTCGTGGGCGCATGGCTTTACGTAGGCAGTCAGACGTCGCGCGCGGTGAGGTCCGCTCAGGCATCCGACGCAATGCCTCCCGAGGAGCCGAGCAGCGCGTCGAGCTCCAGCGCCGCGCCCATTGCCGCGACTTCTGCCGCAACCATCGGCAACCGAGCGCCCGAAGTCAGCTCGGCAAACCCTGCAACCGCGGCTCCGCGCAAATTCGAGGCGACGAAGGGGCATGCTGTTTCAACCGCGCCGGCCCCGGTTCGGCCTCACGCGGGCGAGTGCGATCCTCCATACTCGATCGACGCCGCAGGCCACCACCTCTTCAAAGTCCAATGTATGTAGATGGATCTCTCATGAAGCGCTTGCTGATCGTCGTCCCCACGCTGCTCTTGGCATTCGCGCCCACGGCCCATGCCGAGAGCGCCGCCGAAACCAAGAAGGCGTGCGTGCTCGCCTCGACCGAGGGCCAGGTTGCACGCGACGACGGCAAGCTGATGGAAGCGCGCAAGCAGTTGCTCTTCTGCGCGAAGGACGAATGCCCCGCGGTGGTCCGCAAGAGCTGTGCGCAATGGCTTGCGGACGTCGAGGAGCGCACGCCGAGCGCGATCATCCGCGTGCTCGACGCCAGCGGCTCCGACGTGACGGACGCTACGGTCAGCATCGACGGTGAGACCGTCGCGCTCGACGGGCGCTCGCTCAGCTTGGAGCCCGGCCAACACAGCGCGGAGTTGGTCGAGAGCGACGGCACCAAGAGCGTGCACAAGTTTCTGCTCGCAGAACGCGAAAAGTCACGCATCATCGACATCCGCAGCGCGCAACGCCCAGCCGCGTCGAGCCCGGCCAAGGCTGGGTCCGAGACCAGCAACGCCACGAGTACTGGCTTCTCGCCGCCCACGGGCGCTTGGGTGCTCGGCGGCGTGGGGGTCGTCGCCCTGGGCAGTTTTGCTTACTTCGGGCTGACGGCGAAACACAAGCTCAACGACTTGAAGGAGAGCTGTTCGCCCACCTGCTCGGATTCGCAAACCCAATCGGGGCGAACCTCTGCCGCCGTCGCGGACGTCTCGCTCGGTGTCGGAGTCGCCGCGTTGATCGGCGCCGTGACGTGGACGCTGCTGGCGCCAAGTAGTAGTTCGAAGGGCAGTGAGTCCGCTCGCGTCGACGTCGTGCCGACGGCAACTGGCGGGGTCGCCCTCTATCACGGCTCGTTTTAGGCCCTCGGTCGTCGGCCCGGGTGGCCATGCTCGGCGCGTGCCGACCGAGCGCGCTGCTGCCCAATGATCGACCTGCCTGAAGAGGCAATAGTCACGACGGTCGCCTTCACCGTAACGTGAGGCGATATGTCAAAGTTCGCTCATTTCGTGCTCGTCGCTGCACTGGTCGGTGCGGCAGGTATTGCTTCGGTCTCGTCTGCATTGCCGCCGGAGGGTCACGTCACGCCCGATCCCAAGCCGCCGGCGTCGGCGAGTGCGCACCCCGCACCTGCGCCTGCGCCTGCGCCCACCCCGACCACTAGCGCTCACCCACCGCCGGCCGCGCCGGCACCGACACCGACACCG
>OUNO011323173.1_pt1 | contig 24333 bp, 25 predicted proteins | sample 1779811 | NCBI WGS metagenome assembly OUNO01 (sample SAMEA3914804, study PRJEB12502) | metagenome | biome: forest; material: soil | place: Canada | collected 2010-06-25 | depth 0.3 m | reverse complement strand
CAGCGGCTGGTTCAGCTCGTGAGCCAGGCCCGTAGCCATCTCGCCCATAGCTGACAACCGCGAGATGTGCACCAGCTCCGCCTGCACGGTGCGCAGCCGCGCCTCGGCCGCCTGACGTTCGCTGAGATCGCGCATCACCAAGGCGAGAAATCTGTGGCCATCCCAAAATGCCTCGCCCACGGACAACTCCACCGAGACCGACGAGCCGTCCCGGCGCTGGGCGGTGACGATCCGGACAGGACCAATGATGGCGCCGTCGCTCGAGCCGCCAAATCGTCTGACGTCGGAGTCGCGCGCCTCGCGTTTGTCCGATGGCATCAGAACGGCGACGTTTCGACCGAGCACCTGTTCTTTCGTCCACTGCAGAAGCGTCTCCGCGGTCCGACTGAACGCCAGGATGCGCCCCTCCTCGTCGGTCACGAGCATCGGGTCAGGGACGGTATCCAAAATCGACTGAACATTGCCTTGCAGTTCAAGCGTATTGCGGCGCTTGCCTGCAGCCAGCGAGTGCGCCCTCAGCATTAATCCGGCGGTCACGGCGGTCGTCGCGCCGAGGGCGGCAAACAGAGCAACGTCGATCCTATTGCCGGCGATCACGCCGTAGCGCGTGACCAGATCGACGCCCATGGCGACCGCGCCGGCGCCTAGCGCCACGACCAGCGCCGCGTAAAAGTAGAGGGCGGGGTTCGGGCGGAGGTTAGGCTGAGGCTTAGCCGCTTCATCCATCGCCGCCCCTGAGCGTTTCATGATAGAGGTCTTGCGCGGGCTTCAATCATGACGGCAACGCGGCGAGTAGTCGCACGCCGGCGCCATTCGCGCCATAGGTAATTCCCCTTAAGCGGTCCGCCCGAATTCCTGGGCGCCATGCAGCAGCCTATCCTTATGCGGTTGATTTAAAGGATATTGCCATGAGCGTCGATCAAACTGCAGTACGTTCGAATCCAACCCAAGGAAAGCTCATCGTAGTGGCTCCCGGCTTGGCGGTTCCCGGTTTCACGTTGAGATTTGAAGCCAACGACGAAATCTTTGTGGAAGACGAGCCGGCGGAGTTCATCCACAAAGTTGTCTTCGGAGCCGTGCGCACGACTCATTTGCTCAGCGACGGACACCGGCAGATCGGCGGCTTTCATCTTCCGGGCGACGTATTTGGCTTGGAGTATGGCAAGAACCACCGCTTTTCCGCCGAGGCCATCGTGCCTTGCGAGGTCGCGTTTGTGGCGCGGCGCGCCCTCGAACGCATCGCCGAGCGCGACGGCGATGCCGCTCGCCAGCTGTGGGCGCTCACGTCCCGCGAGTTGGCGAACCTTCAGGACCACATGCTCACTCTTGGCCGCAGGAACGCCGCCGAGCGCGTGGGAGCCTTCCTCCTGAAACTTTCCAGGCACGCCGCGTCCGCGACGGTGGAGCTTCCCATGTCGCGCGGCGACATCGGCGATCACCTCGGTCTGACACTGGAGACGGTGTCGCGCACCTTGGGGCAATTCGCTCGCGACAAAGTCATTGCCCTGCCCAGCGCCCGCCGCGTGGTGTTGCGCGACACCACTGCCTTGGCCGCCGCTTAGTCGCACGCGTTGAGTTGGCGAGAGGCAGCGCGCGCCCAAGAGCCCGCATTCGGGGCGCGCGAGCTGCATCCGGCCCCTCCACTGAACATCTCATCCAGGCCGCGCCTGCGACAACCTGCCGCTAAGGGGTTACCCGTAAGGGATCGTTCTGAATTTCCTCTCGTGGGCCAATCCTTCATCCTGTGATCGATAATATTGGCGTGGATTTTACCTGAGTTCCTCTAGCCGAACGCTGGTTAACGCCGACGAGGAGAGCAGATATGACTATCGGTGACCTGTTGGTGGCGATGGACCGGGTGACCCCGGCCGATATGGACGAGGCGTTCGCCTATCAGTCCAACCATGGCGGCGCCCTGGGCGACAGCCTGACGGCGCTCGGCAAGATCGCTCCCGAGGACCTCGACGCGGTGGTGAATTCGGTTCCGGTTTCGCCACACACGATCGCCGACACGGGTCTGCCTCTGACAGCGCTGCTGAACCTGCTCATCAAATCGGTGTTCGCCGCCAATCTGGAGACCGCGACCCAGATCGGCGAGCTGATGAAATTACCCCCTCGGATCGTTCTCGAGTTGCTGAATGAAGCGGTGCAGCGCCAGCTCCTCAGCGTCCTGGGCAACGAGCGGGCGAGTCTGTCGGCTGAGCGGCGCTATGTGCTGACGCTCGCCGGCATGGAATGGGCACACGCCGCCATGCGTCAAAATGAGTATGTCGGCCCGACGCCGGTTCCGCTTGCTGACTACTGCAATCAGATCGCGCGGCAGCGCATCTCCAACGAGCAGATCGATCAAGACGACATCGATCGCGCCTTTACCGACCTGGTCGTCACCAAGGAATTGGTGACCAAGCTTGGCCCTGCGGTCAACTCCAGCCGTTCGATCCTGCTGTTCGGACCGCCTGGGAATGGCAAGTCGTCAGTCGCCCAAAGGCTGGGCGCACTGCTCAAGGACGTGATCTATATCCCCTACGCCTTCGAGGTCGACGGCCAGATCATCAAGGTGTTCGATCCGGAGTTCCACAAGACCGTTCGGCGCCAGAGCGAGCCGGGGCTGAGGGAGCCATCGATCCGGCGCGAGGACTTTGATGCGCGTTGGGAGGCCTGCAGACGACCGGTCATATTCACCGGCGGCGAGTTGACGCTGGAGATGCTGGACCTGGGCTATCTTGCCGAGGCGAAGTATTACGAGGCCCCGCTGCACATCAAGGCCATGGGCGGCGTGTTCCTGATCGATGATTTCGGTCGTCAGCTGGTGAAGCCCGCCGATCTGCTCAATCGCTGGATCGTGCCCCTCGAAAGCAAGGTCGACTACCTCAAGCTTCACTCCGGCAAGAGCTTCTGCGTGCCGTTTGACGAGCTGGTGATCTTCTCGACCAATCTCGAGCCCAAGGACCTGATGGACGCGGCATTCCTGCGCCGCATCCCCTACAAGATCGAAATCGGCGCCCCGTCCGCGTCAGAATATCGGCGTATATTCAAGAACGTGGCCATCGCCGCGGGGCTCGGAGCGCCTGACAAGCTCATCGATAGCGTGATCGCCATCACCGAGGCCAATAACGTGCCCCTCGGCCGTTACCATCCGAAGTTCATCATCGATCAGGTGACTGCGGCGTGTCGCTTCGCCAAGTTGAAGCCCCAATTCCAGCCGGGGTTCCTGAAGATGGCGCTCAGCAACCTGTTCACCAATGCGGTGGGGGACCTGGGTAGCGTCGGCGCCCCTGCAGTTGGCCCGGCGCCCGCCGGCGTCAACGACGTCATGGCCGCTTGAGAGAGACCAGCGTGCGTGGGCAGGCGGCGGCTCCACGCGCCGCCGGCTGCACGGTCCCTTAGCCGCCCACTCGATTCTTCACCAGATCGTCGACCGCGGACGGATCGGCCAGCGTGGTGGTGTCGCCGAGGTTGGCCACATCGCCCTCGGCCACCTTGCGCAGGATGCGGCGCATGATTTTGCCGGAACGAGTCTTGGGCAGAGCCGGCGCCCATTGGATGGCGTCCGGGGCGGCGAACGGGCCGATCTCGGCTCGCACCCATTTGACTAGCTCGGCGCGCAACGCCTCGCTTGGGGTCTGGTCGGCCTTCAAGGTGACAAAGGCGTAGATGCCCTGGCCCTTGATGTCGTGCGGAAAGCCGACCACCGCGGCCTCGGCCACAGCGTGATGAGCCACCAGGGCGCTCTCGATTTCCGCGGTGCCCAGGCGGTGGCCGGAGACATTGATCACGTCGTCAACGCGACCGGTGATCCAGTAGTACCCGTCCTCGTCGCGCCGGCAGCCATCGCCGGTGAAATACTTGCCGGGGTAGGCGGTGAAATAGGTCGCGATGAAGCGCGCATGGTCGCCATAGACGGTGCGCATCTGCCCGGGCCAGCTGTCGGTGATGACGAGATTGCCGCTGGCCGCGCCGTCGAACACGCCGCCATCGGCGCCAACGATCTCGACCTTCACTCCCGGAAGAGGACGGGTCGCCGATCCGGGCTTGAGGGCCGTTGCCCCCGCCAGGGGCGCGATGAGGACGCCGCCGGTCTCGGTCTGCCACCAGGTGTCGACGATCGGGCAGCGGCCCTCTCCGACCACATGATGGTACCACAGCCAGGCTTCAGGATTGATCGGTTCGCCTACCGTGCCCAGCAGCCGCAGCGACGCCCGCGAGGTCCGCCTGACCGGTTCATCGCCGTCGCGCATTAGGGCGCGAAGAGCGGTGGGAGCGGTGTAGAAGATCTCCACCTGGTGCTTGTCGATCACCTCCCAGAAGCGACTCACCGAAGGATAGTTGGGAACGCCCTCGAAGATCAGACTGGTGGCCCCGTTGGCCAGAGGCCCGTAGACGATATAGCTGTGCCCGGTCACCCAACCCACGTCAGCGGTGCACCAGAACACCTCGCCGGGGCGGTAGTCGAATACCGCCTCGTGGGTCCAGGCGACCCACGCGAGATAGCCGCCGGTGGTATGCAGCACACCTTTCGGCTTTCCGGTCGAGCCGGAGGTGTAGAGGATGAACAGCGGATCCTCCGCGCCCATGGGCTCGGGCGGGCAGTCCCCGGCGACCTTGGCGGCCTCGGCCTCGTAGGCGAAATCGCGGCCCGCGCGCATGGCGACGCCGGCCCCCGTGCGCCTCACCACCAGCACCCGGTCCACCTCGGGACAGGCTTCCAACGCCTGGTCGACATTAGCTTTCAAGGGCACTATCCGACCGCCGCGAACGCCTTCGTCGGCGGTGATCACGATTGTCGATGCGCAGTCCTGTATCCGGCCAGCGATGGAGTCCGGTGAGAAGCCGCCGAAGATCACCGAGTGGACCGCTCCGATGCGGGCGCAGGCGAGCATGGCGAACGCCGCTTCCGGAATCATCGGCAGATAGATCGTGACCCGGTCGCCTTTCCCGACGCCGTGGGCCTTGAGCACATTGGCCATGCGGCACACTTCGGCGTGGACCTCACGGTAGGTGAGCCTGCGACTGTGGGCGGGATCGTCCCCTTCCCAGATGAAGGCGGTCGCATCACCACGCTTCGCCAAATGCCGGTCCAGACAGTTGACGCATGCGTTCAGCACCCCGTCTTCGTACCAGCGGATATGGAAGTCGTCGGCCGCAAAGGAGACGTCCTTGGCCCGGGCGAACGGTTTGATCCAGTCGAGCCGCCGGCCAAGGTCGCCCCAGTAGCCTTCCGGATCGGCCGCGATACGGCGCAGCGCGGCGTCGTAGTCCTCGGCCTTGACCTGCGCCCGCGCCGCCCATGCGGGGGGAACCGCAAACACCTGTCCTTCGCTCACGCTTCCGCTCCCATTTTGTATCCTCGAGGCTTGGTCGCGAATATGCGGGGCCGGGTCCCGAAGGCAAGCGGCCGCGGACCGTCGTCGAACTAGGCGATCGCTTTGGACATCAGGATGTTCGGCTGGCCGCGGCCATTGGTTTCAGAGATGAGGCCGGCCACTTCGAAACCCGCAGCGGCGATGGAATTCCAAGGGGCGGCGGTCGTTGGCTGTAATGTTCGTCGCTTTGTCGAGCACGCCCGAAAACAAGTCGGCGCCGAAGGGGTGCAGTTTCAGGCTGTGGGAGTAGCACGGCGCCGATCCAACCGGCCCGCTCGCTTCCAATAAGGGCCGCGTAGCCAAGGCGGTCCGCCTGGCCGAGCACTCTGGCGACCTCGGCCTCCGCCTCACCCGGCGCTTTGTACCCAGCGGGACTGGGCAGGGCCTCGCGCAAGACATGCGCCGCCCGGACCAGCTGGATATCGTCAAGATTGGCGAATTCGACAATGCGAACGCCAAGCTCCATACCGCTTCGCGCCGCAATCGAGGGACGCGTCATGCTGCTGCACCTTTCCACCTGGCCCGAGATCGAGACCTATCTTACCCGCTCGACCGCCATCGTCGTTCCCATCGGCTCCAACGAACAGCACGGGCCGACCGGCCTCTTGGGCACCGACTGGCTGTGCCCGGAGATCATCGCTCACGAGGCGCACGAGGCGAACGACCTCCTGGTGGCGCCGACCTTCAATATCGGCATGGCGCAGCACCACCTGGACTTTCCCGGCACCATCGCCTTGCGCCCGTCGACCTTCATGTCGGCGATTGCCGACTGGACCCGCTCGCTCGCCCACCACGGCTTCACCCGCATCTTCTACCTGAATGGCCACGGCGGAAACATCGCCACCATCGAGGCCGCCTTCTCCGAACTCTACGCCGAGGCGAGCTACGCTGGACGGCGGGCAGGCTTCGCCTGCAAGCTCACCAATTGGTGGGACCTGAAAGGCGTCGGCAGGCTCGCCCAGAGCCAGTTTCCGGTCGGGCACGGCAGCCACGCCACCCCCTCCGAGATCGCGATCACCCAGTGGGGCTATCCTGACCATATCAAGGCCGCCAATTACGCCCCCCAGATCGCACCCACCGGCCCGATCCGCGAAGCGGCCGACTTCCGCGCGCGGTACCCCGACGGGCGCATCGGCTCCGATCCCGGCTTGGCGACGCCGGAAAAAGGCGGTGAGCTGGTGAAACTGGCCGCGGTCGGCTTGGTGGAAGCGGTCAATGCCTTCGCCGCCGAGGCGCCGCCAGTCTAAGCCGTAACCAGGGTCTCGCCCGCCAGGCGAACCGGCCAGGCGGTGAGCGCTCGCCCGGCGCAGGGTCCGCTGACGCACACACCGTCCAGAGGACGAAACAGGGCCCCGTGCGAGGCGCACAGGATCAGATCACCCTCGCGCGTCAGGTAACGATCGGGCAGTAGCGCCAGGGGCATGGCCGCGTGCGGGCAACGGTCCTCATAACCCCTGACCTCGCCGCCAGCGCGGACCACAAACCCGGCGAACAGGGCCTCGCCGGCCCGGAAGCTGAATCCGCGCGCGCCCGGATCGGGGATGTCACCCCGGCGGCAAAGAAGGGCGCCCGGCGCCGGGCGAGCCGGATTCACCTCCAAGGGATGGTCACCCGCCACGGCCGGATTTCCACCGACGCGAACAGCCCGGCCAGAACATACGGATCCTTGGCGAAATAGGCGTCGACGGCCTCCCTTCCCTCGGCCTCGAAGATGAACAGGGAGCCGCACATCTCGCCCGTGGGGCCGAGGAAGGGTCCCGCCAGTTTGATGAAGCCGGGCGGCAAGGTGCGCACATAGGCCAGGTGCGCCTCCCGCGCCGACAATCGGACCGCCAGCCCATCCTCTATGTCCTGACATGTCGCGACGAATTGAGCCACCGGCGCGCCTCCTCTCGAAATTCAACCTTCGGCCTTCAACGGGCGGGAAAGCAGCGCGGCGATCGCCGGACCCACCGCCAACTCCCCGCTCAGAATGGCGCAAACCGCGTCGCATATCGGCGTCTCCACGCCGTGGCGGCGGGCGAGTTCGATCACGGCCGGCGCCGACGCCACCCCTTCGGCCACCGAAAGCCTGCCGGCGAGCGCCTGGCCAAGGCTTGATCCCCGGCCGAGCGCCAGCCCCAGGCTCATGTTACGCGAGGTATCGCTGGAACAGGTCAGCACCAGATCGCCCAGCCCGCACAGACCGGCGACCGTCTCGGCCTCACCGCCCAGGGCTACGGCCAGACGCGTCAGTTCGGCGAACCCGCGAGTGATCAGAGCCGCCTGGGCGCTGCGCCCGAGCCCCCGGCCTTCGGCGACGCCGCAGGCGATGGCCAGTACGTTCTTGATCGCCCCGCCGGCCTCGGCCCCGATCATATCGCCGCTGACGTAGGGCCGGAACGTTGGCGTGGCGATGGCCTCGGCCAGGGCGCGAGCGAGGACGGCGTCAGCGGCGGCGAGGGTCACGGCCGTCGGCAGCCCGCGGGCCACCTCGGCGGCGAAGCTCGGTCCAGACAGGACCGCCGGCGACGCCTGGGGCATGGCCTCGGCCAACACCTGGGTCATCAGTTTCAGCGAGCCGGCTTCAACACCTTTGGCGCACAGGACCACGGGCAGGCCTGGCCGGGCGCGGGAAGCAAGGTCCGCCAGGGCGGCGCGCAAATGCTGGGCCGGGGTGACCGCCAACAGAAAATCGGCGTCCAGCAAGTCTTCGGCGACCATCGTGGCGCCGATTGCGGATTCGAGCGTGACTCCCGGCAGGAAGATCGGATTCTGCCGGGTCTCGGCGATAGCCTCCACCACTTCGGGCTCGCGCGCCCAGACGAGGGGCTCCAGGCCGGCCCTGGCGCACACCTGGGCCAGGGCCGTTCCCCACGCGCCGCCGCCCAACACGCCCACGGTCTTCACGCCTTGGCCCCCTTTCGGCCGGCGAGGTGGGTCGGACGCAGCCGCGCCGCAGCTTCGTCCAGGGGCCAGCGCGGCCGGGCTGGGACGTCGAGCGGGTCAGTCAGGCCGAGCGCCAGGCGCTCGGCGCCCGCCAGGGCGATCATGGCCGCGTTGTCGGTGCACAGTTCGAGCGGCGGACTGTCGAAACTGAAGCCTTGCCGCCCGGCCAGTTCGCTCAGGCCGGAGCGCACCGCACGGTTGGCCGCGACTCCGCCGGCGACGACGAGGCGACGGTCGGCGCCACCATGCGCGGCGGCATAGACAGTCACGGCCCGATCGGTGCGATCGACGAGCTGGCGAACGATCTCGGCCTGGACTGCGGCGGCCAGGTCGCGACGGTCAGTTTCGGCGCTCATTCCTGCCGCCAGCCTCGCAGCCGCGGTCTTGAGGCCGGAAAAAGAGAAGTCGCAACCCGCCCGGCCGAGCAGAGATCTCGGCAGCTCGAAGCGGCCCGGATCGCCCCCCTCCGCCAGTCGTTCGAGCGCGGGTCCGGCGGGATAGCCCAGCCCGAGGGTCGCGCCGATCTTGTCGAAGGCTTCGCCAGCCGCATCGTCGATGGTCGAGCCCAGTCGCTTGCTGGCGCCGACGCCGGCGACGTCGAGCAGCTGGCAATGGCCCCCGGAGACCAGGAGCAACAGGAAAGGATAGGGAATCGGCCGGGCCAGCCTGGCCGAGACCGCATGGCCTTCCAGGTGGTTGACCGCGATCAGGGGCAGATCGAGCGCCAGGGCCATGGCTTTGCCGAAAGCCAAGCCGACCATGACCCCGCCCACCAGCCCGGGGCCGGCCGTCGCCGCTATGGCGTCGAGGTCTGAGGTCCCGACGCTGGCCTCGGCGAGGGCACGGCGGGCGACCTCATCGATGACCTCGACGTGAGCGCGAGCGGCGATTTCCGGCACCACCCCGCCATAAGGCGCGTGCGCCGCGATCTGGCTGAACACGACGTTGGACAGGATTTCGGCGCAGTCGCCACCGCCAAGGCGCACGACCGCCGCCGCGGTTTCGTCGCAGCTCGATTCGAGGCCAAGAACGGTGAGGGGGGCGCTGGGGGTCATCCAAGTTGCCGGCCGGGGCGCCTTGGGGTAGCCGTCCTCGCATGGCCAGGCAACCAATTCGCATCGGCGCGCGCGGCTCGAAGCTATCTGTGGTCCAGGCTGAGTTCGTGCGCGCGGCCATCGCCAGGGCCCTGGGGGCGGACGAAGCAGCGGTGGTGGTCAGGATTACCACCTCGGGCGACCGTATCCAGGATCGGACTCTGGCCGAGATCGGGGGCAAGGGCCTATTCACCCAGGAGATCGAGGAGGCGCTCCTCGCCGGCCGCATCGACTGCGCCGTCCATTCGCTGAAGGACATGCCCACCGACAGCCCGCCGGGTCTCGCCATCGCCGCTGTCCCCGAGCGGGAGGATCCGCGCGACGTCTTTGTCAGTCCAAGGTTTGAGAGCCTGGCGGCGTTGCCGCCGGGCGCAAGGCTCGGCACCGCCAGCCTGCGCCGCCAGGCCCAGGCCCTGCGCGCACGGCCGGACCTCACGATCCTGGCGCTGCGGGGCAACGTCGACACACGGCTGGCCAAACTCGAACGGGGAGAGGCCGACGCCATCGTCCTGGCCGCGGCCGGGCTCAACCGCCTGGGTCTGAGCGAGCGCGTGCGCGCCTACATCGATCCGGAAGCCTCGCCACCGGCCCCGGGCCAAGGCGCTCTCGTCATCCAGACCCGGGGACAGGACCGCAGAGCGGCCTGGCTCGCCGGTCTGCGCCATCGACCGACCCTGCTCGCCGTGACCGCCGAGCGCGGCGCGCTCGCGGCTCTGGACGGCTCGTGCCGCACGGCTATCGGCGCCTATGCCAGGATGGTCGGCGATCATCTGGTCCTTGACGTCGAGGCGCTGAGTCCGGACGGCCGCCGGAGCTTTCGCGCCAGCGGCGCGATCAAGCTGCCTGGAGAGGACGACGAGGGGCGCGCGGTGGAATTCGGGCTTCGGCTCGGCGGCGAAGTAAAGACACAAGCCGGCGACGCGCTGACGGCGAGCGTTTGAGGCGCATCTGGATCACACGCGCCTTGCCGGGCGCAGAGTCCACGGCGGAGCGCGTCCGGGGCTTGGGTTTCGAGGCGATCGTCGCGCCTGTCCTTAAGCTCCGCGACCTGCCGGGACCGATCGACCTGGCTGGCGTCGGCGCCCTGGCTTTCACCAGCGCCAACGCGGTGCGCGCCTTCGCCGCTCGTACCCGGCGGCGCGACTTGACGGTGTTCGCCGTCGGGGCGGCGACGGCCGGAGCCGCGCGCTTGACCGGCTTCGCCGAAGTCGTCTCCGCGGACGGCGACGTGGCCGCTCTCGCACGCCTGATCGCCCGCAGCGCGACCGCTCCAGGAGGCGTGGTGCTGCATCCGGGCGCCGCCGAGCCGGCGGGAGACATGACCCGCGCCTTGGAGGGCGCGGGGATCGAAGTGCGCGCAGTCAGCCTTTATGAAACGGTCGCGGCCGAGGTTCCGGCGGCGGTGCTCGGGGGGTTGGGCGCAATCGAAGGCGTGCTGGTGCATTCGCCAAAGGCTGGGCGGCGACTGGCGGACATCCTTGAGCACCGGTCCGCGCCCCACCTCACCGCCTATTGTCTGTCGCCCGAGGTCTGCGCGCCGCTGGAGAGCCTGGACATTGGTCGCGTGATCGCGGCGCCTTTGCCCACGGAGGATGCGCTGTTAAGTCTCATGGCCTAGAACCGCCGCGAAAGGCGCCATGACCGTCACGCCCGATCCCGCTGAACTCGCCCCGACCCGCGATCCTGAGGCCTATGCCCGGCGCACGCTTCTGACCGGCGGCTTCTGGGTGATGATGGTGTTCTGCGCCCTGTGCCTGCTGGCCGCGGCGGCGGTGGTGGTTCTCGGCCCGCGCCTCACCCCGGTGAGACGGGCCGCCTCGGCGGCTGCCTCATCCGTCGCGGCCGCCGCGCCCCCATCTGCGTCCTTGCAGCTCGCGCCAGCCGCGCCGGCCGCCGCCCCTGCGGATCTCGCCGACCGCGTGCAGCGGCTGGAAGAGAGTCAGACCCGGGCCCTCAACGCCGCCGCCGGGGCCCTGGCCGCGTCGGCCCTGAGCGACGCCGCCGCCAAGCCGACCCCATTCACCGGCGACCTGACCGCCGTCGCCCGGGTTTTGCCTGGGTCGCCCGACGCCATGGCGCTTGCCGCCCTGGCCCAGCAAGGCGCGCCGACGCGCTCCGCGCTCGCCGTCCAACTCACCGATCTCGGCGGAGAAGTATCCACAGCCGCCCGCGCGCCCGGCAAGAACGCCAGCTTCATGGACCGAGCCTTCTACGCCTTCTCCCGCGTGGTCAGCGTGCGCCGGGTAGATGCCCATGCGGTCGGCGCCGACGCGGTGCTGGCCGGCGCCGAGCGAAAAGCGGACGACGGCGACCTCGAAGGCGCCATGGCCCTGCTCGACACCCTGCCCGAGCCGGCGCAGGTCCGGCTCTCCGCGTGGCGCGAGAAGGCCGTGCGCCGCATCGAGATCGACCGGCATATCGCCGGCCTGCGCGCCCAGGCGATCGCCAATTTGGCCCAGGCCCAGGGCGCTGCATCATGATCCGCATCGCCGTCGCCGTGTTCCTGGTCTCGCTGCTGATCGTTACCGCCATCTCGCTTCAAGGCGATCCGGGCGTCGCCAGCCTGACCTGGTTGGGATGGCGCGTCGACACCACCGCCGCCGCCGCCGTGCTCATCATCGGCCTCCTGGCGCTGCTGGCCACCATCTTCTGGCGCACGCTTTTGTGGATCGTCGACGCGCCGGCGAGGGCGGCGCGCGCCCGGGCCGAGACACGGCGTCGGCAAGGGGCCGAGGCGCTCACCCGCGGCTTCTTGGAAAGCGCCGCTGGCCGGGGTCCAGAAGCCCGCCGCCTGGCGCAGAGGGCCGGCGAACTGGCTCAGGAGGCGCCTCAACTGGTCCGCATCCTGGCGGCCCAGGCGGCCGAGGCCGCCGGCGATCGCACCGCCGCCGAATCTGCATATCGCGCCATGCTGGGCTTTCCGGAGATGCGCCTTGCCGCCTATCGCGGCCTGATGCAGACCGCCCTCGCCGCCGGCGACGAGGGCGAGGCCCTCGCCAACGCCGAGGCCGCTTACAACCTCCCACGCACCGCCCCCTGGGCCTGGCGCGCCCTGTTCCAGGCCCGCCTGGCCGACGCCGACTGGGCCGGGGCCCTGGAGCTGGCCCACGCCGCTCAGGAGCGCAAGATCGTCTCGCCGCTCATGGCCGAGCGCGCCCGGGTGGCTCTGCTGAGCGCCCGCGCCGCTGAACTCGAAGCCCAAGGTGAGATCGGCGAGGCGATGGACGCCGCTCAGGCGGCCGCCAAAGCCAGACCCGATTTCACGCCGGGCGTGGCGATCGCCGCGCGATTGCTCACTCGCGACGACCGCGGCCAGCGCGCCGTGCCCCTCCTGGAGGCGGCCTGGAGTGCGCGGCCACATCCGGCGATATGGCTGGCCTGGCGAGATCTGCGCACCGACGAGACGCCGGCCGAGCGGGCCGAGCGCCTGGGGCGCCTCGCGGCTATCAATCCCGCCTCGAGGGAAGCGGCCATCCTCAAGGTCGAGCAGGCCCTGATCCACGGCGACGCCGGGACCGCCCGACGCGACGCCGAGGCGCTTTCCCATGAGGCGACCACCCAGCGGCTGGCGGGTCTGATGGCGCGGGTGGCCAATGCCGCAGGCGCGCGTGACGAAGCCCGCGCCTGGATCGCGCGCGGGGCCGCCGCCCCGGAAGAGCCGGACTGGTCGGATATCGATCCCACTGGCCACGCCTTTCCCTATGCGACCGCGGACTGGGCTCGGCTGATCCTCAGCTACGCCGACACCGGCGAACTCATCCACCCTCGCCACGAACGCGGCGAGCCGGGAATCAGCGACCTGCCCGACATCCCGGCCGCCTACGCCGACAGCGCCGTCTTCGTCAGCGCCGCCGAGTCCGGCGATCCCTTCCCACCGATCGTCGACGACGGCGACTTCGGCGAAGCCCTGCAGCCCGCCGTCGGCGAGTCGCCAGCCCGGCGAGGCCTCCTCGGCGGACGCAAGCGCTAACTCACCCCCCACGCTCGCACATTCACCGCAAGCCGATTGCCTCGCCGCGCGCGCTTGGCTTACGGTGAACGGCGATAAGGAAAGAGGCCCGCGAGGAGGAAGCGCCGTGAAGTTCACCTGGTTCAACCTGATGCCATGGCCCTACCTGCCGGATGACTTCCGCGAGAAGAACCGTTCGGTGTGGGTCGACATCGACCAGCGCCTGTTCGATCCAGCCAAGAGCCACGAGGTCTACAACACCTACATGGACCTGTTGGAGAACGCCGATGCGCTTGGCTTCGACGGCATCGGCGTGAACGAGCACCATCAGAACGGCTATGGCATCATGCCGTCGCCCAATCTTATCGCCGCCGGGCTAGCGAGACGCACGAAGAATGCGGCCATCGTGGTGTTGGGCAACTCCATCGCCCTCTACAACCCGCCGGTGCGCGTGGCCGAGGAATTCGCCATGCTCGACTGCATCAGCGGCGGGCGGCTGGTGGCCGGCTTCCCGGTCGGCACCTCGATGGACACCAACTATTGCTACGGCCAGATTCCAGCTCTGACCCGGGAAAAATACGCCGAAGCGCACGACCTGATCATCAAAGCGTGGACCACACGCGAGCCGTTCGCGTTCAATGGCCGCTACAACAAGCTGCGCCACGTGAACATCTGGCCAAGGCCGATCCAGCAGCCGCATCCGCCTGTGCATATCCCGGGAGGCGGCTCGGTGGAGACCTATGACTTCTGCATCGACAACACCTATTCCTATTCGTACCTAAGCTTCACCGGCTACATTCGCGCCAAGGCGCTGATGCAGGGCTACTGGGACCGGGTGGCGGAGCGCAACGCGCCCGACGCCTCGCCCTATCGCGCCGGCTTCGCCCAGACCATCTGCGTGGCCGACACCGATGAGGAGGCCGAGCGGCTCTACTGGCCGCATGTGCATTACTTCTATAACCGCTGCCTGCACGTCTATCCTGGCTATGCCGACGCGCCCGGCTATCGCACCATCAAGACCATCCAGAGCGGCGCCCTGTCGCAGTACGCCCCACCCAAGGGATTCGGCGAGCTGACCTGGAAGGACCTGACCGAAGGCGGCCACGTGATCGCCGGCTCGCCCGAGACCGTCCGCCAACGGATGGAAGAGCTAATCAAGGGGCTGAATGTCGGCCATATCCTCTGTCTGATGCACGTGGGCGACATGCCGGCCGACAAGTGCATGTACTCGTCGCGCCTGTTCGCCGAGAAGGTGATGCCCAAGCTTCGCGGACTGCTGCCTGAATGCGAGGGGGACGAACGGTTCTGGTGTCACCCGCTCTCCCAGCGAGCCACCCCCGGGTCCTTGCCGGCGGAATACGGCCGCGTTCCCGAGCACGCCTGAGATGGAAAGCAAAACCGTCAAGACGCGCCACGCCGAGGTGCATTATCTCGAAGGCGGCCCGAAGAATGGCTCCGGCGAGCCGTTGTTGTACCTGCACGGCGCGGGAGGGGTCACGGCGGAAGACCCATTGCTGGCCAAGCTCGCCGAACGCTGGCGGGTGGTTGCGCCATTCCTGCCCGGTTACGGCGAAACCGAAGAGTGCGGGTCGCTACGCGACATGCTGGACTTCACCCTGCACACCGCCGACGTCGCCCAGGCGCTCGGATTGAAGGACCCGGTTCTGGTCGGCCACTCCATGGGCGGCATGATCGCCGCCGAGATGGCCGCGATCGCGCCCAACGACTTCAGCCACCTGGCGCTGATCGCCCCGGCAGGCCTATGGCTCGACGATCATCCGATCCCTGATGTTTTCACCCTTTTGCCGTTTGAGATGCCCGCCTATCTGTTCCACGATCCGGAGGCGGGGGCGAAATTGATGACGGCCGGGCTGAAACTGGACGATCCGGAGTTCCTCAAGACCTATCTGATCCGCAATGCCCGACAGATGGGTATGGCTGGCAAGATCCTGTTTCCCGTGCCCGAACGGGGCCTTTCCGAGCGGCTGTACCGCATCAAGGCGAAGACGGTGATCATCTGGGGCGAGAGCGACCGGCTTATCCCGCCGGTCTACGGTCCGGTTTTCGCCGCCGCGATCGCCGGGGCGAGCCTGGTCACCATCGCGGACGCCGGGCACATGGTGATCCTGGAAAAGCCGTCGGACGTAACGGCCGCGGTGGAGAGCCTTCGGTAAATTTCCCCCAATCGCCTAGATCCGAAGCGCCGTCATCGCGCCCGTAATGACGACCCATCAATGGCGTCTGGCCGCGCACGATCGCTCATTGGAACCATAGTTCGCCTGGTTTGCGTCCCGCGGGACAGGCGCCCATCCATCGTGAATCGGTATGAATCTGGATACTGCCTCGCTGCTCGGTGATCTTATAGGCGCTGTTGAAGTTGCCGATAGCCGTCCCATTGGTAGTCTCGCCGCCACACGACTTTTGGTAGGCAAAGCCGCCAGCGATTGTTCGTCCGGTCATGGTGCATCCGGCCTTCGCGCCGAAGACAGGATGACGGGCGTCCCAGTCCCGATCCAGGCATAGGTTTCGGGTCATGGTTGTTCCATGAGGCAGGTGAGCGGCCATCTGCCACCACCCCACCTTCCGGGATGGGTTCGCAACCTGCGCCACGACGCTCCCCGCGGCCAGCCCGGCGGACACCACGTAAAGCGCTAGACGAAGCGCTGGCCCGAGAGGGCGGTGTTTCATCGGCTCTCCTCCATTTCCAGGTGTGAGATCCGGCGCCTGAATTATTTCGTCAGTATAGCATCCGTCGGTCACCTGGCCGACAGGCGCCGACACGATGATAGAAACTGGTGCTATCCGAGTCCGCCATCTTGATTGGTCCGCCCGCCAAGCGGGTATGCGAATGGATCGTGTAGCTATCAGTCCCGGTCGGTGTAACCGTCCCATTGATAGACATATGCCCCGCGCCGGAAATGTCGCAGCTGATCGAATAGTTCATGACCGATCCAACCCCAGTGATTGCAGGCGGCGGGCATTTCGCGCCCGGGATGACAAGAGTCCTGGCCAGAAACATCCGATCCAAGGCGAAATCGGCAGGGAAACAACTGCGAGCCGGCGGGCGGTCACTCGAGCGGTCTTCCCAAGCGCCCGCGTGAAAAATGGGCGCGCCGGCCGCATGGCTCGCCAGCCCGATGGCTAAGCCGGCGGTCGCGATGGCGACCCTTTTCAGCATTGTGACGCCTCCTGTGTCTCGGAGAGCTACCATGATCCTCTGGCGATGGCTAAGGACCCGCTTGACCCCGCACCTTGCTGACGCGGACCCCAAAGGCTTCGCGGGGTCGCCGATCACGCGACCGGCAGACGGTGTTCGGAGTGAATTCCGCGCCCACAAGGCGCTTGCGGGATTCGCCGTCAAGGCCGCACAAGTGAGCGAATGACTGTGGGGGGCGAGGCATGAACCTCACCAGGCGGGCGTGGATGGGCGCGGCGGGCGCCGTCGCCTTGGGCGCGCCGACCGTGGCGGCGGCGCAGTCGCGCTCGATCGACAGCCCCAAGGCCAGTTTTCAGACGGTGACGCCGAGCGCTCACGACTATCGCGCCGCCCTCGAAGCGCTGGCCGACTACGCCCATCGGGAGATAACCCAGCTCGGCCTCCCGGGCATGACGCTGAGCGTCACCGACGCGGAGGGATTTACCGCCATCCTCACGCTTGGCTTCGCCGACCTGGAAACCCGCGAGCCGATCCGCCCCGACCACCTGTTCGAGATCGGATCGATCAGCAAATCCTTTCTGGCGCTCACCATTCTGTCACTGACCGACGAGGGCAAGATCGACCTTGGCGCGCCAATCGCCAGGTACCTCCCCGCGGCGCCCCTGCCGCCCGAACCGGTGAGCGTGCTGCAACTCCTCAGCCACACCGGGGGTCTGCCGGATTCAGCGCCGATCTTCCCCCGGGTTCCGGATGGACGTCTGTGGACCGGGTTCCCCCCGGGATCGAAGTTCTCCTACAGCAACACCGGCTACAGTCTGCTGGGCGCGGCGGTCGAGCGGGTCATGGGACTCTCTCACCAGGAGGCGATCCTGCGGCAGGTGCGCGCCAGACTGGGCCTGGCCGACATCGCTGGCGACATCAACGCGGCCAACCGCACGCGCTTCCCGAAGGCCTACATCCCCGCCGATCAGAGCCTGGCCGTCGAAATGCCCGGGACGGCCATGAGCGAGGCCAAATGGGACCCCGAAACAACGCCCGCCGGCTGCATCGCCGCCACCGGGGAGATGATGGCCCGCTATCTGCGCTGCCTGTTGGACCTCGGCGCCGGCCGCGGCGCTCCGGTGCTGAGCGACGCTTCGGCCCGGAGGTTCGCGACCCCGGTGACGGCCGCCAGCGACTTCGGTCCGGGCGCGCAATATGCCGGGGGTCGCCCTTCAGCCGGTCGATGGCGTCCCTTGTCTTCACCACACCGGCGGCATGGTCGCCTTCACATCCTCGTTCCACGCCGATCCTGCGGCCGGCGTCGCCGCCTTCGCCAGCGTCAACGGCCGCCAGGGCGGCTATCGGCCCCGCCAGACCACCGCCTTCGCGATTCGCCTGATGCGCTCGGTGCGCGCCGGCGGCGCCCTGCCGGCGCCTCCCGATCCGTGGTCACCGTCGCGGATCAAGGACCTATCGCCGCTGGTCGGACGCTACGTGGCGGGTGACGGGCGAAGCTTTTCGCTCACCGCCGGCCCGGACTTCCCGGTCTTCGCGGCCGTGGGCGACAGCGAGCCGCTCTATCGCGCCGGCGGCAGCCTGGCGACGCCCCATCCCCTGTTCGCCCGCCATGGCCTCGATCCGGTCATGGAAAACGGCCGGGCGGCGGCCTTCTGGTGGGGCGAGACCTTGTTCGGCCGCGACAAGCCCGCCGCCCAACCCGCCGCGCCCGAACGTCTGCGCGCCCTCGCCGGACTCTATCTCAACCGCGATCCGTGGATCGGCTCGGCCGCCGTGCTGGCCAGAGGCGAGACCCTGGTGCTCGAGGGCGCGGGAACGATCACCAACCGCGGCGGTGACTGGTGGGCGCTGGACAAGGACGCGGGCGGGGTCGAGCGTCTGCGCTTCGACGGGAGGCTGAACGGTCAGGCCACGCGACTCAACGCGTCGGGTTTTGATCTCCTGCGGTTGTAGACGTCCGGGTCGCCTCGAAGGTCAGGGTGCGCGCGCGGGACCGAGGCGCGCGAGTGCGGTCATAGTCCCCGGCCACCTTGATCTCGCCGAATCCGGCCGTGACGAGCGCCAGGGCGAACTCCTCCAGACCCCAGTACCGCTGCGACATGGGCTCGAGCTGGGCCTCCACCAGGCGGTTGTCGCGCCAGCGTTCGTAGCGCAGCGTCGCCTCGGCGCGCTGGGCCAGCCAGTCGGTCTTCACGCGCCACCCCTCAAGCGTGAGCAGATCGCCGTTGGCGGCGGTCCACTGGCGCCGATCCTCGCCGGCCGGGTCCAGGAAGCGCAGGGGCTGGATGTCCAAGACCACGACGCCGCCGACGACCAGGTGATCGTGGAAGCGGCGCAGAACCGCCATGGCTGCCTCGAACGTGTCGATCAGCGTGAATGAGCCGGCCGGAACCAGGATGGCGTCGAACCGATCATCGTAGTGGAAGTCCTCGAATCTCTGGTCGCTGAGGTCGGGGGCATAACCGCGCTCGGCGCTGAGCGCACGGCATCGCTCCAGCATGTCGGGGCTAGGGTCGAAGCCGGTGACATCACACCCTGCCTCCAGCAAGGGCAATAGGGTGCGACCCGACCCGCACGCCGGCTCCAGTATGCGGCCGCCGAAGCCTGCGAACCGTTCGAGATGGAACGCCGTGTCGGGCATGGCGCCGATGGGTTTGTCGATGTCGTAGATCTCAGCCGCGATCGAGCCATAGCGATTGGTCGTGGTGTTGGCGTGCATGGAGGCCTCATGTGAGCACGCATCGGCGCCTGCCGGCGCGCGCGTGTCGGTCAAATTGATTGGAGAACCGGCAGCCTGGGCCGCCAGCTTCAATGGATGCCTGCGGTGTCCGCGGCGCTTATGTCGAACTAGGCCTTCATAGCGCCTTGAAGCTAGGCCGATGGGGCGCTCTTGCCAATCGCGAATCTCGGGCGGGGGCTATTCGGCCATCGCCTCGCCGGAGCCGCCGAATTCTTTGGGAAAATCCTTCAGCTTGGGCAGGCCGTCCTTCATCGGCAGGACAGTCTCTGCGTAGTTGACGTGCACGCCGGGCGCGAAGGCCAGAGTCGGCAGGGTGGCGGCGAACACGTCGATCATGCTCAGCGGCGGATGGTTGGTCATCAGATGGCCGCCGCATTTGGCGCAGTATTTCCGTTCGCTGAGCGGGGTCTTCTGGTAGGTGGCGACATGATCGGCCCCGGCGGTGACCTTCACGGCGCTCGGGTTCCAGAGCGAAAACGCGTTCACCGGCCCACCGGACCACGACCGGCATGAGGCGCAGTGGCAATATCCCATGGCCTCGGGCTCGCCCTCGACTTCCAGGCGCACCGCGCCGCAGAAGCACTGTCCCTGGTGAGTCATCCCCTCATCCTCCGCTTGGATCCCATCAGCAGCTAATCCTGGCGTAGTCTGGGAGTCCAGCAACGCGGCTTCAGATCCGACGATCAAGCCCCTCCCAGAACGGCTCGCGCAGCTTGCGCTTGAAGATCTTGCCTGAATCTTCGCGCGGAAGCTCGGGGTGAAAATCGACCTGCCTGGGAACCTTGTAGCCGGCGACGCAGCCCCTGAGAAAAGCGCGCACGTCAGCCTGGGTAATGTCGACGCCTGGCGAGGGCTGCACCGCGGCGCACACCGCCTCGCCAAATTCCTCGTCGGGGATGCCGAACACGCCGCAGTCGGCGACGCCCGGCATCTTCATCAGCTCGGCCTCGATCTCGGCTGGATAGATATTCACTCCACCAGAGATGATCATGTCCTTGGCCCGGTCGCACAGATAGAGGAAGCCGTCCTCATCGAAATAGCCGACGTCGCCGGGCGCGATCAGGCCAGCCTTTTCGGCTTCGCGACGTTTCTGACTGTCGCCGTGATAGGTGAAGTCCGCGATCTGGCGCAGGCGGCCGACCACTTCGCCGATCTCCCGCGCCGGCAGCGTGCGGCCCTCGGTGTCGATCACCCGGACGTCGGCCTCAGGCAGGGTCTTGCCCACCGTGCCTGGATGGGCGAGCCAGTCCTCAGAGCTGCAGAACACCACCGGCCCGGTCTCCGTGGCCCCGTAGTATTCGTTGATCACCGGGCCCCACCACTCGATCATCGCCCGCTTGACCGGCGCCGGGCACGGCGCGGCGGCGTGAACCACGAAGCGGAGCGAGGAAAGGTCGTATCGGGCGCGGACCTCCGCCGGCAGTTTCAGCAGGCGGTGGAACATGATCGGGACCATGTGCAGATGAGTCACCCGATGCGTCTCGATGAGGCGCAGCAGCTCCTCGGGATCGAACCTCGCCTGCAGGATCACCCTCGCGCCCAGGCGCCCGGCCGCGAGGCCATAAGCATTGGGGGCCGAATGGTACATCGGTCCGGTGACCACCGTGACCATTTGCCCGGGATCGCCGGGCGCAAAGCCCATGACCTTGACGATGGTGGCGAGCGAACTGGCCGCCTGGTCCGGCGTCGGGGCCGCCCGGCGCACGCCTTTGGGCCGGCCGGTGGTGCCGGAGGTGTAGATGATGGTCCCGGGCGCTCCAGACCCGTCGCCGACATGGGGCTCGAACGTTTCCAGCCACGACGACCAGTCGGTCATTCCGGCGGGGACGGCCCGGTGCTCGGAGGCAACGCCGTAGGCATCGCCCACCTCGGGCGGGGTGGCGACGACCAGCACCGGCACGCCATCGGGCAAGGCGGACCGGATCGGATCGATCAGGTCGGCGTGAATGACGATGGCGCGTGCGCCGGAGTTCTCGAACAGATAGGCGGCTTCGTCGGGGGTGTAGTGCCAGTTGACCGGAGTGGGATAGGCGCCGATCAGCCCGGCCGCGTAGCTGGTTTCGAAGAACGCCAGGTCGTTGCGCAGATAGAGAGCGACTGTATCGCCGCGCCCAACGCCCAGCGACGCCAAACCGGACGCGGCGCGGGCGGCCCTGTCGAGCACGGCGAGAGTGTCGATGCGTCTCGCGCCGCTGATGATTACCGCCATGCGCCCGCTCAGATCTGCCGCGCCCGGCCCTGCCAATAGGGCGCGCGCACCTTGCCGCGCTGAATCTTGCCGGCGGGGCTGCGTGGAAGTTCGTCGGCGAAGGCGAGTGTTCGTGGCGCCTTGTAGGCGGCGAGGCGGCGTTTGGCGAAAGCGAGGATGTCGATGGCCAAAGCCTCGCTCGGCTCATGGGTTGGATGCAGGGTGACGACGACCTTCACTTCCTCGCCCCACTCTGGGTTGGGCACGCCTATGGCGCAGCTGTCCTCCACGGCGGGGTGTTGGATGACCTCGTTGTCGATCTCCTGGGGATAGATATTGACCCCGCCAGAGATGATGCAGTCCGCCGTGCGGCCGGTGAGGAACAGATAGTCGTCGTCGTCCAGGTAGCCGACATCGCCCAGGGTGAAATAGCCGTCGCGGTGAGCGCCGGCGGTCTTGGCCGGATCCTTGAAATATTCGAACGGCGCGATGGGCGAGACCTGGAAGTAGATCGTGCCCGGCAGGTTACGCTCGGTAACCTCAGCGCCCTCGTCATCAAAGAGCTTCAGGGCGTCGGGCGTGGGCAGGCGTCCGACCGTCCCCGGCTTGGCTAGCCATTCGTGAGAATCGATGAGGAAGCCGGCCCCACCTTCGGACCCGGCATAGTATTCGTGCAGGATCGGCCCCAACCAGTCGATCATCGCCTTCTTCACCTCCGGCGGACAAGGGGCGGCGCCGTGGATGATGTAGCGAAGGCTTGAGAGGTCGTACCGCGCCTTGACCTCGTCTGGCAGAGCCAGGAGGCGCTGGAACATGATCGGCACCAGGTGGCAGCGCGTCACCCGGTGGCGCTCGATGGCCGCGAGCACGCCCTCGCTGTCCCATTTGTCGAGAAACACCAACGGGTTTCCCTGCGCCAGCGCCGATCGGACATCAAAAGCCAGCGGGGCGGCGTGATAGGCCGGACCGGCGCACATCTGCACGTCGTCCGATAATCCGGGACCCGGCGCCAGGACAGTGGTGTTCGTCCGCCGGTAGACGCCCTTGGGCCGGCCGGTGGTGCCCGACGTGTAGAGCATGGCCCCGCCCATGACCGGATCGGCGATGTCCGAACCGTCCTCGCCGGCCAGAGCCTTGGCGTAGGGAATGAACCCGGCGGCGTCGGCTCCGATGGAGAACCTCGCCTGCACATTCGGCGTCACCGCCGCCAGGGCCGCGGGGAAGCGGGTCTCGGCGAAGAGCGCCTTGGCCTCGCAGTCGTTGATGATGTAGGCGACTTCGTCGGTGGTGAGGTGCCAGTTCACCGGCGTGATGCGGAACCCCCCGCGTAAGGTCGCGCTCAGGACCTCGGCGAATTCGGCCCGGTTTGAGCACATCAGGGCCACGGAATCGCCAGGGACGAGGCCGCGCGCGCGCAGCGCCCTCACGATGCGATTGGCGTTCTGGTTGAGCTCGGAAAAGGTGCGGGTTCCGACCGGGTCGTGGATGGCGACTTGCGGCCCCTTCACGTCCGCCCAGACGCTGGCGGTCATGCCCGTGAGAGCGCCCTCGCTCAGACGTGTGATCAGGTCCTGCATCGGCGCTTCCAAAACCTTGACGGAAAGCCGCATTCGCGGTCGTTCGGAGATTTCTAATGTTTGACCGGACGGGCCCGCGTCAACCCGGGAACCGCATGCAAATCGGAACACCGACGCTCATCATCCTCGGCGGCCTGCCAGGCGCGGGCAAGACCACCCTCGGCCGGGCGTTGGCGCGCAAGATCGGCGCGGTCCATATCCGTATCGATACGATCGAGCACGCCATGTGGGCATGGGGCTTCGCGAATGATTTGGAGGACGTCGGTTATCGGGTGGGCTACGCCCTGGCGCTCGACAATCTGCGCCTGGGCCTCGATGTCGTCGCCGACAGCGTCAATCCCTGGGGCCTGACGCGCCAGGCCTGGCGCATCGTGGCGCGGGATGCCGGAGTCGCGAGCTTCGAGGTGGAGGTGATCTGCTCCGACGCCGTTGAGCATCGCCGGCGGGTGGAGACCCGCCCGCAGGACATCCCGGGCCACATACATCCGACCTGGCAGGAGGTGATCGCCCGCGATTATCGGCCCTGGGACGGCGAGCGCCTAGTGATCGACACAGCGGGGCGGAGCGTGGAGGCGGGCGTCGCCGAAATAGAGGCCGCCATGGCCAAGTCCTAGACCTCCAGGGGCCTTGCGGAGAAGGCGTGCTCGCGGGGGCCGGAGGATGGAAAATGCTGACCCAGGGCCTGGCCGCAGATATTCACCGCCTCGATGATGCCGGCGGTCGGATCATCGTCTGCCTTCTTCATGGCTGACGTGATCGCCTCCGCAGCCCGCGCCCACGGCGTCTCGCCGCATTTCTGATGAATGCCGGCGTCGGCCAGAATCTGCACCTGGCGATCCTCCAGGGCGACGAAGATCAACACGCCGGTGTCGCTGGCCCGGGCGCGGTTGCTGATGGAGACGAACTGGTGGTGAGCGGCCTTGGCCACGCGGTGCCGCTTGAGCGCCCGCGGTGTCAGGTGGCGGCGGATGGCTGGGATGTGGACGACGGCCAGGACCCCCAGGAAGAGGATGATCTGGGCGGCGGCGTAAAGGCCGATCGCCATGCCGAGCTCGCTCTGCAACGCCCCCATCTGGCCGACCAGCCACAGGTCGCCGGTGAGGTCGGTCAGAGGCGAGAGGCTCAGGGACAGGACGATGGGCGGAACGGCCAGGGACAGCGCCGCGGCCCAGGCCAGGGGAACCTCGCGGTACCTGGACACCTCGCTGGCCAGGACGACGAGGATTTCCCCAGTGGTGGCCTCCTCGGCCTTGGCCACCGCCGCCTCGATGCGGTCCTCTTCGATCTTGCTCAGCATGTCACCAGCCTCCGGAGGCGCCGCCGCCACCGCCCGAACC
>OUNO010000850.1_pt2 | contig 24373 bp, 20 predicted proteins | sample 1779811 | NCBI WGS metagenome assembly OUNO01 (sample SAMEA3914804, study PRJEB12502) | metagenome | biome: forest; material: soil | place: Canada | collected 2010-06-25 | depth 0.3 m | reverse complement strand
GCGTGCGCGCCTCGTCGATGAGGATGGAGTCGACCTCGTCCACGATCGCGAAGTGATGGCCCCGCTGAACCATCTCGCCGGCGTCGTAGACCAGGTTGTCGCGCAGGTAGTCGAAGCCGAATTCGTTGTTGGTGCCGTAGGTTATGTCCGCGGCGTACGCGCGCTGGCGTTCGATCTGGGAAAGACCATTGATGATCACGCCAACCGAAAGGCCTAGGAATTTGTAGATTCGGCCCATCCACTCAGCGTCGCGGGCTGCCAGATAGTCGTTGACCGTGATCAGGTGCACACCCTGGCCGGCGATGGCGTTGAGGTAGGCGGGCAAGGTCGCCACAAGGGTCTTGCCCTCGCCGGTGCGCATCTCGGCGATACCGCCCCTGTGCAGCACCATGCCGCCGACCATTTGCACATCGTAGTGACGCTCGCCGAGCTGGCGCTTGGCGGCCTCGCGCACGACGGCAAATGCCTCGTTGAGCAGGGATTCCAGGCTCGCGCCGTCGCGGAAGCGGGCTTTGAACTCGTCGGTCTTGGCCCGCAGCGCTTCGTCCGAAAGAGCCGAGATCGCTGGCTCCAACGCGTTGATGGCCGCGACTTTGGACGCCAAGACGCGCACCTTGCGGTCGTTGGAGGAGCCGAAGAGCTTTTTCAGATCGAGCATGGGCGGTTTGAGCGTCCGGTTGAGGCCTGGCGCGGGCGGCGGCGACCGCGCTCTCCTAAGGGGCAACCCTTCGCCGGCTCGGGATCCTGCACGCTTGACGCGGCGGAGACTTAAGAAGGCGGAGTTGAAGTGTCAACGCGGGCGGCGGCGGCGCCGCCCGCAACGATCTCCCTCAAGCGCTGGCGGCGGCGCTCGACCGGGCTTTGGCGCGTTCGAACCAGGAGGCGATGTTCTTGTTCTCGGGATTGAGCGGCTGACCGACCGAGACGCCGAAATCGAGGAAACAGAACAGCAGGATGTCGGCCAGGGTGAAACGGTCGCCCACGATCCACTCGCGACCGGCGATGAGACCGTCGAGCCATGTCAGCTTTTCTTGGGCGATCGACTTTAGGTCGTCGGCCGCCTGGGGAATGCAGCGCATCCGGCTCTGAAACATGCGCAGGCCTTGGGAATAGCGGAAGCCGTTGGTCAGCGGTTCGACGATGCCGAGGTCGATGCGCCGGGTCCACATGCGCGTCTCGGCGCGTTGCATGGGCGTCGAGCCGATCAGGGGTGGCTCGGGGTGCAACTCCTCGAGGTATTCGCAGATGGCGGTGATTTCGGCGATGACCGCGCCTTCATCGACCTCGAGGGCGGGCAAGGTCCCAGATGGATTGACGGCGCCGTAGGCGGCCTGGCGGTTCTCGCCAGCCATCAGGTCCACAGGCACCTTGTCGAGATCCAGGTCTTTTTCGGCGAGGAACATCTTCACCACCCGCGGATTGGGTCCGATGGAATTGTAGAGTTTCATGAGCTGATCTCCTCGTCTTGACGGACATCGCCGGTTGGGGCCATGGCGCCCTTCAGTAACATGCCTAGGACGGCGCCTTCTATGTATGCAAGGCCAACCCCGGGTAACATCGACACGCGAGGCCCATGACCATGACTGGCCCCCTGCCTAGATCCCCGCTCGCCGTGGAGTTTCCAGTCATCGAGCCGATTGCCGGTGTCGATCTGGCGACCGGTCGCGCCGGTCTTTATCCGCGCCCGCGCGACGATCTTCTGATCATGCGTTTCGCTCCCGGAACGAGTTGCGCCGGCGTGTTCACCCGTCACCGGGTGGGCTCGGCTCCGGTCGACTGGTGCAAGCGCCAACTGCGGGCCACCGGCGGACGCGGGGTTCGCGCCTTGGTGGCCAACGCTGGATGCGCAAACTCCTTCACCAGTCGCGCCGGGGCCAAGGCCGCAGAGCGGGTCGCAGCGGCCGCGGCCCGGGAGATCGGGGCCAAGCCGCGCGAGGTGATGTTGGCCAGCACCGGGGTCATCGGTGTCCTTCTGGATGATCGACGCGTTTCGGTGGCGCTTCCCGACGCCGTTCGGGTTCTCAGGGGAGACGGCTGGGAAAGCGCCGCGCGCGCGTTCATGACCACCGACACCTTCCCCAAGGGCGCGCAGGGCCTGGCCTTTGTAGACGGCCACGCCACCCGCATCGCCGGCATAGCCAAGGGCTCGGGCATGATTGCCCCCGACATGGCGACCATGCTGGCGTTCGTCGTGACCGACGCGGCCATCGAGCCCCGGGCGCTGCAGGTCCTGGTCTCGCTGCACGTCGCGCGGACCTTCAACAGCGTCACCGTGGATGGCGACCGCTCGACCAACGACACCTTGCTGGTGTTCGCCACGGGGCAGAGCGGGGCCCCACTCATCTCACGCGCAGACGATCCCCGCCTGGCCGATTTCGCATTGAAACTCGAAGCCGTGTTCCTCGATCTGGCCCAGCAACTGGTGCGCGACGGGGAGGGGGCCTCGAAGTATGTAAAAATTACCGTGAGCGGCGCCAGGAGCGAGGCGTCGGCCCGCAAGATTGCGCGCACCATCGCCGAGAGCCCGCTGGTGAAAACCGCCTTCGCCGGCGAGGACGCCAATTGGGGCCGTATCGTCATGGCCGCCGGACGCGCCGATGAGCCCGTGCGTCGGGAACGGATGAGCGTCGCCTTCGGCCCGCACTGGGCGGCCCGCGACGGCGCTGTGGCCGCCGACTACTCGGAGGCCGCCCTGAGCGATTACATGAAGAACGCCGAACTGGAGGTGACCGTGGACGTCGGCGCAGGTCGCGCGTCCTGGACGATGTGGACGTGCGACCTGACCAAACAATATGTGGCCATCAACGGCGACTATCGCTCGTAACGGCTAATCCACCGGGGTCCAGCGGGCCACCGGCTGGGTAGCGGCGATCGGACGCGGCCCGGACATGGGCGACCTTACAGCTTGAGGCTGGTTCGGTCGGCCGCGACGCCGATTGCGCGACGCCTTCGGCGGCGTCCCGCGGCTGTGGGCCGGCGCGCGCTGCGCGGGCTCGGGCATGGCGGATTTCTGCACCGCCGCCAGGGCGCCCAGGCCGCGGTCGTTGCGGCGGTCGAACGCCGGCAGGGTGACGCGGATCAGCTTCTGGATATCGCGCAGCAACGAACGCTCATCGTCGCAGACTAGGCTGATGGCGATCCCGCCCGCCCCCGCGCGGGCCGTGCGGCCGATGCGATGCACATAGGCTTCAGGCACATTGGGCAGCTCGTAGTTGACCACATGGGTCACGGCGTCCACGTCGATGCCGCGCGCGGCGATATCGGTGGCCACCAGGGCGCGCACGGCGCCGCTCTTGAACGCGGCCAGAGCCCGTTCGCGCTGACCCTGCGACTTGTCGCCGTGGATTGAGTCGGCCCGAATGCCGACGCCCTCGAGATATTTGCCTACCCGATCGGCGCCACGCTTGGTGCGGGTGAAAATCAGCGCGCGGCCCATGCGCGTGTCGTCGAACAGTTCGGCCAGCAGCTGGCGCTTGCGGTCGGACTCCACGAACAGCACCCGCTGCTCGATCTTGTCGACGGTGGTGGCTGAAGGCGCCACCGAGGCTTTCGCCGGGTCCCGCAGCAACTCGTCGGCCAGCTTACCGATTTCGCCCGGCATGGTGGCGGAGAAGAACAGATTCTGGCGCTGTTTCGGCAGGGTCGCGACGATGCGCCGGATTGGCGGCAGGAAGCCCAGGTCAAGCATCTGATCGGCTTCGTCGAGTACGAACACCTCGACGGCGCCGAGCTGGGCGAATTTCTCCTGCATGTGGTCGATGAGTCGGCCGGGCGTGGCGACGAGGACGTCGATCCCGCCGGCAAGGGCGCGAACCTGGGCGCCGTACTTCACGCCGCCGAACACGACGGCCGTGGTGAGGCCGAGGTGGCGGCCATAGGCCCTGAAGCTGTCGGCGATCTGGGTCGCCAACTCGCGCGTCGGGCTGAGCACGAGTACGCGGCAGCCGCGCCGGGGGGCCGGTCTGCGATCGGCGGCGAGACGGTGCAAGATCGGCAAGGCGAAAGCCGCGGTCTTGCCGGTGCCCGTCTGAGCGATGCCCAGAAGGTCCCGGCCCGCGAGCACGTAGGGGATGGCCAGCGTCTGAATAGGCGTGGGTTGGTCGTAGCCTTCTTCAGCCAGGGCTTTGAGCAGAGGCTTGGCGAGACCAAGGTTGGTGAAATTAGTCACGATAATCAAAATCTTTCATGTGCGCCGAGCACGAGCGCCCGCATCATGCGAGCCTCGCTCGAGGCGTGGAATGGATTGGGACGGCCCAGCGTGAACGGGCGATCGGCTGGAGCCAAAAGGCGCTCGACGGGCCGGGATTTCTGAAAATCCCTCACGCGACCGGAGCGCCGATAGCGACTGGAAACGCCCAGACGCAATTGCCACATCGGGGTTTGGCGAGGCAAAGTCAAGCCTGCGCCGGCTTGCGCCATCCCTTTGTCTGGAAATGAAAACCACCATGAGGACCCAGATCGTGGCGGCTTGCGCCCTGGTGGACGTCGACGGCCGGGTGCTGATCGCCAAGCGTCCCGCCGGCAAGCAACTGGCCGGACTGTGGGAGTTTCCCGGCGGCAAGGTCGAGCCCGGAGAAACGCCCGAGGCCTGTCTGATCCGTGAGCTGGATGAGGAGCTCGGCATCCAGGTGACCCACGCCTGCCTAGCCCCGTTCGTGTTCGCCAGCCATACCTACGACCAGTTTCATCTGCTGATGCCGCTTTATCTGTGCCGACGTTGGGACGGTGTGGCCGTCGCCCGCGAACACGAGGCGCTCGCCTGGGTGAGGCCGGAGAGGATGGATGACTATCCCATGCCGCCGGCCGACGCGCCCCTCGTCGCCTGGCTGCGCGATTTCCTCTAAGGTCAGCGCATGATCCCGTACGTCCGACAACTCGAATTCGAATATGGCCGCGTCGATCAGGTCTCGCCGCTCATGCGCAGGGTGGTCGCTAACAATCCGGGGCCATTCACCTATCTGGGCACTGGAACCTACATAGTTGGCCGCGGCGAGGTCGCCGTCATCGATCCCGGCCCTGACCTACCCGAGCACCTCGGCGCGATCCTGGCGGCGATCGAGGGCGAGCGCGTCAGCCATATCCTGGTCACCCACCACCACTCCGACCATTCGCCCCTGGCCAGGCCCCTGGCGGCGGCTACCGGCGCACCGGTGTTCGGCTGCGCGGTGATGACCAAGCCGGTGGAGGGCGAGGTGAAGCTCGAGGCTGGCTACGATGACTTCCGGCCCGATATCTCGGTGTGCGCCGGGGCGGTGATCGAGGGTGCGGGCTGGACCATCGAAGCGATCCCGACGCCCGGACACACCTCAAATCACGTCTGCTATGCCCTGCGCGAAGAAAACGCCTTGTTCAGCGGCGACCACATCATGGGTTGGTCGACCACGGTGATCACCCCGCCCGACGGCGACATGGGGGCCTATATGGCCAGCCTGGAGCTTGTCAGGACGCGGGGCTTCGACACCCTGTGGCCTACGCATGGCCCCCCGATCACGCAGGTGACGCCGTTCATCGAGGCCTACGCCGAGCACCGCCGGGAACGCGAACGGCAAATTCTAGGTGAGCTCGCCGCGGGCGAGACCCGCATCAAGGCCATGGTGCCCAGACTCTATGCCGCTGTCGACCAGCGCCTCTGGCCCGCCGCGGCCCACTCGGTCCTGGCCCATATGCTCGAACTGGTGCGCTCGGGGCGCGTGACCAGCCAGGGGGCTCCGGGACTGGACGCAGACTATCGGCTGGCCGTCTGAGGCGCGGCCCTTGCGGTGGGCAGCTCATAGTTCGCGAAGCGCTGACGGATCAGCTTCTTGTCGATCTTGCCTGTAGCGCCCAGCGGGATGTCGTCGACGAAGACAACGTCATCTGGCATCCACCAGCGCGCGATCTTGCCGTCGAGAAAGGCGATGAACTCCTCCGGCTTCGCCGTCTCGCCGTCCTTGAGCTTGACCAGCAGCAGCGGCCGCTCGTCCCACTTGGGATGGGCCACGCCGATCACAGCGGCCATGTAGGCCTTGGGGTGACCTGCGGCGATGTTCTCGATCTCGATGGAGCTGATCCATTCTCCGCCGGACTTGATCACATCCTTGGCCCGGTCCGTGATCTGCATATAGCCGGCCGGATCGATCGTGGCGACGTCGCCGGTGTCGAAATAGCCCTCCTCGTCGAGGATTTCACCGCCCTCGTCCCTGAAGTACCGGCCGGCGATGAACGGCCCCTTGATCTTCAGCCGCGCAAAGGTGTCGCCGTCGTGCGGTTGACGGTCGCCCGCGTCGTCGGTGAGTTTGAGCTGGACGCCGAGCGGGGGACGACCCTGCTTCAGCCGGATAGGCAACTGTTGCTCGAAGGGCAGGGCGGCGACTTCATGGGTCGGATTGCCTAGGGTTCCGAGCGGGGAGGTTTCGGTCATGCCCCAGGCATGCACGACCTCCACTCCATAGTCGTCGTGGAAAGCGCGCAACATCGCCTCGGGCACCGCCGAGCCGCCGATCACCACTCGCTTGAGGGTGCTGAGCGAGGCCTTGGTCTCGCGCAGGTGGGCCAGCAGCATCTGCCAGACTGTCGGCACGGCGGCGGAGAAGGTGACCTCCTCGGTCTCCAGCAGTTCGAGGATCGAGGCCCCGTCCAGTTTCTGGCCGGGCATGACCAGCTTGGCCCCTACCGCCGGGCAGGAGAAGGTCAGACCCCAGGCGTTGGCGTGGAACATCGGCACGACGGCCAGAACCGTATCGCGAGCCGAAAGCCCCATGACATCGGTCTGCAAGGTGACCAAGGTGTGGAGGAAGTTCGACCGGTGCGAGTAGAGAACGCCCTTGGGATTGCCGGTGGTGCCGGATGTGTAGCAAAGCCCACAGGCCGTATGCTCGTCGAACCCGCCCCATGGGCAATCCGCGTCGTGGGCCTTGATCAGGGCCTCCGACGCCAGCGCCCCCTCGAAGCCAGTTGCGCGTACGCGGTCCGGTTCGCCCAGGACAATGAAACGCTCCACGCCAGGCATGGAGGCCCTGTGTTCGGCGAGGACGGGCAGGAAGGTCGCGTCGGTGATCAGAACCTTATCGCCGGCGTGGTTGATGATGTAGCAGAGCTGTTCGGCGAACAGCCGCGGATTGAGCGTGTGGCAAACCGCGCCGATACCCATCACCGCATACCAAGCTTCCACGTGGCGGGCCGAGTTCCAGGCCAGGGTGGCGACACGGTCGCCAGGCTTCACACCCAGTTCAAGGAGCGCGCCCGAGAGGCGTTTGGCGCGCTGGAAGATATCGCCGTAGGTGGTGCGGACGATCGGGCCCTCGAGACTGCGGGTCACCACCTCGCGTCGGGCATGCCAGTTCGACGCGTGTTCCAGGATCCTGTCGACCGTCAAAGGCCAATCCTGCATCAAACCGTGCATGGGGCGTTATCTCTCAATCGTTGCTCGGAATCATGCCGACCGAGGGCGGTCCGCGTCAACCGCCCGGACGAGCGGCCAGCCGCCGGGCGGCCGGCCCGAACTCGGCGCTAGCGGAGATGCGGGGCCATGTCACGGCCGCGGGATCACTCGCGAGTTGGCCATCCAGCACCGCCAGGGTGGCGTCGGAGGAATCGGCGGTCCGGGCGGCGAGGCGCGCGCGCAATAGCGCTGGGTCCCCTTCCAGCCAGACGGGAGTCACTGGCGCGCCGAGGCTGGCCGCCAGCCGTTCCACGTGCAGGCGCTCATGCGGGGCCAGGAAGGTCGCGTCCAGGATGACGGACCGGCCGGCGCGGAAGATGGCCGCGGCCAGGTTGAGCATCTCGTCGTAGACCCGCGCGTCTTGACCGGGCGCATAGGCGGCTTCGGGCAGGCGATCGAGGTGGCCGACCCCCATCAGGCGCTTGCGGATCTCGTCGCTGCGCAGAATCACGGCGCCGGGCGCATCCGGGACCAACGGGGCCAGGGCGCGGGCGAAGGTGCTCTTGCCGGTTCCCGAAAGACCGCCAACGGCGAACAGCCTGGCTGTGGATGGCTCGAGGAACCGTTCGGCGGCGACGAGATACTTGTGGGCGAGGCCATCCTCGCCGGTGGCCGCGGTCACGTGAGCGCGGACGGCGGCTCGCACCGAAAGGAACAGCCGCAGGGCGATCAGCCCTTCCCACTGGCTCGAAGGCATTTCCCGCGCGGCCTCGTCCAGATAGGCGTTCAGCAGCCGATTGGCGGCCTCGAAGCGATCTCGGACCACCAGGTCCATGATCGGAAAGGCGACATCGTAGAGCACGTCGATCCGGCTCAACTGGTCGTTGAACTCGATACAGTCGAAGGGGATCGGCCGGCCGCCCTCGAGGACAATGTTGCCGAGGTGCAGATCGCCGTGGCACTGGCGGCCGAAACCGGCCCGCCGGCGGGATTCCAGCAGCGGGCTCAACGCGTCCCGGCCGATTCGCGTGCGCTCTATCAGGCGTTGGACGGCCGCCACCTCCAGCTTCGGCGCGCGCCGCAGGCTCGCTTCGTTGGTGGCGATCGTGAAGCCGAGCGCGGCGGCGCCGCCACCGTCAGGCGCCGCCGTCGCATTGATGTGGGCGCGAGCGACGAGGCGGCCAAGGGTCTCGGCGAGTTTCCCGTCGACAGTCTGCGGACGATTGGCAAGCACCGCGTCACGGTCGAACCGGCGCATCTCCAGAAGCCACTCCACCGCTTCGCCCTGGCCGTCCAGGGCGAAGGATTCGCCGGCGCGGGTGACCGCACGCACGGCGCGATAGATGTCGCTCGCCCAGCGTCGGTTGAAGGTAAGCTCGCGGTCCAAGGCCCATTGGCGCCGGTCAAGGGTGGAGAAGTCCAGAAACGCAAAGCGCACCGGGCGCTTGATCTTCCAGGCCACGTCCGGGCGCAGGAATACCCGCGCGCATGAGGTCTCGATGGTGCGCTCCGCCTGGCGCTCGAGCCAGTCCGCGATTGCGATCCAGTCAGCGTCCGCACTCACGGAAACAGGCGCTGCGTGGTCCAGGTCTCGTCCGCACGGGTGAACAGCATCCGCTCATGCAGGCGGAAGGGGCGGTCGCGCCAAAACTCCATGGTTATTGGCTTGAGCCGAAATCCGGACCAGTGCGGCGGGCGGGGCGGCTTGGCCAAGCCAAACTTCAGCGCGACTTCGGCGATGCGCCGCTCCAGGGCCAGGGGATCAGGCATCGGCCGCGATTGGTCCGAGGCCCAGGCGCCGATCTGGGCGCTGCGGGCGCGGGTTGCAAAATAGGCGTCGGCCTCAGCGTCATCGACCCTTTCGACCTCGCCGCGCACGCGCACGGACCGACGCAGAGACTTCCAGTGGAAGACCAGGGCGGCCTTGGGATGGGATGTCAGCTGAACGCCTTTGACGCTCTCCAGATTGGTAAAGAAGACAAAGCCTCGGGCGTCGACGTTCTTGAGCAGCACCATGCGCGCGTCCGGGGCCCCATCCGCGTCGACGGTGGCCAGGATCATGGCGTTGCCGTCGTTCGGCTCCCTTTTCAGCGCATCGCGCAGCCAGGACTCGAACAGGGCGATCGGGTCATCCTCGCTCAACGGGGCCGGCCGCTCGGCATCGCGCACCTGGCGGGCGTAGTCGTCCTCCGCTGGCGTTGCTGGGATGAGAGCCTTGTCGGTCATCGCCCCCCTATAGCGCAGCAGCGGACGATTTTCGATTGACGCCGATCGGAGCTAGAACGGCCAAGTCATGTCGCACAACACCTTCGGCCACCTGTTCCGCGTGACCACCTGGGGCGAAAGCCACGGTCCGGCGTTGGGCTGCGTTATCGACGGCTGCCCTCCGGCTCTGCGGCTGACCGAAGCCGATATCCAGGTCTGGCTCGACAAGCGTCGTCCGGGCCAGGGCCGGTACGTGAGCCAGCGCCAGGAGCCGGACGCCGTGCGCATCCTTTCCGGGGTGTTCGAGGATGACGCTGTGCGCGCCCGGTTTGGCGGCCAGGTGACCACCGGCACGCCGATTTCGCTGATCATCGACAACACCAACCAGCGATCGCGCGACTACGCCGATATCGCCGCGTCATTCCGGCCCGGCCACGCCGACTACGCCTATTTCGCCAAGTATGGCGTGCGCGACTATCGCGGCGGAGGCCGTCAGTCGGCCCGCGAAACCGCAGCCCGGGTGGCGGCTGGAGCGGTGGCGCGAAGAGTACTCGGCGAGACGATCGTCGTTCGCGCTGCCCTGACCCAGATCGGACCCCATGCGGTCGAGCGCCAACGCTGGGATTGGGACGAAACCACCCGCAACCCGTTCTGGTGCCCAGACGCCGCCATGGTCCAAGTGTGGGGAGCGCATCTGGACGCTACCCGCAAGGCCGGTTCGTCCACGGGCGCGATCATCGAGGTCGAGGCGACTGGAGTTCCGGCCGGCTGGGGCGCGCCAGTCTATGGCAAGCTCGATGCCGAACTCGCCGCCGCCCTGATGTCGATCAACGCCGCCAAGGGGGTGGAGATCGGCGCCGGCTTCGCGGCGGCCGCGCTGTCCGGCGAGGAGAACGCCGACGAGATGCGGGCCGGGAACGATGGCCCGGTATTCTTGTCCAACCAGGCCGGCGGGGTCCTGGGCGGCATTTCCACCGGTCAGAGCGTCATCGCTCGGGTCGCCTTCAAGCCCACTTCGTCGATCCTGACGCCGCGACGCTCGATCAACGAAGCCGGCGAGGAGATCGTGGTCCGCACCACGGGCCGGCACGATCCCTGCGTCGGCATTCGCGCCGTGCCGGTCGTCGAAGCGATGACCGCCTGCGTGTTGGCCGACGCCATGCTCAGACACCGCGCCCAGACGGGCAGGGCGGCGCACGCGCCGGGAACCTAGCTTACGTCCAACGCGCAGCTTTCGCCCACGCTCGGCCGGGAGACGACGACACGTTTGAGCGCGGGAAATCCGGCCCCGAGCCGGGTCGCGAAATAGAGGCACAGGGCCTCGAGCGTCGGGCTCTCCAGTCCGGCATGCTCATTGAGCAGGGTGTGATCGAGGTCCCCAGCAGCGGATTTCAAGGCCGCGTCCAGCTCGGCCAGGTCCGCCACCCAACCCACTGGGGGTGCGGCGGGTCCGGCAAGCGTTGCTTCCACGCGGAAGGAGTGGCCATGCAGGCGGGCATAGGGCCGCCCGCCCGGTCCGCCCGGCAAGTTATGGGCGGCATCGAAGGTGGCGGCCTTGGTGATTTCGAACAGGGGCTCGGACATGGGCGGCGGCTTCAATCACGCTTTCAGCCGCGACTCAATGCGCCGATCAGGGATCAGCCACATCAGGGCGATCGCCACGTAGATGCCGACAGCCACCCATTTACTGGCAAAGGCCAGTCCGACGGCGGCGGCGTAACCCAGGATCGAAATCCGGCCCCGCCACTCCGCGCCGACGGCCATCGCCAATTGCGAGTGGGGGCCATTGCAGGCGATCAGCGCCCGCTCCAGCACCAGGTAGGCGATGGCGGCCATCAGCAGGACAACGCCATAGGCCGCCGTGGGCAGAGGCGCGACATTGGTGTCATCGATCCAGCGAACCGCGAACGGCAACAGGGTAAGCCAGAACAGCAGGAAGAGGTTGGCCCACATCACCCGTCCGTCGATACGCTCGCTGGCGTGCAGCATGTGGTGGTGGTTGTTCCAGAAGATGCCGATATTGGCGTAACTGAGCGCGTAAGCCAGGAACACGGGCGTTTCGGCCGCCAGCGCGCGCAGGTCTGTCCCGGCCGGGACTTTCATCTCCAGCACCATGATGGTGATGGCGACGGCCATGATCCCGTCCGAGAAGGCTTCCATGCGGCCCTTGGTCATCGTCGCCATCCGCTAATCATGGCAGCCCCAGGTATTTGTGCGTCTGGACGCTGAGCCGCCATCTGGGATGGGTGAGGCAATAGTCGATGGCCGCCTCGGTCGCAGACGCCCGATCGGGACCGTCCATGGGTTGAAGGAAGAAGCGATCGAAGGCCAGGTCGAGGTAGCGCTCCGGATCCACCCCCGGCTGGGGGAACACCAGCTTGAGTTCGTGTCCTGATGTTTGGACCAGCGAGACGTCGGCCTTGGGGCTGACGCAGATCCAGTCGATCTCCGCTGGCGCAGCCAGGGTCCCATTGGTTTCCACAGCCACGGCGAAGCCCTGGGCGTGCAAGGCGTCGATCAGCGGCCTGTCGAGCTGGAGCAGAGGCTCGCCGCCGGTGCAGACCACAAGTCGCTGGCTTTCGCCGCCGCGCCACTTCGCCGCCACCGCCGCGGCCAAGTCCGCCGGCTGGGCGAATTTGCCGCCGCCAGGGCCGTCCACGCCGACGAAATCGGTGTCGCAGAAGTTGCACGCGGCGCTCGCCCGGTCGGCCTGCCGCCCGGTCCACAGGTTGCAACCGGCGAATCGGCAGAACACCGCCGGGCGGCCCGCCTGGCCGCCTTCCCCCTGGAGGGTGAGGAAGATCTCCTTGACGGAATAGGTCACGGCGCGAGCGCCGGGCGGCCCGCCGCGACCCATTCGTTCCATCCCCGGGCGCGCAGCCCGCACGCCGGACAGGCGCCGCAGCCGGCGCCCCATGCGTGGATGGGCGTGCGCTGGCCCAGGTAACAGCTGTGGCTGTGGCGGGCGATGATCTCGACCAAAGTCTGGCCGCCCAGGCCTTGGGCCAGCGCCCAGGTTTCAACCTTGGTGAGGCGCATGAGCGGGGTGACGATGGCGAAGTCTTGTTCCATGCCGAGATTGAGGGCTGCCTCCACGGCGTCCAAGGTGGCGCGCCGGCAATCGGGGTAACCAGAGTAGTCGGTTTCGCACATCCCGCCGACGAGATCGGACAGCCCGCGCCGGTCGGCCAGGGCGGCGGCGTAGGTGAGGAAGACCAGATTGCGTCCAGGCACATAGGTGGAAGGAAGGCCCCGTTCACCGATCTCGATCGCCCGCCCGGAGGTGAGCGCGGTATCGCCGATGGCGCCAAAAGCGCGGATGTCGAGCACCTGATCCTCGCCGAGGCCGGTCGCCCAATCGGCAAAATGCTCGATCATGGCCGACCGAACGGTCAGCCGCGCCTCCAGTTCGGCCGCGTGCCTCTGGCCATAGTCGAAGCCGACCGTTTCCACCCGTTCGTAGCGCGTCAGCGCCCAGGCCAGGCAGACCGAGGAATCCTGGCCGCCGGAGAACAGCACCAGGGCGCCTCGTGAGGAGTGTGGCATGGGCCGGCTTGTACACGAGGCCCCCAGTTCTAGGAATTGCGGGCGCGCCGCGCGGCTTGGCAAGGCGGACAGCCGTCGCTATGTGCGGCCCTCGCTTCCCCCAATCGCTTGGACGCCCACCGGAGCCCGCATGGCCGCGCAGTACATTTTTCAGATGCAGGGTCTGTCGAAGACCTACCCTGGCGGCAAGAAGGTGTTCGAGAACATCTGGCTGTCGTTCTACCCGGACGCGAAGATCGGCGTCGTCGGCGTCAACGGGTCCGGCAAGTCGACCCTGCTGAAGATCATGGCGGGGATCGAGACGGAATTCGGCGGCGAGGCGCGCGCAGCCGAAGGAACCCGCAGGGGCTATCTCGAACAGGAACCCCACCTCGATCCCAACCTGGATGTATGGGGTAACGTCATCTCCTGGTGCGAGGAGAAGAAAATTTTCGACGCCTATAACGCCGTCGCCGCCAAGCTGGGCGAGGACTACTCCGACGCGCTAATGGAGGAGATGACGCACCTGCAGGAAAAGCTCGACGCGGGCGACCTGTGGGACATCGACTCGCGCATCGAAATGGCCATGGACGCCCTGCGTTGTCCGCGGAACGATGTCGAAGTGACCTCGTTGTCGGGGGGCGAGCGGCGGCGCGTGGCCCTGGCGAGACTCCTGCTGTCAAAGCCGGACATGCTGCTCCTGGACGAGCCGACCAACCACCTGGACGCCGAGTCCGTGGCCTGGTTGCAGCACCACCTGGAGGCCTTTCCAGGCTGCGTCATCCTGGTCACCCACGATCGGTATTTCCTCGACCAGGTGACCAAATGGACTCTCGAACTCGATCGCGGAAAGGGGATTCCCTACGAGGGGAACTACTCCAGCTGGCTGGAGCAGAAAGATAAGCGCGTGCGCCAGGAGCAGAGTGAGAGCGAGGCCCGCCAACGCTCCATCGCTCGCGAACTCGAATGGGTGCGCGCCTCCGCCAGGGCTCGCCAGGCCAAGTCCAAAGCGCGTCTGGCCGCCTACGACGAGATGGTCAACCAGCAGGAACGCGAGAAGCAGAGTTTCGCCGTCATCCAGATTCCTCCGGGCCCGCGGCTCGGCAATGTGGTCATCGAGGTCCAAGATCTCGAGAAGGAGTACGGCGATAAGGTCCTGTTCAAGGACCTTTCGTTCAAGTTGCCGCCGAACGGGATCGTGGGCGTGATCGGCCCCAACGGCGCTGGCAAGTCGACCCTGTTCAAGCTGATCACCGGCCAGGAGACGCCCGACGCCGGAACGGTCCGGCTGGGCGACACGGTCAAGCTCGCCTATGTAGACCAGAGCCGCGACGCCCTCGACCCGTCCAAGACGGTCTGGCAGTCGATCTCCGGCGGCCTCGACGTGATCAAGGTCGGCAACCGCGAACTGGTCAGTCGGTCCTATGTGGGATCGTTCAATTTCAAGGGCGGCGATCAGCAGAAGAAGGTCGGACAGCTTTCGGGTGGGGAGAGAAATCGGGTCCATCTCGCCAAGACCCTCACCGAGGGCGGCAATGTCATCCTGCTCGACGAGCCGACCAACGACCTGGACGTCGAGACCTTGCAGAATCTCGAGGACGCGCTGGAACAGTTCGCGGGCTGCGCCGTGGTCATCAGTCACGACCGCTGGTTCCTCGACCGGCTGTGCACCCACATTCTGGCGTTCGAGGGCGATAGCCATGTGGAATGGTTCGAAGGTAATTTTGAGGCCTACGAGGACGACAAGAAGCGCCGCCTGGGGGCCGACTCTCTGATCCCCAAGCGGATCAAATTTCAGAAATTCGGCCGCTAAGGCCGAGGTCCCCAGCCGCCGGATCCCTTGGCGCGGGTTCGACAAGCAGGTCGCCCGCCGGCGAAGGTCTCAGAAGGTCGGCCTCGGCGGCCGACCCGTCGATCCACGCCGCCCACCGGTCGGGACGGAGCGGCACGACCTGGCGGGGGTGGTAGGGCTTCAGGTCGGAGCCGGAATCCACCGTCAACAGAGTGAAGCTTTCCGGCCAGTCGCGGTCGGCCGGCCGCCATAGGCCCGCAAGGCAAAAAAAAGCCTGGCCGGGCATGGTGACCTTCCAACGGGTCTTGGGTGAGCGCTGTCCCGTGTATTCGTAGAACCAGGAAACGGGCGCCAGACATCGACCGCGGCCGAATTGGCGGTTCTCTGAGCGATAGTTGATCACAGGCCCGGCCTTAGGCCGTCCTGGTCTGAACCCGAACCGCAGCTCGGCGAGCTCTACGCCGCCGGGTCCGTGCGGCCGGATGATCGGCGCGGGATCGGTCGGGCGCACCGGGTCGCGCGGCTGCAGGTTGGGCGCCGAATGTGCCTCAGGCCAGACCAGAGGCAGGCGGATCTCGCTGAACGCTTCCACATATTCGCGGTAGTTCGACTTCGCTGCGTAGCTGTTGCACATCTGGACAGCCCTTAATCGGCCTATCGCGCCTGGCTGGCCCGGGCTCGGGTCAGGTGACTGGGCCGGGCGAGGGGGTCAGCGTCCAGCACCTCGGTGATCTTGAGCCTCAGGGCGATCATGCGCTGGGCGTCGGCAACCTTGGCTCCGTCCTGATCGATCACATAGAAACTGTCCACCGCCCGCTCGCCGTGCCCGTCGATGTGCGCCGACTGGATCGAAAGACCGGATTCACTAAACGCCCGCGCCAGCGCCTCGAGCAGGCCTGGCCGGTCCCGGCCCGAAGCTTCGATCACCGTGGAGCCGTGCGAAGCCTCGTTGTCGATGGTGACGATCGGCGAGATGGTGAAGGGCGAGGCGCGCGCGGCCAGGACGCTCCGGGCCGGCTCGGACCGGGTCGCCTCACCGCGGCCAGCCCGCTCAAGGCTCTCGAGCAGGCGAGCGAGCGCCCCCGGGCTGTCATGCCCGAACGGCAAGCCGGCTGCGTTCTGAACAAAGAAAACGTCGAGCGCCTCGCCGTCGGTGGAGGTGAAGATTCGGGCGCCCACCACATTGCCGCCGGCCAGGGAGATCGCCAGGGCGAGGTCCGCGAACAAGGCGCGGCGGTCCCCGGCCGCGATAACGATCTCGGTGGCGTTCCGATCAGGGCGGATCTCAGCCTTGGCCGCCGCCCCACTTTGGCCCCGGGCGCGGCGCGCCAGATCGGAATGGGCGGCGTGCTCGGCGGCCGAAAAGGCGATGAAATAGGCGTCCTCCATGGTCCGCGCCCAGGGCACGGCTTCAGGAACCGTGGCTGAGAGCGCGATGCGCGCATCATAGGCGAGCGCCTCCTGGCGCCGGCGGGCCACGCCGGCGGCGTCCGAAGTCCGGCCGCCGCGGAAGCTTGCCTCCGTGGCGTTATAAAGTTCGCGCAGAAGCTGGCCCTTCCACCCGTTCCATACGCCGGGGCCGACCGCCCGGATGTCGGCCACAGTGAGCACCAGCAGCATGCGCAGCCGTTCCGGACTGCCAACCATGCCCGCGAAGGCTGCGACTGTCGCCGGGTCGCTGATGTCACGCTTCTGAGCATAGTCGCTCATCTCCAGGTGGTGCTCCACCAGCCAGGCCACGAGCTCGATGCGGCGCCGTTCCAGGCCCAGTCGCTCACAAGCCTGACGCGCCGCCCGCCCGCCCGCCACCTGCTGGCCGCCGTGCCCGCCCTTGCCGGTGTCGTGGAGCAGCATGGCCAGGAACAGGACCTCACGATCCTCGATGAGCGGCATGATGTGGTTGGACAGGGGATGGTCGTCGGCCAGGCGGCCGGCGGAGATATCATTGATCACGCCGACCGCGCGCAGGGTGTGCTCGTCCACCGTATAGGAGTGGTACATGTTGAACTGCATCTGGGCGACGATGCGGCCGAACTCAGGGATGTAGCGCCCAAGGACGCCGGCCTCGTTCATGAGCTCCAGGGTTCGCCTTAGCTGTTTGCCCCGGGCGAGGAGGCTCAGAAACACTTCCGCCGCCCTGGGATCGCGCCGCACGAATGAGCTAATCAGCGCCAGCCGGCGGGTCGCTGCGGTGAAGGCGTCCGGATGCAGATCGAGATCACGCTCATCGGCGATCTTGAACAGGCGAAGCAGATTGACCGGATCGTCATCGAACACTTCGGGGCCGGCGACACTAAGACGGCCGCCTTCGAGTACGAACCCGGCTTCGACCACGGCCCGGGGCCGTCCCCTGGAGGGCAGGAACCGCAGCAGGCCCTTGGGCGCCTGTTTCAAGTGCTCGGCTTCCAGCTTGGCGGAATAGGCCCGGGTCAGCGTGCCCACTTCCTTGGCGATAAGGAAGTAGCGGCGCATGAACCGCTCCACGGCCGGGGTATTGTCGCCGTCGCGCCGCGGCCGATCGAGATAACCCATGCGCCGGGCGATCTCGGGTTGGACGTCGAAGGTCAGGCGCTCCTCCGGCCGCCCGGTGGTGAAGTGCAGATGGGCGCGCACGGCCTCGAGGAAGTCGAAGGCGCGCAGGAAGGCGCGCACTTCGCGGCCATCGAACATGTCCAGGCGCAGGACGGCTTCGAGACCATCGTCAGGATGCAGGTATTGGGCAATCCAGAACAGGGTATGCAGATCGCGCAGTCCGCCTTTGCCCTCCTTGACGTTCGGCTCGACGAGGAACCGGCTGGCGCCCACGCGGGCGAGGCGCTCGTCCCGCTCCTTGAGCTTCGCCGCCACGAAGGCGACGCCTGTGCCCTTGACCACCTCATCGCGAAAACGCCGGTGCAGATCTGCGGCCAGGATCTCGTCGCCGCACAGTCGCCGCGCCTCGAGAATCGAAGTGCGTACGGTGATGTCCTCGCGGGCGAGCTTGATGCAATCACCGACGGTTCGCGAGGCGTGGCCAACTTTAAAGCCCAGATCCCACAAGGCGTAGAGCATGAACTCGATCACGCTCTCGATGTGCGGGGTTTCCTTGTAAGGGCGCACGAACAGCAGATCGACGTCAGAAAAAGGGGCCAGCGCACCGCGGCCGTAACCGCCGACGGCCATCAACGCCATGCGCTCGCCCTCGGTGGGATTGCGCGCACGGAAGACGTGCACAGTGGTGAAATCATAGAGACAGCGGACGACCTCGTCTGTGACGGCGGACAGCAATTTGGCGGTTTCCACCCCGCCAGCGCCGCTTTCCAGCCGCTCCTTGGCGATCATCCGTCCACGGAAGAGTGCGCCCTTCAAAACCTCGATGGCGCGCACGCGCTGGGTGGCTGGATCGCCGAGCGCATCCAAAGCCACGGCGGACAGTTGCGCGCGCAGCTTGTAGCCATCGACGACGTGTTCGACTCGCGTGGGGCGCAGGCGTGGCGGCATGGCGGGATTATAGGGGGGCTGTGCTCGAATGTCCGCCGGAGCGTGCTCGACCCGCCCCTCGTTTTCAGATCATCCCGCGCAGCCGATACAGAGCGTCCATGGCCTCGCGTGGGCTCATGCCGTCGAGATCGAGGGCGGAGAGGGCGGTTTCCACCGCGCTGGGGGTGGGCGCCAAGGTCGGGGGGGCCTCGGTGACGGCGAACAGGGGCAGATCGGCCAGGCCCGCGTGGGACTGGCCTCCAGTCTCCAGACGCTCCAGCACCTCGCGCGCCCGAGCGACGACCGCGGATGGCACGCCGGCGAGCTTGGCGACCTGTACGCCATAGGAGCGATCGGCGCAGCCGGGCCCAGCCTCGTGCAGAAACACGAGCTCGCCATTCCATTCCCTAGCCCTAAGCGACAGGTTCGCGACATGGTCCAGCCGTTCCTCCAAGGCGGCGAGCTCGTGATAGTGGGTAGCGAACAACGCCCGGCAACGGTTGCCGTCATGCAGCGCCTCGGCGCAGGCCCAAGCGATGGCCAGGCCGTCATAGGTGGCCGTGCCGCGTCCGATCTCGTCGAGGATCACGAATGAACGCGCGCTCGCCTGGGTGAGGATGGCGGCCGTCTCCACCATTTCGGCCAGGAAGGTCGAGCGGCCCCGCGCCAGGTCATCGCCGGCCCCGACCCGGCTAAACAGCCGGTCGACGGCCCCCAGTCGAAGGGCCTTGGCCGGCACGAATGACCCGGCCTGAGCGAGGATGGCCAACAAGGCGTTCTGGCGCAGGAAGGTCGACTTCCCGGCCATGTTCGGGCCGGTCACGATAGCCAGTCTCGGGCCCGCCTCGCCGTCGCCGTCCAGTGCGCAATCGTTGGGCGTAAACGCCTCACCAGCGCGGGTGACCGCCGCTTCAACCACCGGATGTCGCGCGCCGACGGCCTCGAAGGCGACCGACTCGTCGATGATCGGACGGCTGGCGTTTGAATCCCGCGCCCATTCGGCGAGACCGGCCGCGACGTCGAGGGTGGCCAGGGCCTCGGCGGCGGCCAGGATATCCCCGGCCAGCGCCCGGGCCGCCTCGCGCCAAGTCTCGAACATCGCAAGTTCAAGGGCCAGGACCTGGTCGGCCGCCCGCGCAATCCGGGCGTCGAGCTCGGCCAGCTCCACGGTAGTGAACCGGACCTGATTGGCCAGGGTCTGGCGGTGGATGAAAACAGCCGACAGAGGCGGACGCAACAGGGCCTCGGCCTGCTTCGGGTTGACCTCGACGAAATAGCCCAGCACCCCGTTGTGGCGGATGCGCAACGCCACCCCGGCCTCCAGACCCAGGTTGCCTTCCAGGGCCGCCACTACCTTGCGGCTGTCGTCCCGCAACGTCCGGGTCTCGTCCAGGTCGGCAGAGACCGCGCTCGCCACATAGCCGCCGTCGCGCGCCACGCTGGGGAGGTCCGCGCCGAGACCGTCACTCAAGGTCTGACGAAAGGCCTCGAGGTCCGGATGACGACCGAGGTCGAGACCGGAGATGACAAAGGCCAGCTCATCGGGCGGCGGCTCCAAGGGCTCGTGGGCGGCGAGGAGGCTGGCCGCGATGGCGGCCCCGGCGGTGAGTCCATCTCTCAGACATCCGAAGTCCCGGGGTCCGCCGCGTCCGAGCGCCAATCGGGTAAGGGCGCGGGCCATATCCCCGGTCTCCCTCAGGGTCTCGCGCAGCGCCCGGCGCAGGTCCGAGCGCTCGATCAGCCAGGCGATGGCGTCCAGGCGCCGGTCGATCGCGGCGGGCGAGAGCAGGGGTCTGGACAGGCGCGCCGCCAGGAGCCGGGCCCCGGCGGGGGTCATGGTGCGGTCGACCGCGGCCAGAAGCGCGCCGTCACGGCGGCCGGTGAGGGTTCTGTCGATCTCGAGGCTGGCGCGGGTCGCCGGATCGATGCTCATGAACTCGGCCTCGCCGGCCTTCTTCGGCGGACGCAAGGCGATCGGCCGGCCGGCCTGGGTCGTGTCCAGATGGGCGGCGATGAGTCCCAGGGCCGCGATCTCGGCGCCGGTCAAGGGTCCGAACCCGTCCAGCGTGGCGACGCCATACAGGCGCTTGACGCGGGCCTCGGCCGCCGCCGGCTCGACCAGGGCGCCGGCCATCGGCTCGACGGGGCAGGTCACGCTCCTCAGGACCTCGCCGATCACCGGATCGGCGAACAGTCTGTCCGACGCCAGGATTTCCGAGGGCTGGAGAGCCGCCAGAACCTGGCCGACGCCATCGATGGCCACGGCCACGCATTCGACCTCGCCGGTTGAGAGCTCCACGCTGGCGACGGCGCCCTGGCCCGAGCGAACGGCGACGGCGGCCAGGCGATTGGCGCCGCGCGCATCCAGCAGGCCGTCCTCGGTGAGCGTGCCCGGCGTCACCACGCGCACAAGCTCGCGGCGCACCACCGCCTTAGGCCCGCGTTTGCGCGCCTCGGCCGGGTCCTCCACCTGATCGCAAACGGCGACCTTGAAACCGGCGCGGATCAGTTTGGCCAGGTAAGCCTCGGCCGCGTGCGCCGGGACACCGGCCATGGGGATCGGTGCGCCGGCATGGGTTCCGCGATGGGTAAGCGCGATGCCGATGGCCGCCGCCGCCTTGGCGGCGTCCTCGAAGAACAATTCGTAGAAGTCGCCCATGCGGAAAAACAGCAAAGCGTCCGGCTGCTTGGCCTTGGCGTCGAAGTATTGGGCCATGACCGGGCTGGCGGTCGCCGTCGCGCTGTCTTTGGGAATCGGCGCGGAGTTCATCGCGGTCACGCTATAGGGGCCATCTCGCCGCGTCAGCCCTTGACCCCAGGTCCGTGCGGCGCAACGTCATACAGTCATGGAACGTCTCGCCGAGTCCATCATCGTCCCCGCCGGCCCCGGCGACGCCGCGGCGTTGGCCGAGGTCCATGTCAAATCCTGGCGCGAGACTTACCCCGGCCTGTTGCCCGCGCAATATCTGGAGAGGATGAGTGTCCCGGTCCACGCCACCCGCTGGCGTCGCCAGCTCACCCGCGCACGGCCTGGCGAGGTGGTGCTCGCCGCTGAAGGGCCGCACGGGCTCATGGCCTATTGCGCGGGCGCGATCGTAGCCGACAGCGAGGCTGAAGTGTTCACGCTCTATGTGCTGAAGTCGGTGCAGGGTTCGGGCCTCGGGCGGCGCCTGTTGGCGACCACGGCCAGGGTTCTCCGCGCCGAGGGCGCCGCGGCTTTGCGGGTCTGGGTGCTGAACGGCAACGCCCATGCCCGGGGCTTCTACGCCCATCTGGGCGGCGTCCCGGCCGGCGAGCGCCCAGTTTCGGGTTGGGGCGGGGGGCTTATGGAGACGGCCTACCGCTGGCGCGACATCGCCGCGCTCACCGCGACCTGAACTCAGGCCCGGCTTTCGGCGCCGGTAACCCGCTCCCAGAAACTGCGCGCTTTCTTGCGCGACGCGGCGGAGCGCGGGCTCTGGCTTTCACCGCACATGCCGGAAAACTCTCTCAGCAATTCCTTCTGGCGTCCGGTGAGGTTGGTCGGCGTCTCGACCAGGAGCTCGACCACCAGATCGCCGCGTTGACGGGAGCGCAACGACGGCATGCCTTTGCCACGCACTGGCACGGCATGGCCGGTCTGGGTGCCGGCGGGCACCTTGATGGTGAGCTTGCACTTGCCATCGCAATGTTCGCCGCCCAGCAGGCACGGCGCATCGATCTCTCCGCCGAGGGCGGCGGTGGCCATCGGGACGGGGATCTGGCACCTGAGGTCCAGGCCGTCGCGTTCGAAGAGATCGTGAGGCTTCACGGCGACGAAGATGTAGAGATCGCCCCGCGGGCCGCCGCGCGCTCCGGCGTCGCCTTCTCCGGCCAGGCGAATGCGCGAGCCGTCGTCCACGCCAGCCGGAACGCGGACATGGAGCGAACGCTCACGCCGGACCTGGCCATGACCGCCGCAAGCGGTGCAGGGATTGAGCAACAGCCGACCGGCGCCGCCGCAACGCGGGCAAGTGGTCTCGACCTGGAAGAAGCCCTGGCTGCGGCGCACTCGTCCGGCGCCGCCGCAGGTCGCGCACGCCGTGGCCGAGGTTCCTGGGCGGGCGCCGCTGCCCTCGCAGGTCTCGCACATGATCGCGGCGGGGACCTTGATCTCCACATCGGCGCCGGCATAGGCCTGCTCGAGGGTGATCTCGAGATCATAGCGCAGGTCCTGCCCGCGCGAGGGCCCCGTGGGTCGTTGACCGCGTCCGAACATGTCCCCGAACACATCGCCGAACACGTCGTTGAAGATGTCGTGGACGTTCTGGAAGCCGGCGCCGGACCCGTTCGCGCCGTTGACGCCGGCATGGCCGAAACGATCATAAGCGGCGCGTTTGTCCCGGTCGGAAAGCACCGAATAGGCTTCGTTTATCTCTTTGAAGCGGATCGTGGCGTCGGGACAGCCGCCATTGCGGTCGGGATGGTGTTCCATGGCCTGCTTGCGGAAGGCGGCCTTTAGCCCGGCCTCATCGCAGGCGCGGGTGACACCCAGAACTTCGTAATAGTCACGCATTTTCGGTCAAGGGGTCCGCCGGCATTACGGTCAGGTGGGAGGCCCCGGCGCAGCTTGCAAGTCGATCGATGGCGAGGGCCTCTTCTTCAAATCCTCCGCCGCCGAAAGGCGAGTTCCGCATGGTGCTGTCCCCCGTCTTGGCGCGTCAGGCCGACTGCTTGTCGTCCTTGACCTCTTCGAACTCCGCATCGACCACACCATCGTCGTTGTTCGCGGCCGGGGCTTCGCTCGCCTCCGCACCAGCGCCTTGCTGCGCCTGATACAGGGCTTCGCCCAGTTTCATCGAGGCCTGCATCAGCGTCGAAGTCTTAGCTGTAATGGACTCAGCGTCGTCGCCCTCAAGGGCGGACTTCAAGTCCGCCACCGCCGACTCGATAGCGCCCTTCTCGTCCGCGGTCACCTTGTCACCGTGTTCAGCCAGCGCTTTTTCGGTGGTGTGGATGAGGGCGTCGGCGTGGTTCTTGGCCTCGACCAGTTCCTTGCGCTTCTTGTCCTCCGCAGCGTTGGCTTCGGCTTCCTTGACCATCCGCTCGATGTCCGAGTCGGACAACCCGCCATTGGCCTGGATCCGGATCGACTGTTCCTTGGCGGTCGCCTTGTCGCGCGCCGAAACATTGACAATGCCGTTGGCGTCGATGTCGAACGTGACCTCGACCTGGGGCACCCCGCGGGGTGCGGGAGGGATGCCCACAAGGTCGAACTGGCCCAGCAGCTTGTTGTCGCTGGCCATGGGCCGCTCGCCCTGGAAGACCCGGATCGTTACGGCGCTCTGGTTATCGTCCGCGGTCGAGAACACCTGGCTCTTCTTGGTCGGAATGGTGGTGTTGCGCTCGATGAGAGCGGTGAATACTCCGCCCAAGGTCTCGATGCCGAGGGTCAGAGGGGTTACATCCAGCAGCAGGACATCTTTGACGTCGCCCTGCAGCACGCCGGCCTGAATGGCTGCGCCCAGGGCCACCACTTCGTCGGGGTTGACGCCCTTGTGCGGCTCGCGTCCGAAGAACGCCTTCACCGTCTCCACGACCTTGGGCATGCGGGTCATGCCGCCGACCAGGATAACCTCGTCGATGTCGCTCTTTTTGAGACCGGCGTCCTTGAGGGCCATTTCGCAGGGGCCGACAGTCTTGGCGATAAGGTCCTCGACCATCGCTTCGAGCTTGGCCCTCGAGAGCTTGATGTTGAGGTGCAGCGGCCCGGACGCATTCATGGAGATGAACGGCAGATTGAGCTCATATTGCGCCGTCGAGGACAGCTCCTTCTTTGCTTTCTCCGCTTCCTCCTTGAGGCGCTGCAGCGCGAGCTTGTCCTTGCGTAGATCGACGCCCTGTTCCTTCTTGAACTCGTCAGCCAGGTAATCGACGATGCGCAGGTCGAAGTCCTCGCCGCCCAGGAAGGTGTCACCGTTGGTGGCCTTCACCTCGAACACGCCGTCGCCGATCTCGAGAATGGAAACGTCGAACGTGCCGCCGCCCAGGTCATAGACGGCGATCTTCTTGCC
>OUNO010000053.1_pt2 | contig 24443 bp, 22 predicted proteins | sample 1779811 | NCBI WGS metagenome assembly OUNO01 (sample SAMEA3914804, study PRJEB12502) | metagenome | biome: forest; material: soil | place: Canada | collected 2010-06-25 | depth 0.3 m | reverse complement strand
GTTGGCGCCATCGGACTCCTACTCGACACTGAACTGCTCGCGTTCTGCCTTCCTTATATAGCTGGCCATCTCTGGACCCCACATCGCGAACCTCGCTTCCTTTTACCGCTCATGCCATTTCTTGCGCTGGCTGTTGCGCGAAGTGCTGAGGCTGGACGATGGAAACCATTCGTCACCGCTTGGAAACGGGTTCCACAAGGTCTTCGAAAAGCAGTCGTAGGAGTTCTGCTCTTGCACGGCCTGCTACAATTCGCTTGGTACCCGCTCGGAATCTGGGCGCAGCTTGAAAGCGGCCAAGGGGTTCTTGTGCGAAACTATCGGCTCCTGGAAAAGGAACCGGCGAGACTTCTCGCCTGGGCGGATCCAGTGATCGATGCCCTCGTTCCTGCAAATGTTCGCTGGGCCGATCCAAGCTGTCATTGGCGGCGCCCTCCGATTTCAATCCCCGGTCGAGTCGATGAAAGCGCGACTCCGCTCTACGTCGAGCGCACGGCCTCACCCGATCCTACTTGCGAGAGAATCAGCAGCGACTTCATCGCGCCGATGAAAGGCGAAACTCTGCCAAGACTTCTTCGCGTACGCCCGGCCACTCTCTGGCTCTGCCCAGGCTCAATTCTTTCGAAGCTCTGTCCGTAGGGCGTCGAGCTCAGGATCAATCGTCGTAAACTTCTCGGTGCGAGTCAGAATGAAGTCGAGTGTCGAAGGCACGGGAATCTTATAGCCGAGAAGCGGCTCGACGATCGTTTCAAACTTTGCGGGGTGAGCAGTCGAGACCAGAGCCGAGTCTTTCGGCTCGCCTTGCCTGACCCAAGCTTGATACGCGGTCGCGGTGTGTGGACAGATCGCCTCGCTCCACCTGCGATCAAAGGCCTGAATTCCGTCGCGGATCGCGTCGTCATCGACCCGTTCAGTTCCAACTCCATGAGCTACGAGCTCGGATGGCTTGGCCTGAAACGTCAGAAGTCTTTCGAGATTACTCGGATTGCCGACGTCCATGGCATTGGCGAGTGTCGCTTCAGTTGGAAAGGCTTTCCAAGTCCCGCTTCGGTAAAACTCAGAGAGAGAACGATTCGCGTTTGTGCAGAGAGTAATCTTTCCGATCGGAAGGCCGGCTTCGCGTGCCCAAAGAGCCGAGAGCGCATTACCCAAATTCCCCGTCGGAATGAAAAACGAAAGTGGACGTCCGGTCTCGCGAAAATAGGCGAGGCTTGCATGAACATAGTAGGCGGCTTGTGGCAGAAGGCGTCCCGCGTTGATGCTGTTTGCCGAGGTCAGCTGAAGCGAGTCCCGAAGCGCCGGCTCCTGAAACGCCGCTTTGACTAGTCTCTGGCAATCGTCGAAGTCACCTCGTACTGACAGCGCGCGAATATTTTCGCCCCAAGCCGTGAGCTGCTTTTGTTGGCGTGGCGAAACGCGCCCTTCTGGAAACAGGACGACGACCTTGGCGCCCTTGAGCTTCCAAAACGCGGCAGCAACCGCGCCACCGGTGTCGCCCGAAGTCGCGACTAAGACAGTAAACTCGCTCCTTGTTCGCACGAGGCATTGAGCAAGAAACCTTGCGCCGAAATCTTTGAAGGCAGCCGTTGGACCGTGAAAGAGCTCAAGCACCCGTGGCCCATCAGAAAAGGACCGAAGTGGAACCGCGAAATCAAACGCACTCGAGCAGATCTGCGAAAGCTGCCCTTCCAATGAGTCGCCAGAAAAGAAGTCTTTCAAAAAGCGTCCTGCGACATCCGGAAGTGACGAGAGCCCGTCGAAATCCGAAACTTGAAGTCGAGGAAGGCGCTCGGGAACAAAGAGGCCTCCATCCGAAGCGAGGCCCTGCCCGATCGCCTCGCTCAAAGAGACCATCGCTGCATCAGCTGATCGGGTGCTCTTCCAACGAATCGCCATCAGATTTTCCGAACGACCTTGGCTCCTGGAACGCCAACCTTTGAAACCATACCCTGCGATCGAACGCCTGCTTTGGTGAACGCTTCAGTCATTGCGGTGGCCGCCTTTTGCGCAGCTGCTTCGCCATCGGTCCAGGCAAACACCGTCGGACCCGCGCCCGAGATCGAGCACCCAAGGGCGCCTGCAGCCATCGCGGCTTCTTTTACACCATAAAATCCAGTGATCATCGCTGCACGCTGTGGCTCGATCACGTGATCTTTCAGGCTTCTACTGATCAGCGCTAAGTCGCTCCGGTGACAGGCCGAAATCAACGCGGCCAACTCGGCGGTCGCGAGAACGTAGTCTTTCAAACTCACGGTACGCTGCAGAATTCCGCGTGCCGTTTTAGTTTCAATTTTCAAACCGGGGTGCACGAGTGCGCAGTAGAGATTCTTTGGTACTGGAATCGGAATGACGTCAATTGGGTCGAGTGCTCGCACGAGTTGAAATCCGCCCAACAAACCAGGAGCCACATTGTCAGCATGGCGTGCGCCGCTCGCGACACTTTCGCCAATCACACAGTAGTGAAGGAGCTCCATCGAAGACAGTGGCAATTCCAGAAACGAATTAAGCGCGACAAGACCCGCCACCGCGGACGCTGCCGATCCACCCATTCCCGAAGAGAGCGGAATCCCTTTTTGAATCGAGATTTCAAAGCCCGACTGAATCCCGTGATCCGAAATCAGCTGAAGAATTCCAGCCGTCGCCGTATTGCTCGCCGGCTCAACAGGAATTCCCAAAGAAGGTTCGACCGAGACCACGCGAACACCTGGCGTATCAACGCGGGTAAGAGTCACCGTATCGCCCAGTCCTTCGACTGCGAATCCGAGAATATCAAAACCCACCGCTACGTTCGCAACCGTTGCCGGCGCAAAAACTGAAACTTCCCGAATGGTCGGGTCCAAACGCCGCGCGCTCTTCATCTCTCGGCTCCCATTAAACGTAGTAAATCTGCAAATACGCCGGCGGCCGTCACAGCTGGGCCAGCGCCAGGTCCTTGCACAACTAATGGCTGGTGCAGGTACCGTTCGGTGGTGAAGGCGATAATATTGTCGCTTCCAGAAATCCGGGCGAAAGAATGAGTCGCTGGATAAGAAGCCAGCCGAACAGAGGTTTTCGCTGCCCCATCGGCCCCTACTTCAATTACGCCGACGTACCTAAGTACTTCCTGCTTCTTCTTGGCCTCAGCGAACTTTGCAGCCATCACCTGGTCAAACTCGGGGAGCCTCGCCATGAACTCATCAACCGAAGCAGACTTCAGCTGCGAAGGCACAAGGCTTTCGACCGGAATTTCATCCAGCTCGATCTTCAAACCGATTTCGCGAGCCAAGATAATGAGCTTTCGCGCCACATCTCGACCGGAGAGATCGTCCCGGGGATCGGGCTCCGTGTAGCCGCGCTTTCGGGCTTCGGTGATGACTTCAGAAAAGGGTTTTGAATCAGAGAACGTATTGAAGACGAACGAGAGAGTGCCTGAGAACACCCCTTCGATTTTTCGAATCTGATCGCCCGTGTGAATCAGGTCTTGAAGCGAACTGATCACCGGCAGGCCCGCGCCTACGGTCGCTTCGTAGAAGAAGCGTCGATGGAATTCGCGTTCGGCGTTACGGATTTCCCGATAGAGCTCGTAAGGTCCGCTTCCCGCCTTCTTGTTTGGTGTGACCACGTGGGCACCGCGTTTCATCCACTCTGGATAGTGCTTTGAAACTTCTTCGCTCGCCGAGCAGTCAATAAGGACCGAGTGCGGTACTGGCTCAGAAACCACATGATCGGCAAGCTTGAGCAGATCGACAGGTACGGTGTTCTTTTCCCATTCGGCCGCATTCGCGCGAGGGTCAACATCAAGCGGAATCGGACGATCTGAAAGCAACATTCGTTTCGAATCCGAAATCGCGCGCAGGTGAATGCGAATATGGAACTTGTCCGAAAGAAGCTTCTCCTGGCTCTTGAGTTGCTCAAGGAGTGCTTTACCAATAGAACCCGGGCCAACCAACCCTACGGAAACGACGCGATCAGAAAGATAGAATCCGGAATGCGCGGCTTTTAGCGCTCTCTCTGAATTCTTCCGATCAACGACGACCGAGATATTTCGCTCTGAAGATCCCTGCGCAATCGCACGAATATTCACATTGGCGCGTGAAAGATTGCCAAAGAACTGAGCCGCTACACCCTTCTGCTCGACCATTCGATCGCCGACGACTGCAAGGATGCTACAGCCTAAAATGATCTGAATTTGTTGAATCTGTTGCTGCTGAAGCTCAGCATAAAAGACTCGCTCAAGACTGGTGCGCGCTTTCGTGGCGTCGGACTCGGGGATCGCAAAACAGATCGAATGCTCTGAGCTCGCCTGAGAAATCAAAATGACTGAGACGCCGACTTCGCGAAGCGCGCCAAAGAGACGATGTGCAACGCCCGGCACACCGATCATGCCGGTGCCCTCGACGTTCACCAGCGCCACGGAATCAATCGTCGTAAATCCCTTAACCGGGTACTTCGAAGTGGCCACGGCCTGAACGCGAGTGCCGGGCTTCGACGGGTCCATTGAATTCCGAATCAGGATCGGAATCTTCTTTGAAATGACAGGCGCCATGGTGCTCGGATGGAGAACCTTTGCGCCGAAATAAGCCAGCTCACTGGCCTCTTCGTAGGTCATTTCATCGAGGACAATCGCTTCGGGCACGAGCTTGGGATTCGCGCTCAGAATGCCATCGACTTCCTTCCAGATGGTGACCGATTCGGCATCCAAGAGAGAGGCGAAGATGGTCGCCGAGAAGTCACTTCCGTTTCGACGCAAAGTGGTTGGAATCCCCTCCGGGGTCGAAGCAATGAATCCCGTAATCACGACGAAACGTTCACGGTGCTCAGCTAGCCATTCAAAAAGTTTCGCTCGAGATTTCTCCCAATCGACCGAAACACCGATTTCGACGTCCGAGACGACGAGTACTTTTCTAGCGTCGAGCCAGACCGCATCGACACCGTCTTTAGAAAGCTGGGCCCGAAGAAAACGCGCTGACCAGATCTCGCCATGGCCTGCGATCAAGTCCTGCATTTCACGCGAAGCTGAACGCGCCAATTGAACCGCGCGAAGCAAGTCGCCCAGATCACGAAGCTCGTGCTCAAACGCGTCTTTCACCGCGTCCATCTCGGTGCCCGAGCCGATTTCGGCAATCGTCTTCAAATGCTTCTGACGAAGCTCTTCGACCTTTGCGGAAAACGATGGGTCTTGAGTGCGCGCAGCCTCAATCAAAGCCAAGAGCGCGTCCGTCACACCACTCATCGCAGAAACGACAACGCCTTGACGCTCAGGTCCCGCGGACCGAACGATTTCAGCAACCTTACGATAGCGGTCGGCTCCGGCTACGCTGGTACCGCCGAACTTATGAACCTTCCACTTGATCACCGACTCAGTCTAAAGGGACTTCTCAAAGTAGCGGTAATGGAAAAAGGAAATGAAGAGGCAAAGGGCACTGAAAAGATGCCAGAGTGCGTGCCCCTGAAGGAGATGATTGCTTGGATCGCACCAGGTGCGCGATGCATCGAGCGCCGAGAACGTGATGCCGATCGTAATCGATAGGGCTCCGAGCCAGAAATACTTCATCGGATAGGTCGCACCATACTTTCGACGATTCATGACCTCGGTGGCCACGATTCCGAGAACCAAAACTCCAACCGTCGACTGAATGATGACGCCCATTCGATCCAAGACGACTACAAATGCCGTCATACCCAGGGTCAGGCCCCAGAACCATTGAAGCAGTTTTCGATCGGTCTGAAGCCAACCCAGACGTCTGAGATTAAGCAGAATCAGCAAGAAGCAGAACACAAACATCCCGAAGAAGTCGGCGACCTGCGTAAAGAAATTGTAAGAAGCGTGATAGATCAGCGATGGAACGCCCACGATCACTACCGCCGGACCGAATCGACGTAACGCCAAACTCGAAGAGCGCGCTGCCATTTTCCAAAGAAGTACGCCGAAAAAAATGTATCCCAGGTTGGACCAGGTGTTCGCGGGTTCGGTAACCCAGCTACAAAGGCTCTGCTCACACCATTTTACATTCGGCGGGGCAAGCTCGCTGAGCTCATACCAAGGGCAACCAGGCTGTAACGAAGGAACGCGTCTCGACATGACTCCGAGAATACCGGAACCAGATTTCCGCACCACTCGCATTCGGAATGGCGGATAAAACCCGCGTTTTTCCGGGTTTTAGTGAAATCTACATCAGGCCAAATGGACGCCTACTCATTTTTTTAAACTCAAGCGATCTCGAAGCTTCGTTCATCCATCGCTCTGGCCTCACTAATGAGATGACCTCGGTAGAATTCAACGATTCGCTGGAGTCCCGATTCGAGTTGAACTTGAGGCTCCCACTGAAGGAGCTGTCTCGCTAGAACGAGCTCCGGGTAGCGTCGATGAGGCTCATTAGGACGAGCGGGGGCAAACTCGACGGTGGATTGGCTACCAATAATCGAAATAATCATTTGGGCAAGCTCTTGAATCTTCGTCTGCGCCGGAAACCCAAGATCGACTGGAACAAGGACCGAACTCTCAAAGAGTCGAACCACGCCTTCCACCACATCATCGATGTAACAGAATGTTCGCGTCTGGGCACCATCACCAAAGAGTGTGAGTGGTTCGCCTTGAAGTGCTCGCATGCAGAATTCCGGAATCACACGGCCATCATCGGGCCGCATCCGGGGGCCATAAGGATTAAAGATTCGAGCAATGCCGGCGTTCAGATCATCTTGTCGAATCGAGGTCGTGACATAGGCTTCGGCAAATCGCTTGGCCTCGTCAAAGCACGAGCGAGCCTGCTCTGGATTGATCTCACGATCATCCGGTGCGGAGGCAAGAATGAAGCGTGCGCGATTAGCTTTGGCGACCGAAACGGCTTGTATCGTTCCAACGGAGTCGACCGATAGAACATCGAATGGCCTTCTTCTAAACTCCGCTGGGCTCGCCGGACACGCGAAGTGAAGCACTCCGGCGAGTCCGTGCTTGTCGATAAACGGCATCGCTTCAAGCGGCCATTCTTTACGCACATCCCATTCGACGAGTTGAAACGCAGGATTATCCAAAATCGTGGCTAAATTCGTTCGCCTTCCCGTGAGGAACGAATCGACTGCGGTGACTGCATAGCCCTTTTTCAGAAATCCCTCGCAAAGATGCGAACCGATAAATCCGGCGCCGCCGGTGATGATCACGTGCTTCATTGGCCAAGTCCCTCGTCGATTCGTTTGCGCGGTTTCCATCCAGTCAGCTTCTCAAATCGAGAAAAGCAGCTGACATAGTAGCGAAAGTCACCTGGGTTTTCGTCCACTCGTTGAATTTCGAGTGGCTGCCTGAGGCGAGGTCCAATTCGAATCAACCACTCCAGAAGACTCAGAGAATTCTCAACGCCGCCTCCGACATGGAATAGCCCTGCCTCTAGATCGCTGATCCGTTCAAGCGAAAGCAGAAACGCATCCACCAGATCATCGATATGAAGCAGATCTCTGACTTGCTTTCCGTTTCCGGAAATCTGAAGCGACCTTCCAAGACTGACGTCGCGATTCAGATCTCCCAACCATCCACGCGACTCAGATCCGTCGAGATTCTGTCCGTAGACCGCACCCAGACGCAGGACCACCGACGGAATCTCAAAGCACTTCGAGTAGCCCCGAATGTAGTTCTCCGCCGCTACTCTTGAGCATGCGAGTGGACTCGAAAGTGCGATGGTCCGGTCCTCGGAAATTCCGTCGCAACGAATTTCCGGATCAGCGGGCTCATAGCGGCTGTCGGACTCCCTCAACTCGGGCCCTTCAAGGGCTTGGGTGACTCGAGCCGAAGAAGCGTAGATCAGGGGAATCGCGGTTTCTCGCGCTCGAAGCGCTTCGAGAAGCGAGACCGTTCCCCAGGTATTGATTTCAAAGTCTGAAATCGGATCGAGCATGCTCTGGTTTGCAAACGATTGAGCCACCAGGTGAAAAACCGCGCTGGCCTCGCCGACCACTTCGCGAATGGCTTCGCGGTCTCGGAAGTCCCCGACCGTACATCGAATCAGTGACGGATGCTTTCGCATCAGGATATCCAGGTTTTTTTCCGAGTTTGATCCCGAGAGATTGTCAAAGAGCATGACGGGACGCCCCTGACGACAGAGACGATCCGCTAAATGTGATCCGATGAACCCCGCTCCACCGAGAATGAGGACTTCGTCTTTTCCGCGGCTCATGCGGCCTTCTCCTTGAACCATTTCACGAAATCTGGAATTCCGTCACTGAGGCTCACTCGCGGATCAAAGCCCAACACCTTTCGCGCGAGCGAAATATCAGCAAAACAATGCCGCACATCGCTCATCCGATAGCTTCCCGTTGCAACCGGTCGCAGGTGGCCTCTTCCCATGGCACTCGCAATTCGATCCGCGATTTCGATCCATTCATAATTGCGGCCGCTCGCGATATTGAACGCCTTGCCCTCGGCCTCGGGCATCATCATCGCGAGTCGGCAGGCCAGTACCGCGTCCGAGACGTGAATAAAGTCTCGGCGCTGGCGGCCGTCTTCGCTCAGTACGGGAGACTGGTCACGCAACACCCGCTCCGCGAAGTCGGCCATCTGTCCCGAATAGGTACTCGAGCCACTGAGACCTCGCCCATAGACATTGAAAAAGCGAAGAACCACGGTCGGAATGTCGTGTGTTTGCGCCAGCAAAAGGCAAAGCCGTTCCTGATCGTATTTCGAGAGCGCTTCAACCGATCTGAGGTCGGGAACTTTCTCCTCAGGCGTCGCAACCGCTTCGAGCGGGTTTCCGGCCGGATCCATAGGTTCAAATCGACCCAGATCCATATCCTCACGCCGGCGGACGACACGCTGAAAGTAGGTTCCGTCTTCGGAGCGACAGAGCCCCTCTCCGTAGATGCTCATGCTCGAGCCCAAAATCAGCTTTTCGATGCGCATCTCCGCAAGGAGCTCTAGAAGCTGGAGCGTACCCAGACTCGCGTTTTCGACACTCTGTCGAACATCGCCCATGCTGAGCGCCTCGCCGGGTGACGCAGCAAAGTGAAAGACCACGTCGATATCTTTCAGAGCCCGGCGCAGCTCGTGGCGGGAACGTACGTCCCCCTGCAACACTCGGGTGTCATTTCCTGGGTTTCGGTCAAAGACACGCACCTCATGTCCGATACCCGAGAGCTCCCGAGCGAGATGCGAACCGATGAATCCTGCCCCACCCGTAATCAGCACCTGCTTTGACGCCATGAACGATCGCTCCTGCTGGGCACCTTGCCCTGCAACCGACATTCCGCGGACCCACCGAGATAGTAGAATTACGAATTCTCGGATATAACGCGCATCTGTGACGCCACTTCCATTGAACTCACTCGATCGACTTTTTCTGGCGCAAGAGTACCCTGGGGTAACTCTGGCGAGTCATGTCTTTCTCGAACTCGAGCGTCCACTTCTGAAATCCACGTTGCTTCATGCGATCAGCGATGTGGGAAGGGCCAGGCCCGAACTCGGCTGCCGAATCGTCAAAGGCTGGCTTCATCAGAAACGTGTTCCAGTCGCCGGCTGGCCTGATGCAAACGCGGTGCTTTACTGGCAAGACACCGAGTTCAATTCCGCCGACCCGGAACTGGATCGAGTGTTTCGACTCGACGCGGAACCAGCGTTCCGAATCACCCACGCACCGAGTGCCCAGGGTAGAGCCGTCGTGGTTTTCAGCGCGCATCATGCACTGATGGATGGAATCGGGCAGGTCAATCTGCTCCATCAGATCCTTTCGGCCTATGCTTCTCGATTAACGGGTCAGCCCTACACTCCCGCTGCTCCCCCACCGATCAGACTTCGTGGTCTTCTCTTCAAACGTTTCGGCATTTGGGGAACGATTCGGCGTGCGCTCTTGGGCTTTAGCCCCATCAAGCCCTTTCGGGAAAAAAATGCGTCGCTACTCGAAACTGATACCGGGGCGCCAAGTGCTATTCGCGAACGACTCATCACGTTGAATGCCACTCAGGATCAGCGGATCCAGGAGTTCGGAAGGAAGAATCGAATCACCCGTCACAGTGCGATCCTCACTCATCTGCTCAGGACCTGCGACCGATGGCAGATCGAAAATCGACGCGAGGAGCGCCCCTTTCGCATCATGCATCCGGTCAATATTCGCCCCGTGATTGGAGCTCACCCGGAGCAGCTCCAAAACTTCGTGGGCTCCATCGAATCCAGATTCACCCCAGCAGAAATCCGCGACGAAAACTTCCCAAAGCAAATGGGCCAGCACATGGCTTCGCTCAAAGATGCGGACAAGCTTCTCGAAAACATTTTCCACCTCGGGCTCCTCGCCACTCTCCTTCCGTTTCGATGGCTGAAACGCGAAATGAGAAGTTTCGATCTCGGTCTTCGAAACTTCTACTACTCGCTTCTCTTCACTCACGTCGTGGTTCCCGAGTGGCCTGCGCTCGGCGAAAACAGAGTTCGCGCCACCTGGGGGCGCGGTTCGCTCACGCGTCAGCCGGGAATTGGCGTAGCCCTAGCCACCGGCCAGGGAACACGACTCTGCTTCTACGCTCATTCGAAATCTTTTTCGGAGGCCGCACTCAATCGAATCATCAGCCTTTTTGAAGAAGCGATTGAAACGGGCTGAGTGCCTGGCCCAATGCTTCGGGAAGAACTGCTCGACCCGGTTCAATCAGACTCAAGAGCTGGCGAGACAGCAGCGGCGCAAGCAGAATGCCGCGAGACCCGAGTGCCGTGAAAGCATAGGCAGACACATCCATGGCCCTGCTCGTCTCGGGAAGCGCGCCTACCACTGGTAGGTGAGACGCCCGAGTAAATCGAAGGCCCGCTCGCATCGACTCGGGCGTTCGAACTTCTGATAAATCCTTCCAAGCTTCTGGCAGGTAACTCCCCACCCGCTCGAGCAATCTTCGGTGATCTTCGAGACGTGCGTCCGTTCCTTCATCATCACGATCATGAGTCGCGCCCACCACCACATGCCCATCGCCCGTGGGAATCCAGTATTCATGAAAGCTAACCGGAAAATCAGTTTGTGAAACCGCATCCCCGAGCTTTAGGACACTGAGCTGTCCACGAATCACCTGGGTTTTAAGCGCCTGAAATTCAACCAAAGATCGAGAAGCTTCCGCCGTGCAGAAGACTACCGAGTCAGTTCCTTCAAGATCACCCTGTTGGAACGACGATCCGAATCGCAGCTCAAGCTGACCCGAACTCGCGTAACGAGCCTTAAGGGAATCAAAAAGGGTTCTACAAAGTGCTCCTGGATCGATCCAGCCACCTTGAGGAAACCAAACGCCTCCGCGAGCTTGCGGAACACCAATTTTTTCCGAGACCCATTTTGAATCGCGAAACTCCGCGATCAAATTAGAGATCTGTCGATCCAGAAGCGAGCGGCGGAAGCGTCCCTCTTCATCTTCGGTAAGCGCGACTTGCAAAAGTCCGCGACGAGAGTGGGGGATAGCAAGCCCCTGCCCTTCCCATTCCTCAAGACACTTCACCAGCTCATCGAACGCGAGAAACGAAAGCTGACTCGGAAGTGTCGCCGTCGGCGTGAGGATCGGCTTGAAAATACCCGCAGGGTTTCCCGACGCACGGGGGGCGACCTGTGACGACAACTCAATCCAGCGCACTGTCCAGCCGCCTTCGAGAAGTGTTTTTACCGCGAAGGTTCCAGCTAAGCCGGCACCGACGACGCAGGCGAGTCGAGTCACGGGCGACTTACTTTCTCTTGGTCTTTGAAAGCATGAAGTCGAGGACCCCATTCTTGAACGCAGGCATGATCATCGGCACGTGTCCGCCACGCTCAAGCGTCCAAAGCCCGACGTCGACGCCGTTTCGGCATTTCGTGTAATGCTCAGGTGACGTGTCTTTTCCATGAACGTTCATGAGCAGTTTGCGCCTCGGTTGCGCTTCGAGCGAATCGGGATCGCATCCGTTCTTGGAAGCGACGAAGGCGACGTTCTTGGGTGCCGAAGCATAGCTCAGCTTGGCAGGGTCTGGCGTATAGGGATAAGTCGCGCCGTGATGGTTCACTGCGAACTCTTCCAAAAACTCTTTGCTCGGCCCTTCATAGGCCATCGTCTTGTCATGGATGGCGTGAATTTCTAGAAACGAAGTCGGCGTATTGAGCAGACACTGCGATTCAAGTCTCTGTCCTGCTCCGGCGAAGCTCACCACGGCAGCAAAGAGCTCTGAGTGCTCGCACATCATTCGCTGGGCCATGATGGCGCCGTTCGATTGTCCGAGAAGGTAGATACGACTTGGGTCGATCTTGTTCTCGTCACGAGTCTTCGTGATCAGGCGATAGAGGTAATCGACATCGTCGACCGGCATGCCGTAGTGATTGCAGCAGTAGTCGGCCGAATTCCAAATCCGGTGCCCTTGCTGGTCTTTTACCGATCCCGGAAGAAGCAGAACGAAGCCGTCCTTCTTGTTCATGCGTGAATCGAGACCGAAATAGACCTCTTCAAAGGCGCCGTTGACCTTAAACGCGTGCAGAACAACGACCAGTGGCCAGCGATCTTTCTTCGCGTAATTCACCGGAAAGACGAGGCGATCCGGATCACGCGGAATATCCGCCGCTCCAGCAGGAACGGATGACAAGACCAGTGATGTCAGCGACAGGAAAAGGGCGAAGAAAACACGTCTCATTCTAAGAGTGATTTTTTCACACTTCCCCTGCTTTGGACAGTCGGCAGGATCTGCCTAGCCGGCCTTACTGCGGAAGGACACTGAGGTAGAAGCGCTTCTTCGCCTGTGGCTGGCTCGTCTCGCCATTGTTCAGGATCTGAACGTAGGCATAGTCGACGCAGCTTCCATCAGGACGATTCACTTCGTCGCACTGACTGCTTGCCGTCACATCGAAGTTCAACACATCGGCAGCCGATTTCAGAACGTAGGTTTGCGCGCCCTGCTCTTCGCCCATCCAGTGAACCGCGCCCTGAAGCGCGCCAGCGTGATACTCGACCTTCACCGTGACTGGGAACTTGAACTTGTAAGCGTCGCCGTCGGTCAATTTCACCGAGAGGTGATAAGTCGAGGTCGATGCGCCTGCAAACACAGCATGCAGAGGCGAGTTACGTGAACCCGGCTTTCCTGAAGCTACTTCGTCGGTTCCGTTTTTCAGGCTGAATTCTGCGATCACTCCGCCATCCAGGCTGTAGTTTCTTCCAGCAAGGGCTACGATGATCAGATCCTTCAGCTCGCCTTTTGCGCGGACGCCGTCGGCGCCCAAGCTATCAGCGAATACCATGTGCTCGAACCAGCCGTTCGCATCAAGCGCAGGATGATTGCGAGTGAAACGCATGGTTTCCATCGTGAGGTCCGCAACTTTGCGAAGTCCGTCGCGATTTCCAAACTTAGCCATCGCTCCATCGAGCAAGTCTTTCATGGCGCCGCCGTAGGACTCGCCATCATCATGAACTTCGTTCGTAAGGTGGAAGCCCGTGTGGTTGATGATGCGGAACTCGTTCGAGCCATCGAACGGTTGATTGTTCGAAACATCGGCAATGACGAGGGCAGCGACGAAATCCGCCATCCCTTCACTCAGGCCGCCGGTGTCAGCGAGCGTGATCAAATCGCCCATGAGGCGGTCCATCACACCGTGTCCGAGCTCGTGCCAGATGGTCGAGTTATCGCGAGCTGCGTTTGCCGATTCAGGACTGTACGTCGTGAAATTGATCGTGTCGTCCGTGTAGTACGCGTTGTCGCGCATCGAGATATCTGGGTCGTACATGAACGCATTGAACGGACGTGTTGAAAGTTCAGGGTCCGTGAAGCCCATTGGCTTGAGCGAATCAAAAAGCTGGTTGATCGCGTAGTACACCTGGATTTCGTCGAACCCGTCGTTGATGTAACTTGCAGGATCGTGATTCGGAAGGCGGCGTGCTGGACGCGAAAGCGATTCGCCAGAAACCATCAGGGGCTTGCCTTGCAAACCACTCATTGGAAGCATCTGCCATGGGCCGTCTTCTGCACCGATCGGCTGCCAGTGAGCCATGAAGTGACCTGAATTGCCTGGAACGAAGTTCAATCCAGCGAAAGCGGCTTTCGCTTCTGGATGGAGACTGATCGTGGCGTAACGGCCATCGAGAATGACTCCGCCTGCGTCGACAGCGTTCGGGCGCGTAGGAAGCTGAGACAAAATGCCAGCCGCCTGCGATTTCAAATAAGTCATGGACCAGTAGCCCATCGCGCGACCGATATCAGTCATGCCCTGAACCGGGTCATAGAACTCTTCGGTGTACTGGTGTGCCTTCATCACGGCGTAAGGGTCGTCACCGACCACTGATACTGTTGACTTGAGATAGCGAAGATCACGTGGAACGCGGGACTGAATGCGGCCTGTGCCTTCGACTTCTTCGTAGATCGGGAAAACCATCGCTGGCAGCGAGAACTCACCTGGTTCATCAGCTTTAGGAAATTCATTATAGGTCGAGCTCAGAACGCGGCCATTCTTGAGCGAGAGCACAATCGTGCGCTTGCCGCGACGGCCTTTGACTGTGACAACGCGAACTGGACGATTGTCTTGCAACTGATCGCGCCATTTCAGATCGCGAATCTGATGATCATCGCCGCTGCGTAGAACTTCTTTGCGAACGGCCGTCATTGTTTCCGCAGAGCTCAGGCCCGCGTACCGTGCTTTGTTAACAGTCGTCGGATCCTGAAGCTCGACTTCCGCTTGAACGGTATTTCCGGTCGCAAGATCCGTCCAAAGACGAATCGACATTCCCGAAATCGGAAGACCATTTGAAACCTGAACCAACGTTTTGAAATGGGTCTTTGCAAGATCACGATCTTCAAAAGTGACGAAGTCCGAAGCCTTCAAACCGAAACCCGAGCGCGTGTTCACGATTTGAAGCACGTGGGCCAGATCAGACTGGGTGTCTTCGGCTCCGGTCCAACGATACTGGAAGGAATCGTCGGCATGTGCGGTCAGGGCGAACACGGTGGATCCAAGGCTAAGCCAAGTCGAAATCGAGGTCATGAAAGGTCTCCTGCGGGGTGCCCCTCTTTATGACGTTTGACGCAACCTGACAAGTATTCAAAATAAGGGGAAATGGGGCCTGAAAGGATAGAGCTTTTTATTCCATCCGGTCAAAACCAGGCGCTACTCTAATGGCCCAGGATCGGTTAGAGTGCATGCCTTATGACAACTAAGAAGAACCTCGGTTTTGGAAAGTACTTCAGCCCACGCATGGTCCAGACTACCTGGACTCTCGCTAAGGGCTGGGCTCCTCTCGAAATCACCGACGTCGCACCGATCGCCTTGCATCCGGCTGCCTCGGTTCTTCAGTACTCACAGACCATTTTCGAAGGAATGAAAGCCTTCCGTGGAGAAGACGGGAAAATCCGCCTTTTCCGCGCTGACTTTAACGCCGCTCGCTTTCAGAAATCTGCGAGCCGCGTATGCCTTCCAGAAGTCCCAAAAGATATCTTCCTCAAAGCGACTTACGATGCCGTTTCAACCAATCGCGATAGCATTCCAAGCGATGAAGGCGAAGCGCTCTACTTGCGTCCGACATTGATGGGAACCGAAGGCTTCCTCGGCGTCCGCCCTTCACACGAAGCGATGTTCTTTGTCATCTGCTCGCCGGTGGGTAACTACTACGAGAAAGGCCAATCGGGTCTGAAGATCCTCGTTGAGACCGAAGACTCGCGTGCAGCTCTGGGCGGAATCGGCGACGCGAAAGCGGGAGCCAACTACGCCGCCAGCTTGCGTGCTGCCGAAAGAGCAAAATCCAAAGGTTTTGACCAGGTGCTCTGGATGGACTCGGCCACTCACCAGTGGATCGAAGAAGTCGGCACCATGAACATCTTCTTCCGCATCGGCGACACAGTCGTCACTCCTGCGTTGAACGGCAGCATTCTCAACGGCGCGACCCGCACCTGCGTGCTGGAAATTCTTCGCGACAAAGGGATCCGCGTTGAAGAACGCCCGGTCTCGATCGAAGAAATCTTTACTGCCTCAGAAAACGGGCAGTTGAAAGAAGCCTTCGGCACTGGAACTGCCGCGGTCATCAGTTCGGTGCAAGAGTTTGCGCTCAGCTCGGGTGGTCGCCGCGCTGTGCTTCCAGACAATGGCGAAATCGCTACCGCGATGCGCAAGACGATTCTCGACATTCAGTACGGCCGAACAGCAGACAAATTCGGTTGGTGCACGATCGTAAACTGACGGTTGTAGGTCGGCTGCTTGGAACGTAAGATACCTATGTCGGCGCTGTCGACAGGGGGTCCGTATGAAGCAAGCACTCTTTCTTCTTCTGGTTCTGTCCCAGTCCGTACAAGCAAGTCAGCTGATTCCTGACTGCCTCGAAAATGGAAAAGCGATTCCAGTCGATAACGCTGAAGTCATTCAGTGGAAATCGACAACACCCAATCAGACGCTCAAACGAGCGCATGTGGAAGGCACCGTCGATCGCGTTTTTCCTACGCGCAACGGTCACAATCATTTTGAAATCAAGATCGGTCCCAACGCGGACGACACTCTTGAAGTCGTCTACAACGTCAGCTTCGGCGCGCTACCAAGTATTCATGAAGGCCTGCCAATCGAAGCTTGTGGCGACTACATCACCTCGACTCAAGCCGCCGACGGATATGAAGCATCGCCATCGGGCGCGATCATTCATTGGATTCACCGCACCACCAATCCGAAAAAGCATGACGGCGGTTACGTCACGGTCGACGGAAAACTCTTTGGCCAAAGTAGATAGCATTCTTCGCATTTAACGCTGGAATATAGTTTGCGTTCACCGGCTCGGTTATGGACCGTCCGGTTCGGCACTCTATGTTGGCGCTGATTTTCTCATGCGGGATCTGCATTGCTTGCGGATCGTCATCAGATCTCGGCCAAGCCGGTGGCGCTACTGCATCAGGTGCGGCGGTTCGTTCGATTTCGATTTCAGGCGCGAGTCGATTTAAAGATGGAACGATCGTCGCCTCGCGTGACGTCCAGTACCAAATCGTGCTCGACGGAGCGAACCTGTTTCAAGCCGGCCTGAACGGATGTCTGCCGACCCCGGCTCATGTCGCAGGCACGGTGATTCAAAATGCACCCACTTCAGTGACCGGTTCTTACACGGTCTCCGCACACACTAATTCGCTCCAAGCAGCGGTACGCCGACAGTGTACAATCCAAACGCTTCATACAAGCCAGGTCGAAGGGTTGATTCTTCGCGCGTCGATTCTAGCCGACGAAACAAGCTGCGCTTCCTATTGCGCTGCGGTCGACGATCCGAGTCCAAGCTGTGTTGACGAGTGTGCCACCGGCAACCGGACCATCGTCGCGTCGGCATCACTCAACTCGAAACAAATCAATTCATTGCTCGCGAATACCGGAGACGGAGAACTTCGGTGGTTCAACGATCTGACGTACACCGCTCTCGGTCCAACCCTCACGACCGGACCAGGCCCGGACCTTCAAGTAGACGCGAAGGCCGCCGGGCTTTCAGCCCGCGTCAGTAGCGAGAGTTTTACCGCTGACTCTTGCGAAGTCGTCGAACAGTGCGTGCGAGCGCCAGGACAGAGAACGGTACTGCGCTTTGACGGAACCATTCTTAATTTAGGAAGCGACGATCTTGTGATCGGAAGCCCCGCCGAGAGCGGACTCTTTCAAAAGAGCAGCTGCCATAACGTCGAGCTTTTAAAAAACATCATGGTCTATGAGCTCGTCAACCCCGAGACCGGTGACGTCGTCAAGGTGGGTGAACAGGACGTCGTCAGTCGAAAACAAGGGTTTTGCATGATGGACATTGTTCAGGCCAATGCCTCGAGCCCTCAGGGACTGTATGACTGCGACAATCAAGGAATCACCGCGGGCTGGGGCGATCTCTACGATGCGACGCTCGACTGCCAGTTCGTCGACGTCACCGGGGTACCCAAAGGCGACTACACGCTCAGACTCACGGTGAATCCCGATGGGCTATTTTCTGAATCCGATCCCGGAAACAATTCCGTCGATGTACCGGTGAAAATTCAATGAAAGCAAAAACACTTTTCCTCGTTCTTCTCATGCTCATGATCTCTCGCTGCGGAGACGAGAAAGATCCCATGGTCAACGCTTCCTCTGGAGAAGCCGGATGTACGCTGGTCGATTCTGGATTTGGCCCCGACGGGACGACGTCGGTTCACACGGAGGCCGTCGTCACTGGACTGGTCACCCCTTGGGAAGTCGCCATTCTACCCGGAGGTACTGACTGGCTCGTAACTGAGCGCCCTGGGCGACTTCGCCTCGTAAAAAATGGGACACTCGTCGGTACAGCGGTCGCTACAGTTGAAACGGTAGGCAGTGGTGAAGGCGGATTACTTGGGCTTGCACTCGACCCTCAGTTTCAAAGCAATTCTCTATTCTACCTCTACTTCACGGCCACTCCTTCGAGCGGCAATGTGAACCGCGTGCAACGTTTCAAACTATCCGCCGATCATCTGACCGCAGAGCCTCAGAACATCATTCTCGATAACATTCCCTGGTATGCGGTTCACGACGGAGGACGCATCAAGTTCGGACCCGATGGCTTCCTTTACGTCAGTACTGGTGAAGGAAACGATCCGAGCGTGCCGCGCGACTCGAAAAGCCCGAACGGAAAAATTCTTCGCATCACAGCCGACGGTTCCATACCAGGAGACAACCCTGAACCAGGCCTTCCTTGGTTCATCAAAGGACTCAGAAATCCACAGGGCTTTGACTGGATCGATTCGACTCATTTACTCGTCACCGATAACGGACCGACCGGAGAATACCAGGGTCGAACCGGCGGTGACAAAGTGGCCGTTCTAAAGCGCGGTGAAGACTTGGGATGGCCAACCGTCTGGCACTGTGAATCTCAGCCGGGCTTGGTTTCTCCGATTCTCACTTGGACCACTGCCGTCCCACCTGGGGGTGCACTGGTCTATCAGGGCGGCGACATTCCAGAATGGAAAGGCAATGTTCTAGTCGCATCAACCGGGGGCGAACACCTTCATCGTATCGTTCCGGGGCCAGACGGAATGTCGACCGAGTCACACGAGGTCTATTTTCAAGGCGAGCTTGGCCGATTGCGCACCGTCTTTCAGGGGTCGAATGGCGAACTATTCATCACAACATCCAACTGCGACTCGCGCGGAACTTGTCCGTCTCAACAGGATGGAATCTACCGCGTCCGGAAATGAGCTGATATAATGGGCGGCATGGACGATCGCGAGATTGAGCTTGGATTCGAAAATCAGCGCGCACGAATAGGCGTCTGGGGCGCCTCTCTTCGCGGATACGACTGCGACGGTGTCGAGATCGCCTGGGGCTATCACGGGAAAGCCTCGAAGAAAGGCGGTCAAGGCGATGTCTTGGCGCCTTGGCCCGGACGCGTTGAAAACGGGTATTACGAATTCGAGGGAATTCAATTCCAACTTGAAAAGACGGATAAAGATGGTCCGAATGCGATTCACGGTTTTGTACGGAACCAGCTGTGGAGAGTAATCACTGAGAGTCCTGCTTCGGTCGAACTTGGCTTCGAATTGCCGGCGTCCCACTACGCGAATCGCGGTTACGATTTCTCGCTCGAACTAAAAGTCCGCTATGAACTTTCCGCTCAAGGTTTGAAATGCTCTTTCGAGATGAAGAACGTGGGCGTTCGTCCAGCACCAGTTGGAATCGGGTTTCACCCTTACTTCACGCTTGGCGCGGCAACCGCGAATCAGCTCGAACTCTTCCTACCCTCGTCCCAGTCGATTGAATTCAAGAATCTCATTCCCACCGGGCGCGTACTTCCAACTGCTGGATCTGAAGTCGACTTCAGCACGCTCAGAAAAGTCGGAGCGGTTGAAATCAATCATTGTCTGATGACACTCAAGCGCGACTCCGACGGGCTCGCTCGTGCGCGCATTCGTAATCCAGAGAATGGGCTCGAAATGGCGCTCTGGATGGATCAGGCTTTCGACTACATCGTCGTCTACACCGGCGATGCGATTCCAGCACCGGGCAGTCGCCGTGCACTCGCGGTTGAGCCGATGACTTGCGGAACGGACGCGTTTAATCGTCCAGAGTGGGGTCTAAAGACTTTGAAGCCCGGCGATAGCTTTCGCGGAAGCTTCGGCTTTCAGTTAAATCGCTCGCCATAAGACGAGTCCCGAAATCGAGAATCAATCGGTAGGCCTCGTCAAAGCGCGACAATGGCACAGCAGGCGTATCTGATATGCTGTGATAGGCCGTCCACGATTTGCCCTCGAGATAGAAGAAAAAGGCAGGCACGCCCGCTTCCGAAAAGTAGTAGTGATCGGAGTTCGCGGCTTTTCCGCGCGCAGCGATGCGGGTCAGATAGTTTTTCTCTGCATTCACCTGCGTGAGAAGCGAAAAAGCCTCTGGATAGACGGTCCCGTTCACGGCCGTCATTCCGTCTTCTCCAGTCCCGAAAAGATCGAGATTCACAAGAAAACGAATCTGCGCGAGCGGAACCAAAGGGTGCTCAACAAAGTACTTCGATCCAACCAGGCCCGCTTCTTCGGCCGCAAACGCAATGAACACGACAGAATACTTGGCAGGATTTGCGACATAGTACTGCGCAATCTGAAGCAGCATTGCCACTCCGGTCGCATTGTCATTGGCCCCGGGAAAGTAGATTCGATCTCCGATAGCGCCCAGGTGATCGTAGTGAGCCGAAAAGACCAAGGTCCGTTCAGGACTTTCAGTGCCGGGAACCATCCCGACAATGTTGGCTGTGCGATAGTCGTCGATGAACTTAGAGTCGATTTTGAACTGAACAGGCAGAGCCCCACGCGTGGCATCAAGCTTTGACGCGAGCACTGTGAACTTAGGACGAGCTCCGACCTGACGTCCGACACTGAAAATCAACGAGGGCGCAGTGACCACAATGGCCGCCGCCTCTTTCATCTTGCGTGTAAACGCTTCGGGTTGAATGAACGTCTTTGCGTCAAAGCGTTGATCGTAAACAACAACCCGGTTGCTGAGATCAAGAGCGACAAATCCTGCGAGCGCGACCGGATCGCTAAAAACCTTCTCGTTCAAGAAATAGAGAATTCCCGTTCCAGCACCCGAAGGCGCACTCGGAGAAGGAATGAAATCTTCTCCAAGCTTCAAGCTCTGTCCATCGAATGACAAAACCGGCTCAGTGGGAAAGGTATTCACGCCCAATTCGAATTCCTGGGTCGTGCTATCCGCAACAGGTTTAAGCCCGATACGGGCAAACTCCGGGACCAGAAATGCTGCGGCCTTATGGTCTCCTTCAAGATAATAGCCGCGGCCCTTCATCTGGGGTCCTGCGAGTAGGTCTGTCAGGGTGCGCGCATAAGATCGTGAATCACTTTGCGCAGAACCGGAGAAGCCCAGTACAAGCGCCAGGAGCAGGAATCGTAGTTCTCTCATTCCCTTCCTTTACGGCGTTTTCCCCAGATTGCAAAGCTTTCGGTATGTCTCCTGCACCCGGCCACCGGATGAAATCGCCCCAGCCACTCAGCTTCATTACCCCGCTCTTCTTGCTCTCGTTGATAACGGCCGGAGCCACTTTTTCGTTGGTTGGCTGCAACGACGACAGCACGAGCCCTGCCCAGGCAGGTCAAACGACTACGAGTCTCTACGTAAAATACGGCGGTCAACCGACCGTGACCAAAATCGTTGATGACGCAGTCACTGGACTCATCGCGGATTGTTCTCAGAATCCCTATTTCACTACGGTCCTGGATACCGGCGGCAACGACAGCACGGATCGATTGAAGAGCTGCCTGGATCTGTTCTTCAATAATGCCTTAGGCGGCGGTGCGACCTATCCGGGTCCCTCGACCTACCGCGGTGCTCCACCAGACGGGTACCCGTGTGAAGACATGTCGACAATTCACACAGGGCTCGGAATTCCGAGCGATGTCTTTGATCAGTTTGTCACCGACCTAGGCGTGGTCCTGAAAAAGAACGGATTCGAGGACGCGGACGTAACTACGGTCGCAAAAGAACTCGTCGGCTTGAAAATCCAAATCGTAGCCCCACCTACAACCGAAAAGACCTACGACTACACACCGACAAGCCCCCCGAACAACGGCTGCGTCGCTTCTCCAGACACGAACCCTGCGCCGAGCCCAACCGCATCGTACCCGTCGGCGACTCCGCAGCCGACGCCCAGGGTGTCGCCAATGCCATTTCCTAGCCTGAGCTTATAAATGCGTTTCATTCAATCTATCGGCGCCATCGCTCTTGTTACCGCGGGAATAGGATTCTCACATTCAAAGTTACTGACGTGGATGGGAGTCACTTGTCCGCTTGGAAAGAGTCTCAGTGCTGATGCTGTCGAAGCTTCACGTCTTCGAGGCATGGCTGCCATAAAAGGCCGGGAGCTTGCTGCTGTTCGACCCGCACTCGGACTTAAGCTCGATACGAGCACTGAACTCGATGCCCTCGAATGGGGAAAGCTCTTGAAATTAAAATGTGAGGTCCTCATTCGCGGCGGACGCTTTTTGAAATGTCGGGATTCCCAGACTCAAGGCGTCTTCACACTCGCGTTCAATCCTTCGGGAAAACTTGTCGCCATCGACGTCTTTCGCCGAAAGATCTCCGTCAAAAGCATCGGACCACTTCTCGACGATCTCGCGGACGGACTTCGCCACCAACTAGGCGACCCGCACGTATCTGAAGGCTCGCTCACGAAGACCTACTTAATGCCGCCCGAGACTCCGCAAGTCATGAAGACGGCCTATGTTCAATATCACTACAGCAATTACGTCGCGCAGCTGACAGCGTCGTACTTGCCCTGGTCGGGCCTTACGGTACACGAACAGTACAGCTCGACGTACTAGCGACGCGCCGTCGGGCGTTTAAAGGATCTCAATATCCGTGGCGGGTGCGACATAGGCCAGCTTTGGAAGCCGTGCTGCGACTGAGCCATCCGCCAGTAGGCGGAACTCGATCAACAATGCTCCACCGGCGGCGATAAAACGAAGGCGTGGCATGAAGAGTGAGATATTCACTTTTGCGCCTGATGTAAGCGGCACGCAGACCGGTACCGAAATTTTCGGTGTCATACCTTGAGCGCGCAAAGCCTGATTGAACAGACCGAGCGTCTGGTTGAGAAACTCGCGAACCGCATCACGGATTTGTGACTCATCCAGCTGCTGAAGCGCTGGACTCGCAGCCTGCAATCCTTTGTGAGAAACGCGCGCGAAGAGTTTGGCCGACATGTCTTCTGCGACATCATCGCAATAAATCAAATCGTCGTGCTGTAAACCGACAGGCGGCATTCCTCGGATCCCCTTCCACTGAAGGGGGGCTCCTGGAAACAAAACGCCGCTAATGGTTTCGAGACACTTAAACATCGTGACGTAGATGTTTTTCGGAAGGAGATCTTCGATCCCTTCAAGACTGGCTTTCAGAAAACCCACGATATCGGCGTTCGCTTCGACCAGTTTGAATGGAACTTTCTTCTCGGCCGCTTGGGCCTTTGCGTATTCCATCCACTCAGGCGAAACCGAAGTCGACATATTGATACCGACGAAGTTCTTCACTCGCGTGCAGAAGTCTTTCATTTCGTCGAGATTGGTCGCTAACAAGACCCTAAATCCTTCAATCTCACCGAGTTGGTCAACCGCCGCTTTGAAACCGGGCGGGAGCCCACCCAGAATCAGGTAGCTTTTCGTGCTGAAGATCATCGCTGGCATGGATATTTAGGATAGCTGATTTCAGCTAGGACACAACCACCGCCAGCAAAAGGGACTCGACTTAACCGACCGTCAAAAATTAGGCGACTTTTCGCGGGTAGTCCTTTTTCGATCGATCGGCCATTGCTCGGGCCGAACGTCTACGGACAAACGCGTTATAGGCAAACAGAAGTGCCAAAGCTCCGAGAGTGGAAACAATGAATCCCGCTCCATCGCCTTCGGCGTACCAGCCCACTGCTCGTCCAAACCAGCCTGCTACGAGCGAACCGATGATACCCAGAATCGCAGTGACCGGAAGGCTCATACTATCCCGCCCCGGCATGATGAATCGGGCGATCAAACCAACGACTAGACCAAACAAGATAAAACCAATCATGTGCATCATGTGCACAATGAGGTGCAAATGCGCGGCCGAGGGAGCGCCTCCCCCGTCCGCGCATTTCTCTAAAGGGGTGCAGACTCTCTATTAATCAAGCGCCTCGCCTGGATAAACATAGCAAACGCCTCTGAGGATCTGGTCTTCCAGCTCAAGGGACGACGGAACGTAGCGATGCTCATCGCTCAAACTCCCGCGAGGCAATACGACAGCCGGGAAGGGACCCGCTTTCGCCTGAATCCGAGTGCCCTGAGCATCAGTAAAGCGATTCGCTGAATTCGTGAAAAGCCGAATGCCGTCGCATTCAACTTCGAGACTCACGTCCATTTCCGAGCGATCTCGGATCTCATCGCCGTCCGAACTGACCAGCTTGGTAAAGCTCGAAGCTGCCCTACACTTTGAATAGCCTTCCCGGTTTCCGTGATCTTGTCCGTGGTCTTGCCCCATCTTCTGATAGTCGCAGACCAGGTTTAGGCAAATAGGGCGCGGCGGACAGTAATGCTGTTTCGGGTCGCAACC
>OUNO010004858.1_pt2 | contig 24524 bp, 23 predicted proteins | sample 1779811 | NCBI WGS metagenome assembly OUNO01 (sample SAMEA3914804, study PRJEB12502) | metagenome | biome: forest; material: soil | place: Canada | collected 2010-06-25 | depth 0.3 m | reverse complement strand
TTCACGATCAGCTCGCGCTCGAGGCGACTCATGGCGGCCTTGACCTGCTCTTTCAAGCCGTCGGCAGCGGCCGCTGATACGGCGGCAGATTCACTGGCCGGCTGCGTGGGCGGCGGCTCGGGCGTGGACGCTTCGCGTACCTCGGAAGGCAAATCGAGCACCTTGAGCTCGCTACCGTCGGAGAACAGCACCGCACGCTCGATCACGTTTTCCAGCTCGCGGATGTTGCCGGGCCAGGGGTACGCAACCAGGTGCGTTTCGGTGTCCGCTTCCAAGCCGGACACGTGCTTCTTCAGCCGCGCATTGAACTTGTCGATGAAATGCTTCGACAGGAGCGGGATGTCGCTGGCGCGCTCGCGCAACGAGGGCAGGCGGATCGGCACCACGTTCAGCCGGTAGTACAGATCTTCGCGGAACGCGCCGGCCGCGATCTCACGCTTCAAGTCGCTGTTGGTCGCGGCAATCAAGCGCACGTCGACGCGAATCGTCTTCACGCCGCCCACGCGCTCGAACTCGCTTTCCTGTAGCGCGCGCAAGAGCTTCACCTGCATCTCGACCGGGATCGAGCCGATCTCGTCCAGGAACAACGTGCCACCGCTGGCCAGCTCGAAGCGGCCGGGTTTCGAGCCGACCGCGCCGGTGAAGGCACCGCGCTCGTGCCCGAACAGCTCGCTCTCCATCAGGTCTTTCGGGATGGCGGCGCAGTTGACCTTGATGAACGGCTTGTCGCGACGCGACGAATTCTCGTGCAGCGCGCGCGCCACGAGCTCCTTGCCCGTACCGCTCTCGCCGGTGATGAGCACGGTGGTCGGCGTGTCCGCGACGCGATCCAGCACCGCGTACAGGTCGAGAATGCTCGGGCTCTGGCCGATGATGCCGTAGCGTGCGGACTCCCGCGCATCCGACTCCGGGCGCGTCGCCTCCGCAGCCGATAGATCACGCGTGCGCAGTGCCTTGCGCACGATGGCGCGCACTTCGGCTTGATCGAAGGGCTTGGTCAGGTAGTCGAAAGCACCGGTCTTGAGCGCCTCGACGGCGTTGTCGACCGTGCCGTGGGCGGTGATCATCACCACCGGCAACTCGTCGTCGATGGCCACGGCGCGACGCAGCAGCTCCATGCCGTCGAGCTTCGGCATGCGCAGATCGGTGATGATCAGATCCAGGTGGTGTTCCTTCAGGATCTGGAGCGCTTGCTCGCCGTCTTCGGCGGTGTGCACGTCGTAACCGTCGCGCTCAAGCTGGGCGCTGAGCACGCGCCTGAGGTTCGGTTCGTCGTCGACGACTAGGATCTGTTTACGCTCGGGTAGCATCGACGGCTGATTGATCTCTCGGGGTAGGTGCGCGTCCCGGTCAGGGGCAGCGCGAACCTGCTTCGCCGTGCTTCAACAACGACGAGCAGTAGAAGAGCGCGGCCTTGCCGTTGCCCGGAGCGCCGGCAACGATCAGGTCACGCCCGCTTGCAAGGTGTGGGGTCGCGAGCGACGCGCCCAGATGATCTCCGCCTTCGGCGGAGGAGAGGAACTTGGCGTCCACGAACGTGGCGTCCGACGGCGATTCGACGTCGTAGACGAGCACCGCACCGGCGCCGCCCTCGTCGCGCGCGGTCATGAAGGGTGCGCCGACGATCACCTCGCCGTCGCCATCGCCGTCGAGGTCGCCCACGGCGAGCGCGGCACCGAATTGAGAATCGGCACAGCCCGTGAGGCTGGTGCTCGAACCGCAACCGAAGGAGCCGAGCAATGCACCGGCGGGCAGCGAGCCGAAGCCGCACTCCGTCGAGTCGGTCTCGGGTAGGTCGAACAGCGCTTGGCCGTCGATCACGTGCACGTTGGTGTCGTCGGAGACGACCAGGTCCGTCGCGGCGTCGGTGTTCACGGGGCCAGCGGCCAGCGCGCGCCCGAAATGGGGCGTGCCACCGAGACAACCGATGTAGCTCGAGCCCGCGCCGCCGTCCGTCTTCCAGAGCAGCACTTCGTTCTTACCGGGGACGCCCACCGCGAGCACGCGCGCGTCGCCGACGGTGAGCACGCTGAGCGCGGTGCCGAACGAGTCGTCGTCGGTCAGGGCTTTGGGCGCGACGAGCGAGCTGAACTTCGTGCTCTTCGCCGGATAGAACCAGGCAATCTTGTCTTGCGGCAACGTGACGAGCAGCACCGGATTATCGGTGCGGTCCGTCGCCAACGGATAATCGTAGGGTTGGTGCTGTTCGAGCGAGAACGAGAGCAGCTTCTGCGCGGTCGCGGGCATGTCCAGCGTGTACTCCGTCGCGTCTTGGCAACGAATGACCAGGCCCGCCTTCGAGACCGCGCCCGTCCCGACCGCGTAGCACAGCGGGCGCACTTGATCGGCGGTGGCATTCGGGAACGCGCCGAGCGACGACGAGAGGTAGCAATCGGCGGAGGCACCCGTGCAGTAGGCGCTGTCCACGGACGTGGTGCCGAAGGTGTCGTCGTCGCCCAAGTTGTACAGGGCGGCCCCGGAGATGCCCACGGCGCCGCCGATCAGAACGCTGGTTTGCTTGTCTTTGGTGACGGTGGCCACACTGACGCCGAAGCCGTCTTTCATCGATCCGGGCTTCTCGAACAGCACGATCGGCGCGCCATCGGTGATGTCGTCGAAGCGCGACCACGAGCACGCCGACGCGGCAAGGCCGAGGCACGCCAGCAGGCCGAGCTGCAAAATCGAGAGGCGCATCAGAACGTCCCTCCCAAGAATAGCCCGCCGCTGTTGCTGGTGCCGCTCGGCATCAGCTGCAGGCGCGGGCCAGGCTGGGTCGCCGCGACGGCGCGCGTCGGGCGGCTGCGCAGCTCAAGTCGAGCGACGGGTCTCGCCTTGAGTGGGTCGTCGAACTCGAGCAGCTTGCCCGGCTTGACCGAGGACTCGGGCAGCGGGTCTTTGATGAAGTTGTAGGTGGCAAGGCCGCCGAGCACGCCGGCCACGACGAAGCCGGCATCGGCGCCGACCGCGAACCACTTGCCGCGCGTCGCGCGGCTGTCCGAGCCCTCGAGCGCGCCGCTCTCGCGATCCTGCTTCAGCTGATCGTAGAGGCGGTTCGACTCGGAGCCCACGTAGATGGCAGCGCCCAGGAACGCGGCTCCGATGATGGCCTGCGTCCAGGCCGGGCCGCGCGGGTACTTCGGAATCATCTTCACGTGCAGCGGCAAGATCTGACCGCGCGGGACGACGATCGTGCCCTCGTAAGTCTTGCGACCGTCACTCTCGATCACGAGCTTGTGGGAGCCCGAGTCCGAGCGCGCGTCGAGCGGTTCTTCGCCACTGCGCCACACGCCCTTCGGCTGATCGTCGATCTTCACCTTGACCGAGGGCGCCGAGGAGTCGATGCGCAGCACGCCATAATTGACGCGCACCATGCGCACCTCGAGCTCCTTTTGCTCGCCATGCTCGAGCTCCATGCTGGTGATGAACGGCTCGAAGCCGGGCGCCTCGACCAGCACTTCGTGCTTGCCGCCGGGCACCAGCTCGCCGTGCGGGGTCTCGCCCCACTCCGGATGTTCCTTCTTCTTGTCGTCGATCCAGACGTGCGCGCCGATCACGTTCGAAGAGACGCGCGCGAAGGCCATGAACTGACCCTGCGACAAGTTGGCTTTCAACTGATGCACGTGACCGGGCGACACCGACATGTCGGCTTCGCTGGCGTTGAAGTCGCGGAACTTCTCGACCACCACGTGGTAGTGGCCGACGTCGAGCGTCAGGTTGGCGGGCGCGCGGGTGGCGACCACTTCTTTCCAACCCGGATTGGAAGCGGCACCCAGCACGAACTTGGCCGCGTTCGCGTCCAGGCGTTGGTAGATGCGCAGCGGCGCGCCGTCGGGCTCGGTCTCGATCACGACGAGCGACTTCATCGCGTTTTGGTCGTCGCTCGAGGGCAGCACGACGTTCGGCTTGGGCGGCGGAGCCACACCACCGTCGGCCTCGACGCCTGCGTCGCCCACCGGTGCAGCAGCTGCGGCGGCCGCGAGCGCAGCGGCCTTGGCGCCTTCGAGCGTCGCGATGCGTGCATTGACCTTGTCGGCGTCCGGTGCGTTCGGGTCGACCTTCAAGTACTCTTTGAATTTGGCGAGCGCGCGATCGACGTCGTTTTGCTTTTGATAGCAAACGCCCGCGTTGAACAAGAACGCGGAGTACGGATACGTCGTGTAGCCGGTCTCGAACACCTCGGCGGCGCCCGCGTAGTTGCCCGCTACGTACAACCCTTGCCCCTTCTCCATCTCGACCCGAATCGCTTCCAGGCGTTTGCCGGAATTGTCCTTGGTCTGGGCCAGTGCGCTCGTGGTGATGATGGCCACCAACGCAAGCAAGAGAAGCAGCAGCACGCCTCGTCGTGTCGAAAAACCCGAGCTCACCGGGGCAAACAGAGCCCGGATCGCGACCCGGCACAAGCACCAGTTCCGCCGGAAATTCTCAGGCGCGGTTCAACCCTACCGCCGCGCTCGCGCACACAGGTGCGAGCGCGGCGGCCAATTGGCCGGCTTTTCCGCGCGGACTGGAAGCACTTCGCGCGAGTCCGCAGCGGCTGGAGCGCGCGGCGCGTGGGGCGAGTCGATTGAAGATCGCCAAGCATTTGAGGTATGGCCCCGATTGCTCGTATGCTGGCGTTCTTGATGCGCCGCACTTCAGAGAGAAGAAAGTTCAGAATGCGCAAGCAGTTGAGCCTGTGGTTGGTCGGCGGCGCGGTGGCGTTCGTGCCGGCGCTGGCACACGCCGAGGACGAGCCCAAGCCCTACCCCGAGTGCACCAAGGCGCCGACGGATTCCGAAACTGCGGCCGCTAAGGGCGCGTACCAAGCCGGCAACGCTTCCTTCGACGAAGCAGACTACCCGCGCGCCATCACCTACTGGGAAGACGCGTACCGCCGCGACTGCACGGCGAATCTGCTGCTGAAGAATCTAGCGCGCGCCTACGAGCTGTACGGGCAAAAGCGACAAGCCGTGGTCGCGCTCGAAACGTTCTTGGTACGCGAGCCGAATTCTGGCGACAAAGAGCAAATTCAACGGCGCATCGAAGTGCTGAAGAAGCAAATCGCGTCGGAGAAGGCCGCGCCGCCCGTCGCTACTGGCACGCCGACCCAGCCGACCACGCCCGTCGTGACGACGCCCGCGGCGACCGAGCCCGAGCCGGCTAACGAAGCCCACCTCGGCAAGCGCTCGCCGGTACCGCTGATCGTCGCCGGCGCGGGCGCCGTGGTGCTGGTCGTCGGCATCGCCATCTACGCGCCCGCCGCGAAGGACGTGAATGACTTCGAGAAACAGTGCCCGAACCACATGTGTCCGGCACCCACGAGCGCCTCGGAGCCGACGCAGCAGGAGCTGATCGACAAAGCCAACAGCGCGCGCAAGAAGCAGGTCACCGGCGGGGTGCTGGCGACGGTCGGCGCAGTGGGCCTAGCCGGCGGGCTGATCTGGTACTTCGTGCAGCCGCGGAAGGCGGACACGACCGCGACTCTGCTCAAGCCACGCTTTACCCCAACCGTGACTCCGGGTTTTGCCGGGATCTCGCTGAGCGGCGCGTTCTAGTCCGTTCCACAAGCGCGCCTATTCCGCGAGGGGCTAGCCGTGCTACGTCCCGGCCCATCATGCGTCAGTGCCTCGTGTTCGGAGCCGTGCTCGCGGCAACGCTCGCCGCGTGCGGTGGCTCGTCCAGCGAAACGCCTCCGCCTCTGCAACCGGATCCCAAAGGCTTTCGCTACGCGGGCACACCTGTAACGCCAGCCGCCGAAGCCGCCGAAGCCGAAGACGCAGGCAGGCCGTTGCTCGCCGATCCCGACGATGATCCGAAACCGGCGAAGGGCTCGCCCGCGCCGGGAACCTGGGGCGGCAAAGCCGCTCACTGACAGGCCGCGCCGATGATCGGACGCCTCAGAGGCCGCGTGCTGAGCGACGAAGCCACCGGCGCCGTCGTGATCGACGTCCGTGGCGTGGGTTATGACGTGCTCACGCCAGTGGGCACGCTCGGCCGAGCGCACGTCGATGCCAACGCAGACCTCGAGCTCTGGATCCACACCCACGTGCGTGAAGACGCGTTGGATCTGTTCGGGTTCGCGACCGAGACCGATCGCCGCGTGTTTCGCTTGCTGCTCGGCGTACCCAACGTGGGCCCGAAGACCGCCCTCGGCGTCCTGAGCGCGCTCTCGGTCAATGAGCTTGCACGCGCGGTCGAGCGCGGCGACCACGTCCGCCTGGGCAAGGTCCCCGGCATCGGTAAGAAGACGGCCGAGCGGCTGGTGCTCGAGCTGAAAGAAAAGCTACGCGGCTTGGACAGCGGTTCGGCTCCGGCCGCGCCCCTCGAAACGTTGGGAAACGAGGCCGACCGCTTGCTCAGTGCGCTGGTCGGAATGGGCTATCGACCGGGAGAAGCAGAGCGTGCGGTGTCGGCCCTCGGACCGAAGGTGAGCACCGAGCCGCTAGCCAACTTGCTTCGCGAAGCGCTCGCCACGCTCACGCCGTGACGAGACTGCTCTGGAGACCTTGACCCTGGCAAAGGGGCGTGGATAATCGCGCGCTTACGAGGGAATTTCGTTTCGCTCGTCTGCTCGGTCCGCTCCCCTGGAGGACACCTGTGATCACGTGTTTGAAGTGCGGCAAGGAGAATCAGGACCACTATAAGTTTTGCCTGGGCTGCGGCGCGGAGCTCCCGCGTGCAGTCGCAGCGAAACCGTTTTCGGCGGCGACGCCTCCGCAGGGCGTGCCGGCAGTTGCCGCACCCATGCCGGCGCCAATGCCCGCACCCGCGCCGATGCCGCAAGCGGCACCCGCGCCCGTGGCGGCTCCCGTCGCAGCCCGTCCGCCATCGGCCGCGCCCCCGGCGGCTGCGCCCGCAGCGGGCGGCACCGTCACCTGCCCGCAATGCGGACACGTGAATGGCACCAACAACCGGTTCTGCGCATCGTGCGGTTACAACCTCGGTGCGTTGGCAGGTGCGAGTCCATCGGCTGCGCCGGCAGCTGCACCTGCGGTTGCGTCGATACACCCAGTGATCGTGCTCACTGCGCTGCGCGCTGACGGCAGCGAAGCGGGCACGTACCGCTTGCCGGACGCGCCGCAGATCACGCTCGGCCGTGATACGGGCTCGATCTTCGCGGGCGACAGCTACCTTTCACCGCGCCACGCGACCTTCACGCGCCGCGGAACTCAGCTCTCGATCAAGGACGAAGACTCGCTGAACGGCGTGTATCTGAAGCTGCGTCCGAACGAGCCGTGCTTGCTCGAGTTCGGGGATCTGTTCCGCATCGGCCAAGAGATCATTCGCCTGGAAGAGCTGAAGGGTCAGGGCCGTTCACCCGACAACGTCGAGCGCTTCGGTAGCCCAGCGAAGGGTTACATCGGTCGCCTGGCGCTGGTCATCGGTCGCGACACCACGGGCAACGCGTTCCCGATCCCCGAGCGCGGCGTGCACTGCGGTCGCGAGCGCGGTGACATCCTGTTCTCGGAAGACGGTTACGTCTCCGGCTTGCACTGCAGCATCGCCAAGGGTCCCGACGGCAAGATCTACCTGACCGACGTCGGTAGCTCGAACGGTACCTTCGTGCGTCTGCGTGCCGAGCACACCGTCGGTGCAACGGACATCCTGCTCATGGGTCAGCAGCTGTTCCGCATCGACTACTGATCGCTCGCGTATGTCTATAGCGCGCACGATTCGAGTCGTGGCCGCCGTCATCGAGCACGGCGGCCGCTACTTGATCACTCAACGCCGGGCCTCCGCCGTGTTGCCACTGCTCTGGGAGTTTCCCGGCGGCCGCGTGGAAGAAGGCGAGAGCGACGCCGTAGCGCTGAAGCGCGAGGTCCGCTTTCGGCTCGGCGTCGAAATTCAGGCCGGCAAGTTGATGAGCTTCGTGACTCATCCCTACGAGCGCTACGCGGTCGAGCTGTACCTGTACGAGGCCCGCCTACTGGACGATGGGCAACCGAGCGCGGTCAACGTCGGCGATTTTCGCTGGGTGAAGAGCGACGACTTCGAAGCCTACGCGTTCACGCCCGCAGACGAGGCGTCGATGACCAAGCTGCTCGGCCTCTGAGCGCATCGCGCGCCGGTTCGGCGCAACTCGGCGCAGCGGCGCGCCGATGAGGCGAGGTGCAAATCGCTATTTGGGGGCAAGCGCTGCTCCGCTGTGCGCTCGACTTACTCGCGCCCGAGCGCTGTGCGGCCTGCGAATCACTCGAACCGAGCCAATCCGGCTTCTGCGACAGCTGCGGCGAGCCGCAGGCGTTGCTCGACGTGGCCTGCCACGTCGAGGGCGTGCCGGTCTTCGCGGGCGTGCGCTACGGCGAGCCGATGGTTTCCGCGATCCATCGCTTCAAGTACGGCGCTGCACCCGAGCTGTGTCGTCCGCTCGCGGCGTGGTCGGTGCGCGGCATCGATCTGCTCGGCGTCGAGGCGAGCGACGTGTGGGTGCCAGTGCCACTTCACCCGCTACGCCTCGCGGAGCGCGGTTACAACCAATCCACTCTCGTTGCGCGAGAACTGGCGCGGGTCGCCCATGGGACCGTCGATCCGCGGCGTTTGCAGCGAATTGTCCACACGGCCCAGCAGGCCAAGCGTGATCGCAACGAACGTGAGCAAAACGTGAGCGCCGCATTCGCAGCGCGCCCCCGCGCTTGCCGAGCGCGCGTGGTGCTGGTCGATGACGTCGTGACGAGCGGGGCGACGCTCGCAGCCTGCATCCGCGTGTTGCATGCAGCGGGCGACCGCGTCGTCGGCTGCGTGGCCGTGGCCCATGCGGCCACATCCGCCGCCTAGCAACCTCGCCATACAATCGAGACGGACAATCGAGACGGACGATCCGGACAGACGAGACTTTATCGCCGTCCGATGGCCAAATCCGGTCATAATCAGGGCACTCTGGTTGTGGAGCCTGGTTTGGTCGATCCCACGCAAGACGTTCAATTTCATTGGCTCGCGGCCGACGGCACGCGCCAATCGGGGACCGAGCAAACGCTGCGCGCGGCGCTCGCAGCGAGCGCGCTCGCTGCGACGACGCTGGTCTGGCGTAGCGGTTGGTCCGAATGGTTGCCCGCGAATCGCGTGGCAGAGCTCGCGGCGTCGATCCCCGAGCCGAAGCGCGAGAGCGCTCAGGAGCCGCAACGCGACGCGCGCGTCGCGAGCCCGCCCGCAGCGTCCTCGGCCTCATCCACCACGGTCAAGATCCCCGCCATGGCGCCGCGGGCAGCACTTGCTGCCTCGACACGTCCGACCGCTCCCGGCGGGTTGCGAGCGCCAGCGCCGACGGTTTCAGCCCGCCCCAAGAGCGCCAGCGCTACGCCCCACGAGCCCGCGCGCGACACGCTCGCACCGCGCGTTCCACCGAGCAGCTTCGGGACACTCGGTCCCACGCGTCGCTCGGGCCCCGCGCCTGGCCCCACGCGCCCTTCGGGTGCTCCGCCGCCGCCGCCGATGCGCGGTCGCTCGCCGATGCCCACGCTGAGCGAAGAGCAGGGCGTGGTCTCCGCAACGGCCACGCTTCGTCCGCCGGGAGCCGTGCCGCCGCCTGCGCGTGGTGTCCCTGTACCGGCGTTCGATTCCTCGCCGCGCGCCGCGACGATGACGCCCATCCCGGCGTTCGGGCCTCCAGGTGGGAAGCTCGAGACACCGCGGCCCGCACCGTTACCCGCGGTGATGAACAAGGAGCTCTTGGTTCAGCCTGCTCCCGCTTCGAGCGAGCCGGCACTCGATTCGACGCTCGAGGTGGTCCCCAACGTGCCTGCGGAGGCGCGCCGTACTCCGAGCGAGCCATTGCCCAAAGCGCGCTCCACGCCGCCCTCGACGTTCGCAGACGACGTGCCGAGGCGACCAATGGCGAGCCTGGTCAAAATCGGGCGCATCGGTCTGGATAGCCGCACCGTGGTGATGGTGCTCTCGGCGCTCAGCGGCGCGCTGCTGGCGGCGGTCGTCGGGCTGTGGTGGTTGCACTCCCACGCCGAGCCCGCACCGAGCGCAGCAAGCAGCGCCAGAGTCGCGCCAGCACCGGCGCCGGCGGCGACCTTGGTCGGATGCAAGCTCGCGCTGCCGGCGGCGCGCGTCGCGGCGAACATCGAGCGCAGCGTGCCGCCCTATGCCGCCAGGATCGCCAACGAGGGCGCTCTGGCGCTCGGCATTGCGGCGAGCAAGACCAAAGGCGTCGGCGTGCGAGTCGATCCGAGCACGCTCGATGTCGTCCCAGCATTCGAAGAGGAAGGCAAAGACGCCGTGCGCGGAGTCGTACCGTTGACGCGCTCGGGCACGCTCGGCTTCTTCGTCGATCGCGACGACAAGGCGCTTCATTCGGCGCACACCGTGGACGAGATCCCACCGTTCACGCTGGGTGTGAGCGATGCCGGGTTCTCGCGTGTGGTGGCCGGCAACACGAGCTTGGTCTGGCCGCTCACGGCAGATGCCAAGATCACCGAGCCGCGCTCGGCACCCCTCGGCGACTTCGGTTATGGCGTCACCTTTCGACAGGGCGGGCAATCAGGGCAAGTCATGCTCGGCTTCGTCGGTAGCGACGGCGCCAAGAAATCCGAGCTGACCGCGATCCCCGAGGCGCCCAAATTCTTGGGCACGCCGGTGATTGCCGGTGGCAACGGCAGCGCGCTCGTCGCGTTCGCAGGTCGCGACACGGCAGAGTCGGCCTGGAAGCTGTACGTCTCGCTGAACAAGGCGGGAGCCGCGCCGAGCCCGGTGCGCGCTTTGATCTCGGGCAGCAGCGGCAGCGTGATTTCACCGACGCTCGCGGCGTTGCCGGGCGATCGCTGGCTCGTGCAGTGGACCGAGGGCGTGAGTGGGCAATATCACGTGCTCGTACAGAGCTTTGCTTCGGATCTGAGCGCCATCGGTCAGCCCGTGCTGGCTTCGCCGAAGGGCGCCAACGCCGGCCAAGGCTCGCTCGCGACCTTCACCAATGGCGCGGTCACGCTGTTCATCCTCACCACTGCAGGTCATGACGAACTTTGGGGAGCAACGCTTTCATGTCAGTGATCTCTAGCGGGCGCGCGCTCGCTTCCTTGGCTCTGCTCGCGGGTTGCCTCGCGCTGAGCGCCCTGCCCGGTTGCGCCTCGTTCGGCGCGCGCAAGCCTTCACTGGTGGCGCAGGGCAAGTATTACTCGTCGGGCGACCCGCACTACGACGAGTTTTTCATCGCGATCTACCTGCTGCAGGTCGAGATGGCGGATGCACCGAAAGTCCCCGACGGGGAACGACGCGCCCTCGCCGAGACGCTGGCGATCCCGGCAGACAGCGACGCCGCAGCCATCGGTCAGCGGCTCCGCGAGGAAGCGCAGAAGCTGAGTCATGCGGGTGTGCACCTGCGCCTAGATGCCAAGCTCGGTACGGTAAAACCCGACCTGCCGAGCGCGACCCTCCGCTCCAATGCTCGCCCCAAAGATGGCCCCGCGGCGGCGTTGCTGAACCAGCTGGAGACGTCGGGCACGCAGCTCGCGCGCTCGGCCAGCGAGATGAAAGAAGGGGAAGAAGCGTTGGCCCGGCTCGAGCCGCTGAGCGTATCGCTCGACGCGGGCGTCGAGACCGCGTTTGCCGAAACTCATTTCGGCAAACAGGGCGAGGTGCGCAGAAACCTGTTCGATGCCCAACAGCTGATCGGTTTGATGCGCACGCGCGCACAGGCCGTACACGCCACGAGCGAACAACTCTTGGGCGAGCTGACGCGCAACGTGAACACGGACGACGGCTCGCTGGGTCCAGCTCCTGGCGCCGTCAGCGCGGAAAGTGAGCCGGCAAGCAAACCCAACGAAACATCGAAGAAGCCGCCACCAAAAGCGCGCCCCGCTGCCAAGCCGACGGCGGCAGCAGCGCCCGCCAGGCCTTCGGCGCCGCGCCCCAAGCCCGCAGCGGCACCCGAAGGCGATGCGCCCGCCCCCAAGGCGCCGCCGAGCAAGGCGCCGCCTGCCCCGCGCGATTTCGAGCCGTAGCGTCGGCTCACGCGGACACGAGCGGCGCGTGCGTCACTCGACGGCTTTGATCGCCGGCAAGAAACGTTCGGGCGGAATGAAGTCGTTGTAGCGCGCGGCTTCTTTGCCGTGCGAATCGAAGAGCACCACCGTCGGCAAGCCGCGCACCTTGAACGAGGCCAGCGCGGCCTCGACCGCGGGGTCATCCTGGTTCGTCGCGTCGACCCTCACGTTCACGAAGCGCGCCATCTCGGGAGCGACCAACGGCGAGGAGAACGTCACTTTGTCGAGCTCTTTGCAGGCGGCGCACCAGGCAGCACCGAAGTCGACCAGCATTGGACGATTCTCGCGCTGGGCGCGGCCGCGTGCGGTCTCCAACTGGTGCTCCCAGGTCACGACGTCCGCGGGCTTGAGCGCGGCCTCGACGCTCAAGAACAAACCGCCGGCAACGAGAGCGATGCCGAGGCCCTTTGCGATCTTCACGCCCGGACCCGGTTCGCCGAACTCACGGTGCACGGCGCCGAGTGTCAGGCCGACGACGACCACTACGGCGACCGAGGCGAAGAACGGGCCCGACGCGCGGAAAAAGGCGAGCTCGGGAAAGACCGTGCTGATGAAGTGCAACGCGAAGCCCACGAGCGCGATGCCCAAGATCGACTTGATGTGCACCATCCACGCGCCGCTCTTGGGCAGCTGGACGGCGAAGGCACCGACCGCGAAGAAGGGTACCCCGAGCCCGAGCCCGAACGCGGTCATTGCAGCGGCGCCGAGCCCGGAGCTGCGCGTCTTGGCAATGAACGTCAGAATACCGGTCAGGACGGGTCCGGTGCAGGGCGTGGCGATCAAGCCGCAGGCCGCCCCGAGCAAGAACGCGCCTTTGTAACCAAAGCCGCCGACCATCGCCAGGCGATTGGTGATCGCCGCAGGCAGCGTCATTTCGAAGGCGCCGAACATGGCGCTCGCCAGCACGAGGAACAGCGCGGCGATGCCGAGTACGACCCAGCGGCTCTGCAGCACGGAGCCGAAGATCGCCCCGCTCTGCCCGGCGATCACGCCGAGGGGCACGAGCATGCCGATGATGCCGGCGACGAACGCCGCGGAGAGCGCTGCACCCTGCCAACGGCTCTTGGCCTGCGCGGCTCCGAACACGCTCACCGTCACCGCCACCATGGGATAAACGCAGGGCGTGAGGCTGACCACGAAGCCGCCGGCGAACGCGGCCAACGCGGCATAGAGTGGGCCCTTCTCGAGCGCGCGCGTAAACGCATCCGACGCTTCGGGCGCAGCGAGGGCTAGGCGGGGCAGCAGTAGCCCGAGTGCGGCGACGGCCAGCCCGAGCGCGAGGCTTTTGTTGGCGGAGGTGCGACGAGGATGCATGACGACTTCTGTACCCACGAGAGCTGACAAGGGTTTCAGGCAGCGAGCATTAATGTAGCACCGGCCCGAAAATCTAGGCCGCGCCGCGTTGCTTGGGCCGCATCGCCCGCAACAGGCGGCGCGCGTGCGCGATTTCACCGGACAAAGCCACCTCCAGGGCGACCCGACCGCTAGTGGTGCGCTTGACGAACAAGCGCAAATATTGCCGCGCAGCCATAAAGTCGCCGGTCTGGTAAGCGAGCTCGCCGAGCACGAACTGCCCGTAGCCTTGACCGCAAGGTGCGTCGGCCAGGCGCTCGCGGTGCTGTGCGAGCTCGGCGCCGGGCTCACCCGCAGCGCGCCGCGCCAGCGCTGCTTGCGCCAGGTACAGCGGCTTCTCCGTAGTGCCCCAGCGGGAAGCGCGCATCAATGCGCCGGCGGCTTCGCGATGGTGACCCATGAGGTACAAGATGCTGCCGAGCGTCCACAAGTGGAAGGCACGCCGCGCTGGAGGGCTGACGCGGCTGGCCAAGCGCAAATGTGCGACCGCCTGCTCGCGCTCGCCCAAGCCCAGGCAGGCACGCGCGGCATCTTGACGCGCGACGTCGGGCATCACGTCTGCGGCGATCATTTGTTCGGCCGCGCTCAGGGCTTCGGTGAACCTGCGCGCTTCCATGTGTGACAGGTACAGCTGGCGCAGCAGGAGCGCGCGCGTTTCTCGATCCAGACCGGCGCTGATCGCCAGCCCCCGTTCGGCGTATTTCGCGCGCGTGCCGGAGGTGCGGGCGAGCGTTGCCTTCCGGAGCAACAGCTCCGGAGTCGGTCGCGGGGCACTGCTCGCGCGCGTCCTGGGCATCCCTAGAGAAGTTAGCAGCACCTGCACACACGTCCAGATTTCGGCACTTTGTGGGCGGACGCGGCCGGGGTCCACCCTGCTCGAAAGCGCCGAGCGGGGCCGGGAATTCCCCAGTTGCTCTGAGCCGCGGAAGCGGGCAAAAGCGCGGGTGACCCGTATGAGTTCGTCGGCCTGGCTTCTCCGTCTGCTCCCTCCCCTCACCTGCGTCCTGCTGGTCGGGTGCGGGCACCCGGCGTCCAACAAAGAGTGCCAAGAGATCGTCGAACGCATCGCGACGCTCGAGCTCGAAAAAGCGACGGGCAGTGATGACGCAAAGTCCGTGGGCGCGCAGGTCGACGAGACCAAGAAGGCGTTGGCCGCGAACACGCTCAAGGATTGCGTCGGCAAGCGCATCACCGAACGAGCCATGCAGTGCGTCCGCAGCGCCAAGAGCTCCTCGCAAATCGTCGACGATTGCTTCAAATGAAGCGCGCGCTCTCTGGGCTCGGCGTCGCCGCGCTGCTGCTGTGTTGCGCCCTCGGCGGGAGCGCCTGCGGCAAACCGCCTTCACACGACGAATGTGAAGCGTTGCTCGATCACTACGTGGAGCTCTTGGTCAATTCCGACCGACCCGGTACGAGCGCCGCCGATCTGCACAAGCTGCAGATCCAGGCGCGCGAAAAGGCCAAGGAAGATCCCGAGTTCGGCGCTTGCAGCGAGCGCGTTTCCCGGACTGCGCTCGAGTGCGCGCTCCGCGCACCGAACGCCGACGTGCTCGAGCAGTGCTTGCTCTGAGCGCGGCACGTCAGGGACAGAACTGAACTTTGGCGTCCAAGTCGCGCCCCTTGAGGATGGCGCTGAATTGGTGCGCCTTGGCCCAGGTGCAGGCCGAAGCGAAATTCACGCCGGTATCGGTGTACTCGGACATCAACACCGCTTTGCCTTTGTCGATGTACGGCTGCATGTCGGCGCACCAATCTTGATCGAAGCAGTCTTCCGTGAGCGCCCAGTCCATGACGCTCGCCAACTGCTTGGCCAGCTCGGAGGTGTTCTTTTGACCGATCGACAGCCCGCGCGCGTGCGCTTCGGTCGTGAGCCATTTGGCGTAGGCGACGCCGTCGGCCTCGGTGAGTGGGAAACCAGTGCCTGATTTCCCGCCCTCGAAGACATCCATGTTGTCGGGCTCGAGGCCGTCGAAGCCTTTCGATTTGCACAGATCCATGCGCTTTTGCATGATCGGGCCGAGCGTGTCGAGCGCGCGAATGTCGAGAAACTTTTCGCCGGGCCAGCCCGGGTAGTCCTTACCGAGCACCGCTGCCGGGAAGTCGGCCGCGTCGGGGCGCCAGTCTTCGAAGCTGCCGACGCTCATGTAACAGATGACCAGCGCGCCCTTGGCGTGCAATGCGGTCACCGTGGCCGCGTCGACGTCGTACACGTCGACGTCGTATACGGGCACCTTCACGGAGGTATCGATCTTTCCGGTGAGCTGCCATTGCCACGCAGTGCCCGGCGCAATCGGCTTCCAGGCGCTAGCGCCTCCCGCACCGCCTGTCGCTGTGCCCGCGCTGCCGGCAGAGCTGCCGCCGGCACCTCCATTTGCTGCACCAGCCGCGCCGGCACCCGCAACGCCGCTCGCGCTCCCGGAGCTGCCCGCGCTTGTCGACGCGCCCGAGCCACCCGCGGCGCCGTTCGCACCGCCTGCGCTCGAGCCAGCGCTGCTCGCGTGCGTTCCGCTGCCCGCGCTCGCCGACGCGCCCGCCGTCGAGCTCGGCGCGCCGCCCGCGCCAGCGCCCGGCTCCGAGCTTGGCGCGTCCGAGCTTGCGCTCGAACATGCCGCGACAGAGACGCAGATCAGAAAAAACCAGGTAGGCGAGCGCATGCCCCTGAGTGGCGCGCTCCCCAAAAATCGAGTCAACCGGCGCGGCAATTTCTCAGAATCGAGCGCCGACTGCCAGCCCGCCCGAAATCCACGGTCCTCCGGCATCGACCAGACGCCGCTGACCATCGACCAAACCGGCCACGGGCCAGGTGACGATGCCCGAGTCGAGGTGCGCCGCGCAGAACGCACGCCGCGAGAAATCGTATTGGGCGCGGGCCGCGAGCTGCAATCCTCCCCAGGCTCCGCTGACCACGTGCCCCGTCGCGTTCGCGTCATCGACCGTTGCTGACAAACGCAGGTAACCGAGCACCACGCCAGGCCCGAGCGACAGGCGAACAGCGCCGACTCGGCCGCCCACCAAACCCAGCAACGCCACGTGCGCAGACGCCCAGCGCACATTGCCGAGATCGGTGCTCGTAGTGCCGAATTCGCCACGCACGTCGGCCGCGACGCTGAAATGCCGCGACGCATCGTATTGCACGCCGAGCTCGGGGCCCGCGAGCCAAGTCGAAGAACGCAGCGCGCGTCGCAGCGCTCCGCCCAGGGACACGCGCACCGAGCGCGGTTCGGCGATCGCTGCGCGCACGACGGGCCGGCGTACGGGGGCGGGCGCCGCTCGAGCCTGGGATTCTTCGGGCAAACGCGCACGCGATTCGATCACGATCTCGCTCACGGAAAGCGCCAGCAGGCGCGGCCACGCGGATGCCGCCGTCGAGCCCAGATCCACCACCTTTCCATGCGGCTCGGCGTCGATGGACACGCGCGCCTGGCTTCGATCGCAGACAATGCTCACGTGCTCGATCGGCGTGCGTGCTTGCACCTTCAGGGTCTGAAATTCGACCGCCAGTAACTTCAGGAGCTCGCGCTGATCGAGCGCCTCGCAGGCGCTCGTTTCGAGCACGATGGGCAACGATTCGCTCTCGTTCTCCGCCGCACGCACGGGCAGCGGGAGCCCGGCCGAGCCCGCAGCGAGCAGCAAAACGGCCCAGCCGCGCGACATCACCCCGCACACTACTCGTTCAGGGAGCCCCGCCCAAGCCCAGCGATTTGCTCAAGCCGTCGAGCCGATGGCTACTCGGATAACGGCGTTCGTACTCCGCGACTCGATCCTGCGCGCGGCCGGACTGTCCGGCGAGCTTGGCTGCTTCGGCTTCGCGCGCGAGCGCATCCTCCGCGAGCGAGCCGGCGGGCGCCAGGCGCAGCGCGAGCCCGAACGCATCGGCGGCCCGCGCGGGTTGGCCGAGCTGGCTCAGGTAGATCCGGCCGAGCGTGAATGCGGCCAACGGCGCGACCGAATCCTGCGCGTGCTCGCGCGTCATGCGCTCCAGATAATGCGTGGCCTGGCGCGGGTGACCCGAGTAACGAGCTGCGTCGGCGGCCAACATCAGATCTTCGGCGGAACCGCCCACGACCTCCGGGCTGCGCTCGAGCAACGAGTACGCGGCCGCGTACTGGCCGTGCGCGGCGTGATCCAAAAAGCGACGCCGCGAGCCAGCGCTATCGACGCTGGCCGATGGCGCGGTTGGCGCGCTGTTTGCTGAGCTCGGCGCGCGCGGCTCTTCGGGTGCGTGCGTTTCGCTCTCGCTCGGCGGGAACCAATTCGATTCGCCCGGCGTGAGCTGGCGCGATCCGCCTGCGTAGCGCACTTCGACGCGGCCGCGCGTGACCTCGACTTTGACACGCAGCGCCTCGCGAGTGACGCGAAAGTGCGTCCCGAGCACGCGGATCTCCGCCACCCCGGCGTGTACGATGAAATGACGCTGAGGGTTGGGCGTGATTTCGAACTCGGCGCTGCCCGAGCGCAGCGACACCTCGACGGCACTCGGCGAAGCAGCCCCCACCACGAGCTCCGAGCGCGCATCCAGCAACTCCACCGTCGAGCCATCACCGAAGGTCACGTGCCGACCGTCGCGCACGGCGACCGCATCACCCCGTATGAAGCGGGCGCGAATCGCGAAACCGAGCACTGCTCCGAGCACCGACAATACGGAAATCAGCGCCACGGCGCGCACCCGCTGGCGCCGGCGAGTCAGGCGCGTGTGAACGCTGGCCAGGCCCTGCTCACGGCGCTCCCGAGACCACTCGGGCACGATCGCGGGCGCGATGGGCAGCGGCGCGACACGCTCTTCACCCCCGCTCATGGCGCCCTCCCCGCGGCGGCTTCGCCGCTCGGAGTGGACAGCGCGCCCTCCGCTGACCCTTTGAGCGCTTCGTCTGCCGCGCGCAAACGCCGTTGCACGGTGGACTTCGAACACGCACACAGGATCGCGATCTCGTCTAGCGCTTCCCCTTCGAGGTAGCGCAATACCCAGACCACCCGTTCGAGCGCCGGCAGGCGCTCCAGCTTCTGATACAGGCGGGACACTTCGGCGCAGGCCTCGGGTGAGGCTCCGGGCGCGGTCAGCTCGGCGTCGTGCGTCAAGGTGTCGAGGCTCAGGAACGCGCGCAACCGGCGCCGGCGCAAGCGCCGCACCGAGCGCCGTACGCAGATGCGCGCCAGCCAACCTTTGATGGCGGCGGGCTCGCGCACGCGCGACAGCCCACGATGGGCCTCGAGGAACACGTCCTGCACCAAATCATCGAGCTCGTCGTCACGGCCCAGCAGGCGCAGACCAATGCTCGCCACGTACGGCGAGAAGCGCCGGAACACGCTATCGAAGTCGGTCGCCTCGAACGCAGGCAGCCCGCCCAAAGCAGCCCCGCCCGGGACCACGCGCAGCTGCGGGCGCGCATTCGACGGGCTGAATTCGGAGGGGGACATCGGGCGGCGCGGCTCGTGCCCCTGAGTGGCCAGCTCGCGCAAAATCGGGTCAAGCTTGCCGTGCCCGGCCCAAGACCGGAACTCGGCCCTGATTCAGTCATGGATTCGCGGACATAGCTGGGCACCCGACGCGGAATGCGTCGAGCGCCCGGCGCTTGATGACCAGCGAAAAGCCGAGCGTAGCGGCTTCCGGGCACAGCGCCGGCGCGTCGTTGCTCGAGCCGTATTCGATCATGAACACGGGTTTGGCGAGCCGCGTCACGGCCTGCCAAGCGCCGCAAGAGTCGTAGGCGAGGCATTCCTCGGTCAGGCCCCAGTCTGCTGCGTCGGCCAAGAGTGGCACCAAATCATCGCTCGCCGAGATGCCGGCGGTCAGTCCGCGCGCGTGGCAGGCCGCGATCAGCGCCTGCCCGTAGTCTCGTTCGTCGCTCAGGGTCAGCGGGAAGCCGCTGTCTGCGCTGTGCACACTCAAATTCGACAGCTCGACGCCATCACAGCCAATGCTCGCGGCCTGTGTCAGGCGCGCTTCCATGACACCGAGCACCGCGGCATCGCGCACGTCGAGCCAGCTCTCCTGCGGGTAGTCGGCGACCGCGTTGCCGATGGCGGCCGCGGGTAGCGCATCGTAGTCCGCGCGCCACGGTTCGGCCGTGCCGACGCTCACGTAACAATGCAGCGTGTGACCCGGGTCGTGAACTGCGCGTACGGAGGCCGGGTCGAGCGCGAACAGATCCGCTTCGTACACCTCCACGTCGAGCGATGTGTCCAACGTGCCCGTGAGCTGGATCTGCCAATTTTCTTGGACGAGCGTGGAACCGCCCGTGCCAACGTCGCCGCCCGCGCCAGCGCCTGCGGCATTGGACTCGTGCGTGACGAGGTTTCCCGTCGTGCCATCGCACGCGGGCAGCGCGCACAGCGCCGCGACCAGCGACGCGCCCGCGAGGCGACTCAGTGCGCGGCCCTCGGTCATAGGTACTTCGACAGCGCGGTCACCGCCGCGGCCACGTCCGGACGGACGTCCATGAAGCCGTCGTAGGGATCTCCGACCTCGAGCACGCGGCCGGGCATCGTGAGCAGGGTAAAACGTGAGGTGTCGAGCGCGACGTGCAGCTCTTCCCAACGAATCGGCGCCGATACCGTGGCGCCCGGATGCGCGCGCACGGAGTAGGGCGCAACGATCGTGCGAGAGGGACCCGTCTGACCCGTGTCCACGTACACCCGGGAACCGCGCTGGCTCACGCGGCGCTCCATGGTCGCAATGTCCGGATTCTTGTCGGTGATGAGCCGCCCCAAGAGCTCGACCAACAGCTTGGCAGTATCGAAATTCACCCCCGGCCCGAGCGGTACCAGCACGTGCAAACCGCGTTGTCCCGACGTCTTCGGAAAGCCAAGCAGGCCCACGTCATCCAAGACCACCTTCAGATCCAGCGCCAAACGCACGGCGTCGGAGAACGGCCGGTCGGCGATGTCGAAATCGACGGTCAGGAAATCACAGAGCTCGAGCGAGCCGCGTTGCGCCGCCAGCACGTGGAGCGGGATGCAACCCATGTTGGCGATGTGCACCAGCGCGTCGACGCTATCGACCAGGAACAGCGTCTTCTTCTGAGCCGTGGGATCGTCCACGTCGACGCGCTCGATGCGTTCGATCCAGTCCGGGGTGCCCGCGGGCACGTTCCATTGAAAGAAGTGCTTGCCGGCGATGCCGTCGGGGTAGCGCACGAGCACCACCGGGCGCTCATGCAAGAACGGCAGCATGACCTCGGCGATCGACGCGTAGTAGGCGCACAGATCGCCCTTGGTGTAGCCCTCGTCAGCCCAGAACACCTTCGTCGGATTGCTGACGGTCACGCGCCGCGTCCCTGCTTTCGCGTTGGGAGCGTCGGGCCCGTTGGACGCGCTCGGCGCTGCAGGCGCGGGCACAGCGCTCTCTCGACTCGCCGGTTCTTCACCCAAGCTCGTGGCCGCAACGGCGATCGGCGGCAGTGCGTCGATCAGCTCGCCGGGCGGCGCTGCACGGCAAGCGCCGGGCTCGATGTCGTTACGCAGACCGCGAAACACTGGCGCACGTAGACGCGGCTCGCCCTCGGTGAAGCCGAGGAAGCGCACACTGACGACCAGCTCCGGACGCACCCAAAGCGCGCCCTTGGCGTCGTCCGGAGGCGCACCGAATGCTGGGAAATCGGGTACGCGGAGCGCTCGAAGGGTCTGCTCGAGCGAGCTCAAGGTGGCGGCATCGAGCCCACTGCCCACCCGCCCCCGATAAAGAAGCCGCTCTCCAGAATAGCTAGCGACGCACAATGCGCCGAGCGGCGCGCGGTTGCTCTTACCGCGCATGAAGCCGACGACGACGAACTCGTCGTCACGCTCGGCCTTGATCTTGACCCAATCTTCGGTGCGCTTCGGGCCTTGGCGATACGGCGAATCCGCGCGCTTGGCGACCACGCCCTCGAGCCGTTCCGTGCGGCACAGCTCGAAGAGTGGGCGGCCATCGCCCTCCAGGTGATCGAGCGCGCGCACGTAACCGCGACCGCGAATCAGCTTCATGAGCAGCGATTTGCGGGCTAGGAGCGGCAAGGGGCGCAAATCGAGATCGTTGAGCGCAAGCAGATCGAAGACCAGATAGCTCACGGGCACTTCGTGCATCGCGGCCCGCACGTCGAGCGGGCGCTCCGCGTGAATGCGCGGCGCGATGCGCTGGAAGCTCGGCCGCCCCTGAGCGTCGAAGGCCACCACCTCGCCGTCGAGCACGACGCGTTCCGGCGCGAGCGCAGCCACTGCGCGCGCAATTTCTGGGTAGCTCGAGCTGGCGGCACGCCCATTGCGGTAACGCAGGGCGACCGCGCGGCCATGCTTGTCCGAAACGATGCGCACGCCGTCGATCTTCAGCTCGTAAATGCGGCTCGGATCCGAAAGCTCTGCGCCGCTCAGGGCGCACAACATGGGCTGCGCAGTCGTCACATCTACCGGTGCGCGCACGGCCCCCAGCGCTACGGCTTCGGCTTCCAGCTCTTTCACGAGCTCGTCTCGGCGGGCGAGATCCGAGATCGTCATGCCCGACATGACGCTGTACGGTTGCTCTACGAGCACGTCGCCCGGCGGATGCGCGAACGCGTCTTGCTTCTTGATCAGCAGCCACTCGTTGGCCTTCTTGTCGGCGGGACCGGACGCCTTGCGCCGCCCGGTGGCCACCAACGCAAAACGGCCGTGCAACTTGAAGCCATCCAGCTCGAAGTCGATCTTGCCCAGCTCGATCCCACGCTCGGCGGTCGTCTCCAAATAACGAACGCGCCCGATGTCCCAAGCGATCATCGCGCCGGCTCCGTAGTTTCCTTCCGGAATGACCTCTTCGAATTCCAGGTACTCGAGCGGATGGTCCTCCGTCATCATGGCCAGCTTCTTGTCGAGCGGCGCGAGGCTCGGGCCGCGCGGTACGGCGAAGCTCTTCAGTGTGCCACCGACTTGCAGGCGCAAATCGTAGTGCGGGCGACTGGCGTCGTGCAGGTGGACGACGAAGCGACCACTGCGCGTTTCGCGGCTCTCGCGCGACGCTGGGCGGTGCTCGGTACCGAACGGCTCGTTCGTGCTGAGCGGATCGCGTTTCTCGCGATAGCGCGTGAGCGCGTCGCCTTCCGTGTCGACCGGCGTCGACGCCAAAAGCTTGGCAGCACGTGTTGGAATCGCAGGCTTTTTCAAGCGCTCACCGCAGCCGGAGCATAGCTCAATCGCCGCTCTGGATGTACCCTTCGCCTCGCCTGCGGGCACCCGTCACCCAGCATGACCGCCAAGTTTCCCGTGACCCTTGCCATTCGCGCGCTCCGCGCGGCGAAAGTCAGCTTCGAGCCCCACATTTACCCGTGGCAGGCGCACGGTGGTACCGAGCATTCGGCGGCCGCGCTCGGCGTCGACGAGCATCGTGTGATCAAGACGCTGATCTTCGAAGACGACCAGAGGCAACCGCTGTGCGTGTTGATGCACGGCGATCGAGAGGTGTCTGCCAAGCAGCTCGCGCGCTTGCTGGGCAAGCGCAGCGTGGCGCCTTGCCGTCCGGAGGTCGCCGATCGCCATTCGGGCTACCAGGTCGGCGGTACGTCGCCCTTCGGTTTGAAGCACGCCATGCCGGTCTACATGGAGCGCTCCATTCTAGAGGCCGACACCATCTACATCAACGGCGGCGCGCGCGGCTTCCTGGTCGCCATCGACCCTCGCGAAGCGGCGCGCGTGCTGTCGCCAACGCTCGTCGACGTCGCCGTGCAGAAGTGAGCGCGTCATCCGTCTTCGGGAGAGGAGCTCTCGCCCCGCTAAGGTGAATTCGGGGGCCGCCTCAGCTTTTGGGGCCCGAAACCCGAACCCACGGGTCATCGATTTTGTGAATGAGCTAGCCTCCTATCATGGCTCACGCAGATATTCGCGCGGTCAACCTGAATTTGCTCGCGGCCTTCGACGCACTGCTCAGGGAACGCAACGTGACCCGCGCGGCGAGCACCATGGGCGTCACGCAGTCGGCCATGAGCAGCTCGCTCGCGCAACTGCGGCTCTTGTTCGACGACCCGTTGTTCCGCCGCACGCCGCGCGGCATCGAGCCCACGCCGCGCGCGCTCGAGCTCGGCGAACCGATCGCACGCGGGCTTGGCTTCTTGGAGCGTGCGCTGATCCCGCGCAGCTTCGACCCACGCACCGAAAGCCGAACCTTCGTGATCGCCACCAGCGACTACGTCGAGTTCGTGCTGCTGCCACCGCTCTTGCGCCGCTTGGCGCGCGAAGCACCGAACGTGCGCCTCGAAGTGCGGCCTTGGGGGCTACACCAAGTGCCAGCGACACTGGCGCGCGGCGAGGTGGACCTGATGATCGGCTTTTACAACGAGCTGCCCGCGCACCACGGCGAGCAACTCCTGTTCGACGAAACGTACGTGTGCATCGCACGCAAGGGGCACCCGGGGCTCGGACGCAAGCCGACCTTGAAGGCCTGGCTCGCGCAAAAGCACGTGCTGGTCTCGCAGCAAGGCAATAGTCCGGGCAGCGTCGATCGCGCGCTCGCCGCGCGCAATCTCGAGCGTACCGTAGGCGCGCGCGTCTCCCACTTCTTGCTCGTGCCCACGCTCGTCGCGCGTACGGACATGGTAGCGGCGGTGAACGAGCGCGTGGCGACGGCGTTCGCCGAATCGCTCGCGCTGCGCTTGTTCGCGCCTCCGCTTTCGCTGCCCCAGGGCCGCGTCGGTCAGGTGTGGCACGAACAAATGGAGCGGGACCCGGGGCACCTCTGGTTTCGGCGCGTGATCGCCGAAGAGTGCCGAACGTTGTAGCGCTGATCATTCACAGGACTGATATCCACGATTCAAAACATCGATTGGATTGCTGAGGCGCGGGAACGCAGGGTGCTCTTGGCAGCGAGCTGCTGCCCCCAAAGAGGACTTGGACATGCTGCAACGTTTTCTCGGTACCGATCACGGTAAGACTCTGTTCGCTCAGCGCGCGCTGCTCGGCGCGGTCATGCTTCCGCACGGGGCGCAAAAGCTGTTGGGCTGGTTCGGCGGCTACGGCTTCAGCGGCACCATGAGCTACTTCACGGGCACACTCCACATCCCCACGCCGCTCGCGTTCCTGGTCATCATTGCCGAGTCGCTGGGCGCGCTCGGACTCGTGCTCGGTCTCGGCACGCGGCTCGCGGCGTTCGGCATCGCGGCAACGATGGTCGGCGCGGTGCTGACCAGCCACTTGTCGAACGGCTTTTTCATGAACTGGTTCGGGGGTCAGCCCGGCGAAGGCTTCGAGTACCACCTGCTCGCCTTGGCGCTGGCC
>OUNO010004838.1_pt2 | contig 24555 bp, 17 predicted proteins | sample 1779811 | NCBI WGS metagenome assembly OUNO01 (sample SAMEA3914804, study PRJEB12502) | metagenome | biome: forest; material: soil | place: Canada | collected 2010-06-25 | depth 0.3 m | reverse complement strand
ACCGCGGCCTCGTATTCGCCCGTGTAGCTCAGCTTCTGGATCCGGAACACGTGTTCTTCGGGCTCATCGGCGACGTATAGGCTTTTGTCGGTCGGGTCGGCGCCGAACGCGACGGCCTGCGGTCCGTGCTCGGTGAACTGCACGTGACCGGTTCCTTTGGAGCCGAAGTGCGTCAGTTCGCCATAGCCCACGGCCCCGGCTGAGGGGACACCTGCAAGGAGCGCAAGGGCGAGAATCGCCGGGACTGCCGTCGTGCACCGTCGAAGACCGCGGATCGTGAACATCGTGTCCTATCTGTCGCGTTTGTCTTTGGATTGGGGCCGCATGACATCCCTGGCGGCTGCGCCGACTGACCTGCGCCGCGCTCGGAATGCTCGCCCGCGCGGCGCAGCTCACAGCATCCCCAGAGCGCGCTCGGCGGTCGTTGCGAATCGGTGAAACTGATGTGAAGAACCGGTGTCTTCTAGTGGCGCCGGTACCGGTCGCGCCCCTGAACCTGGCGGCTGGAGACGGTTGCGCGCGCGAGTCTGACCTGGCGCCGATCGCGTCGCGGGCGCCGCCGGACCGACGCGCCGGCGAAGGCCGCGAGCACGATCAACCCGAGGATGTAGGCGGGCGCCGGCTCGTGTTCATGGGAGCGGTAGGCCACCGCCTGGTTGGAGACCGACTCGGTCGCCCCCTCCTCCTCTTCTTCGCGCTCGGGCGCCTCGACCGGCGAGGTCACCGCCGAGGTGCCGCTCGGCGGAGTGGGGCGCGCGGGCGTCGGCAGCGGCGGCGGGACCACGCCGAGCACCGCGCCGGACGGAGCCGCGGCCAGCAGGAAGGGATGGACGATGGGCGGCGGCCTCGGCGCGGGCGGCGCGGCGACGGGTGGCGCCGGGACCGGCACGATCGGCGGCAGCGCGGAGGACGTCGGGGCCGTCCCGGCCGGCGTCGGAGCGGGTGCCGGCGGCGGGACCGAGGCCTGCTGGCCGGGCGGCGGGAGTTCCTTCAGCGGAGTCGTGCCGCAGGGCCTGCGCACGCTGCCCGCCTGGACGGTCACCGGCAGCGACGAGGAGAGGCCGCCGGCGCTGATCGTTACGATCGTCGTGCCCGAGTTGTAGGCGCAGAAGAGTTCGGAGGTCGGGTCGGCTATCGGGGTCCCTTCAGACCCCAGCAGCACGGCCCTCGGGTCGGATGAGGCGAGGTTCTGGGCGACGAAGTCGCCGATGTCCGGGCGTGAGGAGGAGAACGCGTACTTGGGGAAGATCCCCGTGGCGCACGACGGTCCAACACAGTTGGACGGGATGGGGATATAGGGATCGGTTTCGAGAGTCGCGATCCCGTTCGCCGAGCGGTTGCCCGCGCGCGGGCGCCGTGCGAGCGCGGCGAACAGGGCCGCGCTGCTCCGGTGCAGCAGCGTCCCGTCCTTGGCTTCGAGGGCGAGTTCTTCAATGTTGGGGATCAGTTCGGCCTTCACGGTCGCGACGTTCGTCGCGGCATTGCGAGACGCGGCGTCGACCTGCCCGAGCAGGAAGCCGCTGGCGCCGAGGAACGAGCCGCTGCTCTCGGCGTTCGAGCGGATGTACCCGAGCGTGCCCGAGCCGAACGTCGGGATCGTTGCCGCTCCCACCTGCAGCGGGATCGAGACGTTGCGTTCGGGCGAGTCGAAGAAGTACGCCGAGGCCCACGCGCCCTGCGGGTTGCCTTCGCCGAGCAGCACGCGCGCCACTTCCTTGGCGGCCGCGTCGCCGGCGGCGATCTGGCCTGCGAGGTCGGCATTGCCGACGACGATGGCGGGCGTCTTGGCGGCCTTGGCGCCCGCGAGCTCGCTCCGCAGCCACGCGAGCTGCACCGTGCCGACGTCGGGACTGGTGTCGATCACGATCACGCGGACGGTGCCCGTCCCGCCGCCGGATTCGAACGCGTAGTAGGCCGACTGGCAGCCCGGTCCGCCGCCGCACGATTCGGCCGCAGCGCCCGCGCGGGTGATTCCGGCGCCCGGGGCGCCCGCTCCGATCGGCTGTGGGAATCCTCCCAGGACTGAGGAGAGGAAATTGACCTCGCCACCTTCGCCGTTCAGGTCGGTCACCGAGGCGGCCGCGAACGTCGGCAGCGGACTCGAGCCCAGCACCGCGCCGTAGCGCCCGATCTCCTTCGCGTAGGGAAGCGCGATCGTCGCCGGCCCGACCGTTTCACCGGTCGTCACTCGGGGCCCCGTGTAGAGGAACGCCCGCACTCCTTCGATCTGTCCTGCCCTCTGCAGTGCGCTCTGGAGCCACGCATCCGGGCCGATCCTCGCCTGGGCGCGATCGGCGCACGGCGCCGCGCACTCCGCGTCGCCGCCGATCGCGAACGTCGCGACGCTGCCTTCGACCTTGACCGCCGACGTACCGACGCCTGTCGGAGCGACGCCATCGGCCGGATAGCGCGCGATGTCGGCCGTGTCGAGCACGCCACCGTGCTCGTTGTCGACGAATCCGCCGACCGCCCAACCCTGGCCACCGGTGGGGTCGACCAGGACCGCGGCGATCGGATCGGGCTGGTAGACGGTGTCGTAGAAGCTGTACTGCCCCGGGGGTTCGCGCGCGTCGTTGAGTTCGTGCTCCTCGTCCGACCAGCCGCTGGCGGTCTGGCGGAGCACCCCGCTGAGCGTGTTGGACCCGAGGCCGTAGGGGCCGATCAGCGGTGGCGGGAAGCCGGGCGGCGACGGCGTCGCGCTTTCGGCTTCGAAGCCGCCGGGGGCGCTCCCCGATGCGATCACGCGCAGGGCGCCGCCTTCGCGGAACAGGGCCAGCGAACCGGGGGAGCCACCGCCCGGGAAGGGCGTGGCGGCGGCCTGCCACGCCGAGGAGGCGGAGTCGCGCTCGAAGATCCGCGCGCCTTCACCGGTCGCGAACGAGCGCGCCGCGAACGCCGCGCCGCCGTCGGGCAGGCCCGCCACGACGAGGGGCACGTCTTCGCCCATGATGGCGGCGGCTTCCGTATCGATACGCCATCCGGATCCGTCGTTGACGAGCAGCCCGCCGACGTAGCTGCTCGCCCGCGAGCGGTCGAGCAGCTTGCGGTAGGCGACGATCGCCTCCGAGCCGGCGAAGGCGACGGATGTGAACGACGCTCCCGCGACCTCCGGGGGCAGAGCGGTTTCCTGTGTCCAGCTCTTGCCGTAGCTCAGCAGCACCCCGCTCTCGCCGACGGCATAACCGCGTGCCTGGTTGGTCGGGTCGAAGGCTATGCCCATCAGGTTCCCGCGGAAGTTGTACGGGATCGCCGGGTCCGGTTCCCACAGCCCGGTCTCGCCACGCCAGAGCCACATCTGCGTCACCGGTTTGGAGTCCCTGACGGAGTCCCCGACCGCGTAGGCGCGGCCGGGTGTCGGCCACGCGACGGCGCGGAGCCGGGGCGCTTCGCGACCCCCGCTTGTGCCGAGCAGGGCTTCCGGCCGCCAGCCCTTTCCGGGTTCGTAGCGGGCGACCTCACCCCCGTCTCCGACGGCGAGGGCCTGGCTCGAGAGCGAGCCGACCGGCATCCCCGGTTGGGGGGCGACGGACAGGAGCGCGTGGCGGAAGGCGGCGGGCCAGGGAGTGAGCCGGCTGTGGGCGGGGTTGAGCGTGAGGTGCACCGGCAGCTGCTGCTCGCCGAGCCAGCCCTCGCGAGGATTCGAGAAGGCCGCGCCGTAGGTCCCACCGGGGAACACCTGAGGGCCGCCGCCGAGCGCGAGAACCGGCGTGAACGTCGTGCCGTCGAGGCGCAGGCTCACGCCTTCGGGGAGTCCGGTGATGACTCGTTCGCCGAGGCCTTCGGGCGTGCCCGGGTTGGCCCACGCGAAGCTCCGCGACGACCCGCTGGGCAGCGGCTCGCTGAGCGTGTGGTCGCATTCCGGAGTCCCGGCCGGCGCCGAGCCGGGCAGGCGACACCAGGTCGCGACCACGTGACCGCCGTCCGAGCCTTCGGGCTTGAAGAAGAGCGTCGCCGGGGTCTGCACGTCGGCCCGTTCGCCGTCGACCCAGACGCCGTCTGAGGTCACGGTCAGGACCTGCGCCTGCACCGTCGGCGGCTCGCCCGTGTGCGTGACCGTGAAGCGCCGTTCGTTGGCGCGCAGCGGATGGGCTTCGCCGTCACCGGCGCCTGCGCTCATCGCCACCGGTTGCCAAGTCGGCGGTTTCCCCCCGGTGCCCTCGTTGCGACGGAACAGCGCGACCGCGCCGACTTCGTAGGAGGACGAGGAGGACAGCTGGGCGAGGAGCCAGGCGTTGGTCGGCGAGCTCGCGCCGAGCGCCAGGACGCGAAAGTCTTCAGCGCTTGGGGCCGGGACTTCGATCTGCTCGCGCGTCCAGGTACTCCCGTCCCAGTTCAGCACGCTCGCCTCGATGCCGCTCTTGACCGTCGGCACGACGAGCGCCCCGGTTCTGCCCGATCCTTCTTCGAGCGCCGCGACCAGCGGCGCGCGGCCGACGCCGTAGAGCTGTTCGCCCGGCTTTAGTGCGGCTTCGCCTTCGGGTTCCGTGGCCGTCTGCCGGAACGAGCCGCCGGGATCGCGCACGAGCAGAACCTGTCGCGAGGCGCTTTCCGCGCCGCTCGTGCTCGGCGGGAGTTCGCCGGCGAGCACGCCGTTGCCGCCGGGCGTCATCTGGCCCGCCAGAGGGCTCGCCGCGCCTTGGTTGGGGCGATAGAGGCGAAACCCTTCGAGCGCTTTGCCGTGGGCGTCGAGCAGCTCGGGGCCGAGCGTCCAACCGTCCTGGGTCGTGTAGCGAACGAGCACCGACGGGAACGCGCCGCCGCCTTCCTTGAGGCCCACCCCCCAGGTCTCAGCGGGCGCCTCGCCGGGCGAGGAGCCGATCATCGTCACGCTCGCCGCGGGGACCGAGTCGTCGGTCTGCGGCGTCGGTTCGCCTCCGCCCGACGACGCGCGCGAGACGCCGCCGAGGGTCTGGAGCAGGACGAAGCCGACGGCCGCGAGGAGGCCGAGGGCGAGCATGGCCGACGCGCGTCGACGACGCCTGCGCACGAGAGCGGCTCGGCTCACGGCAGCTGTCCCAGGCCTGCGCCGAAGCTCAGAGTCCCTCGCGAGCGCACCCGCGCAGAGGGCAGGACGACGAAGGAGGTGCTGACCGTTTCTGTCGCACCCGCGTTCGCCGAGACGGTCGGCAGCGCCGCGAGCGCGTGGGTCTCGAGCTGCAGCTTCGTCGGCCAGGCGCGCGGGTTCAGCCGCAGCAGCAGGCGGCGGTTGCCCGCGCTGAAGGTGTGCCATGGCGTCTTCGCGACAACGCGGCGCTTGCGCTTGGCGATCAGGCGCACCCTCGCCCTGGCGGCGAGATGGAAGCGAAGCTCGAGGGTGTCGCCGTGCACGAGGCGGGTGTGGATGTGTGAGAGCAGCGCGACCGCCACCCGGGTTTCGACTTCTTTGACCTGTGGGAGTTCTCCGCTCGGCGGAGGCGGTTCACCGAGGAGTCCCGAGTCATCCGCCGGCGGCGCGTCGGGTTGAACCTTGGGCACGCCTTCGTCTTCCGGACGTTCGCTGATGATCCCCGCGAAGGCGGGGTTCGTGTCGAGCGGGAGCTTCAGGCCGGTCGAGAGGTGGAAGAGCCAGCCCTGGGTGGTCGCCATCCAGCAGTCGTGGACCGTCGGGCAGGTCATCTTGTCGGTGGCGCCCTTGGGGCCGACTTCGCCGTTGCCGGGGAGCTGCTCATCGTCTTCGGTCGAGACCGAGCCTTCCGCGGTGATCCGCGCGACGTGGGCGAAGGCCGTCGGGCTCGGGTGTTCTGCGTCGGCCTGCGGGTCGAGGCCGAGCCACGCGCCTTCGCTGCCGGGCTCGGCGGCCGCCGAGGTGACGGTTTCGCCGCCAAACAGCGGTTCGGCGGCGTGTTCGCTGCCTGCTCCCAGCAGCTGCTTCCAACTCGCCCCGTCGTAGTGGGCCACGGTCACCTCCCCTTCCGCGGAGCCTTTAGGCGTTTCGCGCACCGCTCCGGCGGCCGCCCACAGCGCGCCGTCGGCGGTCGTGAGGTGGAACGGTTCGAGTGCGGTGGGGAACTCTCCGCCGCCGTAGAGCGGCAGTCCCGGAAGCGCTTCGAACTGCGGCGTCACCCGCTTCGGATTGATGATGTGCAGAGCCGACGGTTCTTCGGGCGTCGGCGGCGTGAGCTGTGCGCTCTCGAACAGCTGACCCTGGAAGTCGCGCAGATCCTGGATCGCGTAGGAGTCCTGCCTGTACGGTTCCTCGGTCACCGAGGTGCCGTTCCAGTGCAGGTGGAAGGAGCCGACCTGCGGCGGGGGGAGCGGGTCGCCGGCGAACCAGCAGTCGCTCGCCGAGACGCACGCGGCGGCGTGCATCGCCTGGTAGGAGTTGGCTCGGAAGGCCGGCAACGCGTAGGAGGCGACGATGCGCCCGCCCGAGAAATGACAGAGCGTGTTGTCTTCCAGCGGCGGTGGATTGCCGAACGCGTCGGGTGCCTGCCCGGGCCGGCCGTCCGAGATCGTCCAGAAGTCTTCGGGGCCGGCCCACGCGATCCGTCCGTCGGTTGCGCCGCAGACGGTCGCGAGCTCATGCCATTCGCGTCCGTTGTAAGCCCACAGCCCCGGCGGGATCGTCGAGCCGTTGCCCGCCGTCGTGAGAACGCCGCGGTTGGGGGCCCAGAACTCGATGTCGCCGATCTTGCCCAGGCCGATCGGCGTCGAGGAGCCCGGCACCCCGGGCGGGGGCGGAGGCGGCGGGGGCTGCTCCAGGTGCCACGCGGCTCCGCCGTCGTCTTCCAGGCCGGCCGCATATGCCGCGCCGGGCGCTCCGAGCACCAAGCACAGCAGCAGCAGCGGCAAGGACACCGTCGTCGAAAATGAGATCGTGCGCCTCATCGTCGGGCGCCTCGCGAGCTCCGCGCCCTGCGCCGGACGGCAGGAGTGGCCTTGAAACGGACTTCCAGCGTCGTTCTCAGGCTCGCGTGGCCGGGCGCCGCGAAGACGATCGTCACGATCGCGCTCTGGCCGCCGTGACTGCGGGCGAGCTTGCGATAGCGGGAGCTGAGCTTCAGCAGCATCGGCGTCACCACGGGGCCCGCCGGGCTCGCGGTGCGCGAGGCGACGGCGCGCACCGCGGCGACTCGCCGGCTGCGGTGTCGCGCGCCCTTGGCGCGGACCGTCACACGCGAGACGATCACGCCGCGCGCGAGAGCCCGCAACAGGCCGGGCGCCGGCACGGCCACCTCGAGCAGCACGCTGCCGTCGTGCCGCGAGAAGGCCGTCGCGCTGAGCATCCACGGGACGAACAGCGGGGGCTGGCTCGGCGCCTGCGAGACTTCCTGTTCGGGCGCGACCGAGGCGAACGTGACGCGCGGGACGACGAAGGCGTCGGCACCGTCGAAGATTTTGTTTTCGTGCCCGAGCGGCGGTGTGTTGCCGTCGCCGTATGCGAGGTTGGCGGCGGTCGAGGAGAAGGCGAGCAGGTTCCCGTCGGCCGAGAAGGACGGCGACAGGGCTCCGTCGCCGGGGAGCAGATAGGGATCTTCGCCCGTCGGCACCGGGGCGTGAGGGTGTTCGCCGGCCCCGCCTTCATAGCCGTGGCTGACGCGTGTCAGGGTCTCGTCGGAGAGGTCAACGTCGAAGAGTTCAGCGAGCCCCGGGACGGCAGCCGGGGCGCTCACGTACGCGGGCGCCCCGAGCGGGAAGACGGTCCGCTTTGTCGTGAAGGCGATCTGCGTCCCGTCCGGCGAGATGCCGAGGTCCACGATCGGCGCGTTCGTCGCGAGGTCTGCGCTGTCTCCGCTGGCGAGCTCGGTCAGTGGACGCAGCGCCTGGGTCCTGGTCGGGCCGGCGTGCATGTCCGCGACGTAGAGATCGCTGTGGTTTTCCGAGCGGCCGAAGTTGGCCCCGAAGGCCACCAGCGGCGCGTTGGCGAGGAACGCCACCGTGTACCCGTCGCCGTTCAAGCGGGGCACGACGTCGCCGATACCCCCCGACCAGGTTCCCTCGGCGGTCTTTTCGATCAGCGTGGCGAACGGGCCCTGACAGGGGTCGGTGACCGACGGTTCCCCGGCAGGGAGGGAGCTCTCGCTGCACCCGGGCGCGGAGGGGTCAGAGCCACCCGTGATCCGCAGCGTCGGCGAGCCCGGGCCGTCGGAGATCCGCCGCCACAGCGGCTCGGTGTAGTTGCCCGGGGGCGTTTCGCCCGACAGCAGCGCAACCTGCCGGCCGATGTCCTGGCCGAGCCACGCGACGGTCGTGCCATCGCCGCTGATCGATCCGCCGAGCGCCGGCGAGGCTCCATAGCCTTCGACCTGCCGGAAGGGTGGCACGACGCCGCCCGGCTGATAGACCGCTCCGCCGGGGACGGCGCCGCGTTCCCGCGCGCCCGTCACGAGCGTCGTCGAGTGAGTATCGAGGTCGCGCACGGCGAGCTGCAGCGCCGGCGTGCTCGCTGGGGCGGGCGGTCGTGGGCCGAGGAGGTCGGAGACCGCGGTGGTCATGAAGAGAACCCGCCGCCCATCGGCGCTGAGCGAATAGCGTCCTCCGGCGATCGACCCGTAGCTGCGGGGTTCGCTCGACGGTTCGTAGCTGAGCCCTTCCTCGCCCCCGTCGACCGCCGAGGCGAGCGTGAACGGGCAGGGCGATTCCGCTTCGGGTAGGCCCGTGCACGGCTGCGCCGAATGGACGCCCATGTCGCGGACGTAGACGTCGGGGCCTTCGTTGCCGTCCTCGAGGGTCAACGGCGCGGTGGTCGTGAAGCTGATGAAACGGCCGTCGGCCGAGATCGACGGGAGCTCGGCGTCCCCGCCGGCGACCTCTCCGACCGCCCCGCTCTGCAGATCCCGCCGCCAGACACCCGTCGCGCCGCCAAAGGAGCCGTCGAAGGCGACGTAGCGTCCGTCGCCGGAGATGACGGGGTCGTGCGCGTAGTCGACCTGCTGGAGGCTGCTCTCGGATACCAGCGAGATTGCGCCGAACACGTCGGCGCCGGCACTCGAGGGCAGGCCCGCGAGGGCAGCCGCAGCGAGCAGGCCGACGGTCACGGAGCGGATCATCAGGGCACGCTCACAATGCGCTTGATGCTCGCGCGGTTGCCGACCCTGTCACGCGCCTCGATCACGATCTGGTAGACGCCGGCGTGGGTATAGCGATGCCGGCTGCTCGCCCGGCCGCGGGCATGACCCCCGTCGCCGAAGCTGATCCGCACGCTGCCCGGCTCCACGCCGGAGCCCGCGTCGCGGAGCCGAAGCACGATCGAATGGCGGGCCGCGCGGCGAACCTGGAGGATCGGGGGGCGCCCGTCGACTTTGAGCGCGGCGGGGGGTGTCAGCGTCGACTCGCCGTCGACGTTCGTCGCGAGCACCTGGACGCGGTGAACGCCATCGCCGAGGCCGGCCCCGGGCAGTCGCAGCGACATCGCGCCGGGTGGCGTCCTGAGGATCCTGGCGTCGAGGACCGCCCGGTAGTTCAGCGGCCCGTCTGCCGTCGCAGCCGGCTGCCATGCCAGCACCGCGGACTGGGGCTTGACCCAGGTCTTGGGCACGCTGATGACGAACTGAGCGGGCGGCGCGGACACCTGATCGACGACGACCGCCGCCTGGCCGATCGGCCCCTGGAGAAACCCCACGAGACCGTCGCCCAAGCCTGAGCGCGCGACTGCGAGTTCGCTGACGGGACCGCCGGCGCCGCCACCGACGAGAGCGCTCTGCGCCGCGCCTTCGGGAAAGTCCTCGCGCACGGCAACCCCGGCCGCGCCGCGGGAGTCGGCGCTCGGCCACGCCGAGACGCCTCCGCCCGCCGGGTTCATGATGCTGGCCGACGACGCCGGTTCGGCTCCGGCGAAGCGCGGTCCGAGCGAGACGGTGCGCGTCAGCCCTTTGTCGTCCCCTTCGATGACTCGAGGCGTGCCGTTGCTGTCGTAGAGGACGCGGACGTCCTGCTTTTCGTCGATATCGACGTTGGGCGACCCGATCGCCGCGCCCGCGCCCCCGGGCACTTCGGAGTCGGCGACGATGGCGCCCTGGAACTGCGAGCCGTCGGCCGATTCCCCGTCGGGCAGTGTGTTGATGAGTATGCGGGGGCCCGGCAGCGGCGAGCCGGATCCGGCCGGCTGGCGGTAGACGACCTCGGCCTGCCCGATGCGCGAGATCGCGATGCTCGCACTGTCGGCGTCGGTGGCGATCGGCGCACCCGAGAGACTCGGCGCGCTGACGGGAAGCACATAGTCGAGGCTCCGCCCGAAGATGCGCCGAGCCCAGATTCGCGCGACGCCGTCGATGTCGGGCTCCTGCCACACGACGACGCCGTTGCCGGACGGTCCGATCGCGATGCTCGGGGCGTTGGTGCTCGTCGGCGGGCGCATCGAGATGCCCGTGTTGCGATTGACCGCACCCAGGCGCGACCACCGTTCCCCCTCGTAGTGCGCGACCCTCACTTCCTCGATCACGTCGCCGGGCCGAAGCAACGCGCTGTGACTCGAGCTTTCGTTTACGACCCGGTAGACGACGTCGGCCTGTCCGGTCGTGCTCATCGCCAGGTCCGGGCTCGTGCCGGTGCCGCTGCGGATGTCCGGGTCGATGATCGTCGCAGGGCTGAATGTTGCCGAGCCGGGTCCGAGGGTGGCGCCGAGGAGCTCGTCGACGGGCTTGCTTTCCTCGGTCGCGAACGGCGTCGCCCACACGACGACGAGCTCACCCCCTTCGGCCGCGCCGATACGGGCCCAGCTCGCCGCGAACGGCTGTTCGCGGTCGACGCGAATCGGCGCCGCCCAGTGGTGATCGACGTAGCGCGCCACGAATACGTGAGCCACTCCTTCGACGCGCTTGAGATACACCGCGCCGCCGGTGCCGTCTTCGGCCATCGCCACGCCGCCGAAGCCGACAATGTCCTCGCTCGGCCCATCGACCGTCGCGGCCGGCAGGATCACGGCCCGGGCGACACCGCCATGCGCGAGCACGAGCGCGGCCGCCAGCGCAGCCAGTGCCAGACCCCGGCCGGCGAACGAGTTGAGCGCCTTCTCAGCCATCGACAGGATGCGCTCAGGGTTCAGTTTTGTTCAGCGCTCCGGCCGTCTTGTCGAACGCGCAGCGGAAGTTCTCCGGGTTGGCGACCGGCTCTGACCCGGCGAAGCCGCCCTTCTGCCCGTTGCTGAAGACCGTGACGTACTGGAGCGATTCGGGGATGGCGTTGGACGGCAGGGGCGTCGGGTTCGCCTGGCCGAGGCGCGGGTTGCCGGTCGCGCCTTCGCTGACCCCCTCGAAGCCGGCCGCCGCCGAGCCGGCCTCGGTCGTGACGAGCGTCCCGGTCATCTCGCGCTGGTCCTGCAGGCCGCGGCTCGGATCGAGCGGGACCGTCGCCGTCAACGGCGAGTCGTGGATCGTCGACTCGAGCTTGACGCGGTCTGCTGCACCGATCAGCTCGGCGGCGCTGGGGAGCCACCCGCCTTCGGCCTCGCACGCTTTCGCCGCGAACACGTAGTTGTTCTTGCCGGTCTGCGCGTTGGTCAGCGGGTAGGGAGCGGTGTCGAGGCACCATGTGCCGAGGTCGACCGTCTGCGGCGGGCAGCTGCCGGCGAGCTGTTCGGCGGTCTTGCCTCCGACGCGGGAGGCGTTTCTGACGGTCGGGATCGCAGTCGCGGGGAACTTGGCGTTGCGCCCGAGCAGCAGCAGGCCGCCCGCGTGCGGGCGATTGCTGACCGGGTGTCCGGCGACCGAGCTGAGGACCGCGTGGCGCGCCGCGTCGGCGAGACCGGTCGTCGAGAAGACGAGCGCCACGAGCGCGATCACCGTCGCGGGCGAGGGAATCCGCAGCCTCATGACGCCGGCTTGCGGTCACGGGGCGTGGCGCGGCGGATCTCGTGGAGCTCCTCGAGCGTCACCTCCTGGACCGTCGAGAGGACGGCGTCGAGCGCCACTCCCGAGAGCGTCTCCTGCTCGAGCAGCGCGGCTGCCGTCTCCTCGACCGTGTTCCAGTTGCGGTCCAGGACGCTCGCCGCCCTGGCCTCGGCGTCGCCGACGAGGCGCTCGATCTCGTTGTCGATCAGGTTGAGCGTCTCGGGGCCGACCGAGCCGAGATCCTGCAGCGACGCGCCGAGGAACACCTCGCCGCTCTTCTCCCCGATCGTGACGAGGCCGAGCGCCTCCGACATGCCGAAGGACGTGACCATGCTGCGCGCCAGCGCGGTCGCCGCGTGAAGGTCGTCGTTGATGCTGGTCGACATGTGCCCGAAGGCGATCCGCTCACCGGCCATGCCGGCGGTGATGACGATCAGCTGGCTCTGCAGGTCGGGCTTGGTCATGATCACCTGATCGCGGTCGGAGAGCATGTGGGCCGCCGTCCCCAGCTGGCGTCCGCGCGCGACGATCGAGAGCTTGCGGGTCGAGGCCGTGTGACCGAGGGCATCGGTCACGACCGCGTGCGAGGCCTCGTGGATAGCGATCAGCCAGCGCTCCTCGTCGGTGAGGATGTGATGTTTGGCCGGCCCCGCCACGACGCGGTCGATCGCCTCCTCGAGCGTCGCCTGATTGATCGTCGCCTGGTTGTCGCGCACGCTCAGGAGGGCTGCCTCGTTGATCACGTTGGCGAGCTCCGCGCCGCTGAAGCCGGGTGTCTGGCGCGCGACCTCCTCGAGCGATGCACCGGGAGCCAGCGGGCGCTTGCCGCCGTGGAGGCGCAGGATCTCCAGGCGCCCGTGGACGTCGGGGTTGTCGACGACGACCTGACGGTCGAAGCGGCCCGGGCGCAGCAGGGCGGGGTCGAGGATGTCCGGGCGGTTGGTCGCGCCCATCACGACGAGACCGCCGTCACCGGCGAACCCATCCATCTCGACGAGGATCTGGTTGAGCGTCTGCTCGCGCTCGTCGTTGCCCTGGCCAATGCCGGCGCCGCGCTTGCGCCCGGCCGCATCGAGCTCGTCGATGAAGATGATCGCCGGCGCGGCCTTGCGCGCCTTGCGGAACAGGTCGCGCACACGGGCGGCGCCCACGCCGACGAGCGACTCGACGAAGTCCGACCCGGACAGCGAGAAGAAGGCGGCGTCGGCTTCCCCGGCGACCGCCTTGGCCAGCAGCGTCTTGCCGGTTCCGGGGGGCCCCACGAGCAGCACGCCCTTGGGCGCCGCCGCACCGACGCGCAGATACTTGTCCGGTTCGGCCAGGTAGTCGCGTATCTCGCGGAGCTCGGCCAGCGCCTCTCCCGCACCGGCGACGTCGGCGAACGTCACGCGGTCCGCCGTGCCCTTGCCCTTCTTTTTGCCCTTGCCGGCGAACTGTGAGAAGGCCGCGATGCCGCCGGCTCCGCCGTCGGCGCCGAGACGCGTGAACAGCGAGAACAGGCAGACGAGCAACAGGATCGGGATCAGGAACTGCACGATGATCGCCTTCGTCGGCTTGCCGGACTGCTGATCCACGGTCACGCTGGCGCCGCCGCTCGTGAGTTCGCGTGCGAGCTCCTGCGTCTGGGCGCCCGACGCGGGATATGCGGCCCACAGTTTCTGGGTCACGCCGGGCGGTTCGATCACGGCTTCGACGCCGCCCTTCTTCGCCTTCGCCGCGGGCGCCGCCGGCACGATCCCCGAGCTCGGCAGCTGCGGGGTGCTCGATGTCGTCGTCACCTCCACGCGACTGTCGTGGTCGAGCATCGTCGCCGTCGCGAGCTCGTGGCTCTTGGCCAGCGTCTGCACCGAGCTGAGCGGCACCTGCATTCCCGAGCTCCCGGGCTTGATCGCTCCGAGCAGCGTGGCGAAGGCGATCGCGAGAGCGATCGACGCGACGAGCAGGAACAGCGACAGCGGGTCGCGCAGCAGAATCCGCCGGGTCGCCGAGGCGACGTTGCCGACGGTGACGAGCACCGGATGGCGACGCTGGGCGAGACCCGAGCGGACGGCGTTCGGTCCCACCTTCGCCACTCCATTGGTCGAGGGGGGCTCGGCTGCTTTGTGCTCGTCGGTCATGAAGGTCGTGTCCCTCCTGGGGTTGGCGGCGCCCGGGGCGGCCGTCGCGGGCCTGTCTCCGGGCCGGTCATCTCAGGCGGTTCGAAGGCCGGTGATCTCAGACGCTTCGAGACGGCCCGCAGCGCTGGTGCCGATCGGACCGCCGCAGCCTCACATGCGACGGACGCAAAAGCAATGGCGTTCACAAAAACGACACAGGAGGTGACGGACGGAGGTACAAAACGCACTCGAGCGGCACCGCTTTCACAAAAATTACACACACGGGGCCGGCCCATGCGTTCACAAAAACGAAACATCAACCCGGCGGAGCCGCGCCACTCTACGCCGCGGGGTGACGTCCATCGCGCCTGCCGCATCGATTCACACCTTCACCTGTTTATGCGCCGTGCGCGACGTCAGAACGATCCCGCACGAAGACCCTTCCAACGAGCAAAAGGAGCCCACGTGCGCGCGTACCGCACCCTCATCGCCTCCGCATTCCTGATCCTCGCCCTCGCCGTCCCGGCGGGCGCAGCCGCCCGCCGGCTGATCATCGGCGGATCGACCTCGGTTCTTCCGCTGGCGCAGAAACTGGCGACCGCCTACCACCAGGCCAACCCCCGACTGGCCGCCCCCAAGGTCGGCGGAGGCCAATCCGACATCGGCATCAGCGGCGCGTCCAAGGGCCAGTTCGACATCGGTGACTCCTCGCGCGACCCGATCAAGGGAGTCGACCCCAAAGGCCTCGTCTTCACGAAGATCGCCCGCGACGGCGTCTGCGTGATCACCAACCCGGCCAACCCGGTCGGCAACCTCTCCCAGGAAACCGTCGAAGGGATCTTCACGGGGCGCATCCGCAACTGGAGCAGCATTCCCGGCGCCGGCGTCAGCGGGCCGATCGACCTGTTCGACCGCGACGGCGCATCCGGTACCCAGGATGCCTTCCAGCACATCTTCCTGGGCGAAACGCTCAAGATCTCGCCGACGGCAACGGCGGAGACCTCCAACGGCCTCGAGCAGAACGCGGTCGCGAGCGACAAGCAGGCCATCGGGTTCGTGTCCTTCGCCTACACCGCAGGCGTCAACGCCGTCGGCTATCAGGGCATCCCCTGCAACCTGCGCAACGCCAAGTCCGGCCAGTACGGCGGCGTGCGTAACTTCTGGATGGTCACCAAGGGCGTGCCCAAGGGTGAAGCGGCCAGGTTCCTTCGCTTCGCGACGAGCGGAAACGCGGTGACCAAGCGGATCATCAACTCCAGCTGGATCGCCATCCACTAGCAGGACGTGACGCCCGCCGCTGCCACGTCCCGTGCGCGGGCGGTCAGGACCGACGAGCGCGTCGAGCGAACGCTCGGCGCGCTCGCGGTCGCGATCCTCGTCCTGATCGCGCTGATGGTCGTGACCGTGGCGGTCAAGGCGTGGCCGTCGTTCTCCTACAACGGACTCCACTGGTTCGGGCCGGGAGGCGACGTCGACACCCAGCTGCGGGTGATGCGCGAAGGGACTCCGATCGCCGGGCACGGCGCGCTCTACTTCCGGGCCTGGCCGCTGCTGTGGGGAACGCTGATCACGACGGTCCTCGCCGTCGCCAGCGCGCTCGTCATCTCGACGCTTGCGGCGGTCTTCCTGACGGAGTTCGCACCCGAGGGCGTGCGGCGCACGCTGGAGCCGGTGATCCGCCTGCTCGCCGGCGTTCCGTCTGTCGTCTACGGGCTGATCGGAATCCTGGCGATCGCGCCGTGGATCAACGAACACCTGATCAGCAACTCGCGCAAGCAGTCGGTCGAGTACGTCGTTCAGCTCAACGGCGCCGACGTCGTCACCGCCACGATGATCCTGACCGTCATGATCCTCCCGATCATGGTCGCGATCAGCGCCAGCGCGCTGGCGGCCGTGCCGCTCTCCTGGCGTGAGGGCTCGGCGGCACTTGGAGTCAACCGCTGGCGCACGATCTGGCGCGTCTCGCTGCGCACCGCCCGCCCGGCGATCGCAGCCGCCACCGTGCTCGCGACGGCGCGCGCCCTCGGCGAGGCCGTGATGCTCGCGATGGTCTCCGGCGGCCGCGGCTTCGCGCCGAATCCGCTCGACGGTGTGACCTTCCTGTTCGAGCCCGTGCGCCCGCTCGCGGCGACGATCTTCCAGGAATCGGAGGGGCTGACGATCGGCGCCCTCGGCCACACCATCTATGCGATCGGAGCGGTCCTGCTCGTCTCGGCGACGATGCTGTCGCTCGCCGGCTGGGCAGCCAAGCAGCCGCTCAAGCGATACGGGATCAGGGCCTGACGGTGAGCAGCCAGGCGACAGCGACACCGCCCGTCTCGACGATCGCACACCCCCGCCGAGCGGGGACATCGGCGTGGCCGCTGGTCGATCGCATCGCCTACTGGCTCTGCTGGACGATGGGTATCGGCCTGTGCCTGATCGCCGCAGCGATCGTGATCTTCATGCTCGTCCGCGGCATCTCCTATCTGCGACTGAGCATGTTCGTCCAGTCTCCCGCGCCCTCGCTGCACCAGAGTCAGAGCGGCGGCTTCAGCGACCCGATCCTCGGGACCCTGATCGTGACGGCGCTCGGGATCGCGATCGCCGCCCCACTCGGCGTGGCGCTGGCGAGCTGGCTGTCGGAGTACGCGAGGCCGACGTGGCTGGCCCGAACGGTCGAGTCGGCGATCGAGATGATCGCCGGCGTTCCGAGTGTCGTGCTCGCGATCTTCGGCCTGCTCGTCTTCTCCCAGGGCTTCCTCGGCTTCCTCTCCCAGAACGCGTTCAACGGCTCGGTCACCGGGCAGTCGTTCGTGACGGCCGGCGTCGTGATGTCGATCCTCGCCCTCCCCCTCGTCGTCGCCTCCACACGCGAGGCGCTCGCGCAACTTCCTGACCGGCTGAGGGAGGCATCCTTCGCCCTCGGCAAGACTCGCGCGACGACGATCAGGCGCGTCCTGCTGCCCGCGATCCGCCCGAGCATCGCAAGCGGTGTCGTCCTCGGCATGGGCCGGATCATCGGCGACACGGCGATCATCACGATCCTGCTCGGCGCGACGCTCAAGAACGAACCGGTGGGCAGCGCCCCGCTGCTGGGCGCGTTGCGAGGAACCGGCTCGACGCTGACGAGCTACGTCTTCAACAACTCCCCGGCGGGCGAGGGCAACGCGCCCCAGAAGGCGTACGCGGCCGCGTTCGTGCTGCTGATGATCGTCCTCGGCCTGAACGCGCTCGTCACCAGGCTCACCGCCGGGCCCTCGCCCGGCCCTTCGCACATCCGGAGGCTCATCGCATGGACCCGCTGATGCCGCCACCCGTTCGCCGGATCGCGCTGGACCGCGACCCCCACGTGGCGCCCGCCCTCCCGATCCCCGATGCCCCTGCGGCTGCCGAGCCGGCATCGGCGTCCGCGCGGCTGCGAGCGGCTCGCGCACCGGTCGGCGAGGTGCGCGAGCGCATGATGATCGAATCGGTCTGGCTCGCCTACGGCGAGAACTGGGTGGTCCGCGACGTCAGCCTGCCCGTGCGCCAGGGCGAGGTGCTCGCGCTGATCGGTGCATCGGGATCGGGCAAGACGACACTCCTGCGCTCGCTCAACAGGCTCACCGAGGTCACGGCCGGCGCCGCCCGCAGCGGACGGATCACACTCGACGGCCAGGAGATCCACGACCTCGAGGTCAACGACCTGAGGCGGCGGGTGACGATGGTGTTCCAGCAGCCGAACCCGTTTCCCATGAGCATCTTCGACAACGTCGCCTACGCCGCCGTGGAGCGGCCCGGCGGCGGTCGACGCCGACGGCGCAGCCCCGAGCTCGCGACCGCCGTCGAGGACGCGCTGCGCCGCGCCGGCCTCTACGACGAGGTCGCCGGCGATCTCGACCGCTCCGCCCTGCGCCTGTCGGGCGGCCAGCAGCAGCGCCTCTGCATCGCCCGGGCGCTCGCCGCCCAGCCCGAGGTCCTGCTGCTCGACGAGCCGTGCTCCGCGCTCGACCCGATCTCGACGGCCACGATCGAGAAGCTGATCGTCGAGCTGCGCGAGAGCGTGGCGATCGTGATCGTCACCCACAACCTTCAGCAGGCGTTCAGGGTCGCCGACCACGTCGCCTTCATGCACCTAGGCGAGCTCGTCGAGCTCGGCCCGAGCGAGCAGGTGTTCGACCGCCCGACCAAGTCTCGCACGCGCGACTACGTGAGCGGGGCCTTCGGGTGAGGCGCGCCGCCGCCGCGCTCGCCCTCGCGCTCGCGGCGTTCGCTCTCACGGCGTGCGAGACGACAGCGCAGAAGAGCGCTCGCCTGGAAGCCGCGGCCAAACGCGTGGGCGGGAACTCGCCGGGCATCCGCGGACTGTCGATCACGGCGGTGAGCCCCGTCGTCAAGGCCATCGCCGCGGCGGTCGTGCACAGCAGCGAAGGCACCGCCGCGATCGTGACGCTCCACAACGACTCCGCGACTGCCCTGCGTGACATCCCGATTGAGATCACCGTACGCGACGCGAGCGGGGCGTCGATCTACGCGAACACGGCGCAGGGTCTCGGCCGTGCGCTGATATCGGCGCCCGTGATCGGCGCGCACGCGAGCCTCACCTGGGTCGACGACCAGATCCAGGCGAAGGGCACGCCCGCGTCGGTGACGGCACGGGTCGGGCGCTCGCCCGCGATCCGCGGTGCGCTCCCGAGCATCACCGTTGCCGGCGCCCATCTGGTCGAAGATCCCAGCACCGGTCCCGGAGCTGCGGGCACCGTGGTCAACCGCTCCTCGATCGCCCAGCGGGAACTCGTCGTGTACGCGGTCGCAAGCAGGGGAACGCGCATCCTGGCCGCCGGGCGCGCGGTGCTGCCGGAAGCCGCCGCTAACGCCTCGACACCTTTCCAGCTCTTCTTCATCGGCGACCCGCGCGGAGGCCGGCTCTCGCTCAGCGCACCCGCGACGACGCTGAGGTGAGAAGTCAGCGCCGGCGGTGGCGCCGCTTCAACGTGATCCCCTCGAGGACGTGCGCGACCGTCTCACAGGCGTCGACGGCGGCCTCGAGCGACTCGAAGATGTCCTTCCATCGGATGACGACCATGGGATCGATACCGCCCGCGAACAGAGATGCCACGCCGTCGCGCTGGAGCCGGTCGCCCTCGTTCTCCAGCCGGTGGATCTCGACCAGGTGGGGGCCCAGCTCCGTGCCCGTCCGCAGGGAGCGCAACGCCTGCGCGATCTGCTCGCCGGCGCCGACGAGCACCTCGGTGAACTCGACGGCCTGCTCCATCGGCGCCTCGACGCTGTAGAGGCCGAGCTGGGCGGCGGCCTGCTCGGAGTGATCGACGATGTCATCGAGCGCCGTCGCGAGTGCATACCCGTCGCCGGCGTCGAACGGCGCCCGCACCCGTCCGCGGCCGGCGAGCCGGTGGATGATGTCGTGCGTGATCCGGTCTCCCTCCTGCTCGCAGACCTTCAGGTCCTGGGCGAGCGGGGCGCGCTCGGGGTAGTCGACGAGCAGGTCGCGCAGGAGCAGGCCCGAGCGCTGTACGTTGCGCCCCGCCTCCTCGACGAGTCCCATGAGAACGGAGTCGTCTGGCAGGAGGCCCATCGGTCGAGAATATTGACGCACTCGTCCAAGCGCCCCGCCTTTCACCGATTCTTCACGTGTCGATCACGACATTGCAACTCCCGCGGCCTCGCGCTGATGAGACGCTCTCGCGTCGTGGCGGCCCTACCGGACAGCACCGGCCTCGCGGCACAGATCGGCCTCGCGGCACAGATCGTCTATGCCGGCGAGCTCGAGATCCACCTGCGCGAGGGCCTCGTCCTCGCGACCGGCCGACCCCTGACACTCTCCGTTCGCGAGTTCCAGCTGCTCGTGGCGATGGCAGGACGATCTGGCGCGATCATCACACGCGAGGCGCTGTTCGGCGCCGTGTGGGGCGGAGAGCTCCGGGCCGGGGACCGCTCCGTCGACGTATACGTCAGCAAGCTGCGCAGCAAGCTCGAGGCGGCGCTACCCGATCGGCGCTTCATCCACACGCACCCGGGCTTCGGGTACCGGTTTCAACCGGAGCCTTCACGAAATGTTCACACAGCGGGCACCGGCAGCTGAAGAGACTGTGCCCGGCACCGACTCCCGCGCGGAGGCGCGTGCCTGTCGCACGTCAGCCAAACCAGCCAGAGGAGATGTAGTGATCAAGAACAAGTTGGGCGCATTTGCAGGTTGCGCGGCGCTCGCATTGGGACTCGCCGCATGCGGAAGCTCCAGTTCACCCAGCAGCTCCTCGAGCAGTTCGAGCCCGAGCACCGCCTCGAGCACGCCCGCGAAGACCGCCACAACGCCTCCCAGCGGCTCCGGGACGATCTCGGGCGCCGGCTCGACGTTCGCGGCCCCCGTCTACGAACAGTGGGCATCGGCGCAGTCGGGTCTGACCGTCAACTACCAGTCGGTCGGCTCGGGCGCCGGCATCACGGCACTCGAGAGCAAGGTCGTCGACTTCGGCGCCAGCGACCCGCCCCTGAAGCCCGCCGACGAACAGGCGATCGCCAAGAACGGCAGCCCTGCCGTGCAGATCCCGATGTTCCTCGGGGCGATCACGGTGTCCTACAACCTGCCGGGCGTGAAAACCGGCATGAAGCTCGACGGCAAGACCCTGGGCGACATCTTCCTCGGCAAGCTCAAGACCTGGGACGATGCCGAGATCAAGGCGCTGAACCCGGGCGTGACGCTGCCGACCACGGCGATCACGATCGTCCACCGCTCGGACTCCTCCGGCACGACGGCCGGCTTCACGGGCTTCCTCGCGGCGGTCGACCCCGAATTCAAGAGCAAGGTCGGAGAAGGCAAGGAAGTGCCGTGGCCGACGGGCACGGGCGCGAAGGGCAACGCCGGCGTGGCCGGCGCGGTGAAGCAGACCGTCGGCGCCGTGGGCTACGTCGAGCAGGCCTACGCGCTGCAGAACAACTTCACCTACGCGGCCGTCAAGAACAAGGCCGGTGCCTTCGTGGCCCCGACGCTCGCCTCGGCGACCGCCGCGGCCCAGGGCGTCAAGGTGCCCGCGAACCTCGGCGTCAAGATCAGCAACCCGGCCGGGGCCGGCAGCTACCCGATCACCTCGCAGACGTTCGTGATCGTCAACAAGGATCTCTGCAAGGCGGGCACGCCCGGCGGTGAAGAAGCAGCGAAGGGCGTCGTGAAGTTCATCCAGTACGGGCTCGGCGAAGGGCAGAAGATCCTGTCCCAGGCCGACTACGCGGCGCTCCCGGCCACGATCCTGGCCAAGTCGAAGGCCGCGGCGGCAGGCCTGGAATGCAACGGCTCGCCGATCGGCGGCTGACGAGCACACGCCGGCTCCACGGATGAGATAGACAACCGCCCGTGGAGGCAGCATCCGTACCCAGCGGCGACCGCGCACTGCTCGCGCGGTCGCCGCTGGCGCGTCTGCCCGACCGGGTCCTCAAGTACGGCCTGTCGGTGCTCGCGGCGCTGATCCTCGCGCTGATCGTCTTCTTCTTCATCCGCCTCGTCGGCGAGGCGCGCCCGGCCTTCGCGAAGGCCGGCGTCTTCGGATTCGCCTTCGACAACAACTGGACGCCGAGCGCCGAACGCTTCGGCGCCCTTCCGCTCGTCCTCGGGACGCTGATCACCTCATCGCTCGCGCTCCTGATCGGCGTCCCCGTCGCCGTCGCGGCCGCCATCTACGTCAGCGAGCTGTGCCCTCTGCGCCTGCGGGCGCCGCTGACGATCCTCGTCGAGCTGCTCGCCGCCGTCCCATCGGTCGTGTACGGGCTGTGGGGCATCTTCTTCCTCGCTCCGAAGCTCCAGGGCGCCGAGCAGTGGGTCGCCGACCGCCTCTCGGTCGTTCCCTTCATCGGCGGCGGCCTCGTCACGATCCCCAACTACTTCATCACCGGCCTCGTGCTGGCGATCATGATCCTGCCGATCGTCAGCGCCATCAGCCGAGAGGTCATGAGCACCGTGCCTCCCGACCACAAGGAGGCGGCGCTCGGCCTCGGCGCGACCCGCTGGGAGATGATCCGCATCGCGGTCGTGCCCTACTGCCGCTCGGGCATAGTCGGGGCCGCGATGCTCGGCCTCGGACGCGCGATCGGCGAGACGATCGCTGTCACGATCCTGATCGGCGACGCACCCAGCCTCGGCCGCCACCTGTTCGGGCAGGGTTACAGCCTCGCAGCGGTCATCGCCAACGAGTTCGGCGAGGCGCAGGGCACGCACCGCTCCGCGTTGTTCGCCGCCGGCCTCGTCCTCTTCGTGCTCACCCTTCTGGTCAACGGCGTCGCTCGGCTGCTCGTCGTCCGCTCGGCGCGGAGCAAGGGCCGGACCACCCCATCCGCCAGCAGGGGAGACAGCGCCGTCCTGGCCAACGCGGCGGCCGGAGCATGAGCGCGCCCGCCGCGACGGCCGACCTCGTGGCGCGGTTCGGCGTCAGCCCGGCGCGCAGGCGCAAGGACAGGATCGCCCGCGCGATGATCCTCGCGGCGACCATCCTCGCCCTGCTCCCGCTCGGGCTGATCGTCTACTACCTGCTGAGCAAGGGCCTCGGCGCCTGGAGCTCGAGCTTCTTCACGACCGACCCGACCGGCAACACCTTCTTCAAGAACTCGAACATCGGGGGGATCAAGAGCGCCATCCTCGGAACGATCGAGATGGTCGCGCTCGCGTCGGCAATTGCGGTGCCGATCGGCGTCGGCGTGGCGGTCTGGCTCATCGAGTACGGCAAGGACAGCTGGTTCGCTCACGCGGTCCGCTTCTTCGTCGACGTGCTCACAGGCGTCCCGTCGATCGTCTTCGGCCTCTTCATCTACATCGTGCTCGTCGTCGGCACCGGCAGCTCGTTCGCCGGCTACAAGGGCTCGCTCGCCCTCTCGCTGCTGATGCTTCCGGTCGTCATCCGCTCGGCCGAGGTCATCCTCCAGCTCGTGCCCGCGGGGCTGCGCGAGTCCGCCCTCGCGCTCGGGGCGCCGCGCTGGAAGGTCATCTCGAGCATCGTCCTGCCGACGGCCCTGCCGGGGATGATCACCGGTGTGCTGCTCGCGGTCGCGCGCGCCGCGGGCGAGACGGCGCCGCTGCTGTTCACGGCCGCATCGACGAAGAACACGAGCTACGACCTCGGGGGATTCATGAACTCTCTGCCCGTCCAGATCTACGAGGACGTCACCTCGCCGACCACGTCCGTCGTCAACCGAGCCTGGGGCGCCGCGCTCACACTCGTGGCCCTGATCCTCGTGCTCAACCTCATCGCGCGCCTCGTTGCGCGAAGAAGCCGCCTCGCATGACAGCCGAACGACCGACCACTAATGTGAGCGACGTGGATCCTGAAGCTCGCCCGGACCTCGGCAGCCGCGCGCCGCTCAGACCCATCGTCACCGAGCGCCAGGCGCCGTCGAGCACTCCGGCCGCCGCCGCCCGCCAGGCCGGCTTGAGCGTGCGGCTCGAGCAGCTGCGCGCCTTCTATGGCGACGCCGAACAGCTGAGAGGCATCGACCTCGAGTTTCGCGCCAACGAGGTCACGGCGATAATCGGGCCGTCGGGCTGCGGCAAGTCGACGATGATCCGCTGCATCAACCGCATGCACGAGGAGATCCCCGGCGCTCGCGCCGAGGGCCGCGTGCTGCTCGACGAGCTCGACGTCTACGCCGATTCAGTCGACGTCGTGGCCGTGCGCCGGGCGATCGGCATGGTCTTCCAGAAGCCGAACCCGTTTCCGACGATGTCGATCGGCGACAACGTGGCGGCCGGGCTGCGGCTCACCTCGCGCCGAGGCGGCGACATGCGCGCCAACGTCGAGGCGGCGCTGCGCAGCGCCGGGCTCTGGGACGAGGTCTCCGATCGGCTCGACGAGCCCGGCGCCGGCCTGTCGGGCGGCCAGCAGCAGCGCCTGTGCATCGCCCGATCGCTCGCGGTCGACCCCGAGGTGATCCTGATGGACGAGCCCTGCTCGGCGCTCGACCCGATCGCGACGCTCAAGATCGAGGAGCTGATCGCGGAGCTGAAGACCCGCGTGACGATCGTGATCGTGACCCACAACATGCAACAGGCGGCGAGGGTCGCCGATCGCACGGCGTTCATGCTCGACGGCAGCCTCGTCGAGGTGGGACCGACACACGAGATCTTCACCAAACCGAATGACTCGCGGACGGAAGAATATGTCACCGGCAAGTTCGGATAGCGCGAGCGGCGAGGAGGCCGAGCGCCGGCTGAGCGCGCCCGAGACCACATCGGAGCCGCCGCACGGGCGCGCCCACTTCCAGGCCCAGCTGCAGGAGCTCGAGGCGAACGCGCTCGGCGGCCTGGATCTGATCGTCGAGCAGCTCGACCGCGTCCTCGAGGCGCTCCGCCACCAGGACGTCGAGCTCGCCCAGATGGTCATCGCCGACGACGACCGCGTCGACGGGCGGTACCTCGAGGTGCACCAGGGCATCCTCTCGCTCCTCGCCCTCCAGGCGCCCGTGGCGGGCGACCTGCGGCTCGTGGCGGCGCTGCTGCACACGATCAAGCACATCGAGCGGATGGGCGACCAGTGCGTGAACATCGCCAAGATGATCCCGCTGTCCGGCCACGAGCCGCCGGTCCACGGCGAGCTGCTCGAAGCCCTCGGGAAGATGGGTGCATTCGCCCGCTCGGAGGTCGTGCAGTGCAAGGCCGCGTTCGCCGGCCGCGACATCGGCCTGGCGGAGGATCTGGTCAGGCAGGACCGCGAAATCAACCGCCTCAACCG
>OUNO010007606.1_pt1 | contig 24633 bp, 28 predicted proteins | sample 1779811 | NCBI WGS metagenome assembly OUNO01 (sample SAMEA3914804, study PRJEB12502) | metagenome | biome: forest; material: soil | place: Canada | collected 2010-06-25 | depth 0.3 m | reverse complement strand
ACGATTGTTGATGAATCTTTAACACCCACCCACCCATTGCCTGAGGGTGTGCCGACAATCCTTGGCGAAGGGTCAATTGAGAAGCTTGATGGCTTTGATCTCGTGGTGCGCACGGCCGGCTTGGCCCCCTTTAAGATCAAGACTGATGGCAAAGTCTGGTCAGCGACTAATGAATTTTTTGAGAAATGCCCGGCTGAGATTATTGGTGTCACAGGTTCAAAGGGTAAAGGAACGACCTCTAGCCTCATCGCTTCGATTCTTGAGGCCGCTGGCCGCAAAGTCTGGCTGGTTGGTAATATCGGTCAATCATCGGTTGAGGTGCTCGATCAGATCAAGCCGGACGATATCGTTGTCTATGAGCTCTCAAGCTTTCAGTTATGGGACGTGGAGCGCTCGCCACACACCGCGGTAGTTTTATTCATTGAGCAAGAACACCTCGACGTGCACCGTTCGATGGAAGAATACGTCAGCGCGAAGGGGAATATCACCAAGTTCCAATCTGATAAGGACCTCCTGGTCTATAACGGTGAGAACCAGTACTCTAAATTGATCGCCGAAAGCTCATTTGCCCAAAAAATCGCCTTCCCGGACTCTGCAACTGCCCACGCCAAAGACGGAGCCTTCTTCTATGGTGAACAAAAATTGTGTTCAATCGATGGAGTCCTGCAAATTAGGGGAGTCCACAATGTCGGGAACGCCGTAGCGGCCATCGACGCTGTCTGGCAGTATACTCAAGACGCTGCTGTTATTGAGGAAGGAATCAAGAATTTCAAGGGGTTACCACATCGTTTAGCCTTTGTGAAAGAAGTAAATGACGTGAAATATTACGATGACAGTATTGCAACAACCCCGGCCTCGGCAATCGCGGCGCTCAGAGCCTTTGAACAACCAAAAGTCATCATTTTGGGCGGTTCATCAAAGAAATCCGACTTCACAGAACTCGCCAAAGAGATGGCCAATCACGATGTCGAAGCAATCTTGATTGGCGATGAAGCGCAAACGATCGCACAAGCCTTCCGGGCCAGTGGATTTGAGAAATTTGAAATTATTGAAGACGCCACCGCCACTAAATTTGTCCAAAAAGCTCACGAGATCGCCAAACCCGGCTCGGTTGTGCTGCTCAGCCCGTCGGCGGCCAGTTTCGGCCTCTTTAAAAATTATGCCGATCGAGGCGATCAGTTTATAGCCGCCGTGAACGCACTCTAGTATAGTAGGGGTATGCAACCTCTGACAAAACGCCTGAATACACTTCGTCCGCAAATCGATGCGGCGCTGCTGCGCTTGAACATTGTCGACAAAGAGGCTGAGATTACCGAGCTCGAGCAGCAACTCTCAACCCCTGAAATTTGGAATAACCCGACCGATGCCCAGGCGAAGAATAGACAGCTGGCAGCTCTCAAGCTGGTCGTTGACCCCTGGGTGACCTTGCAAACGCAGGCGACTGATTTACTTGAAATGATGGATCTTGATGATGACGAATTGCTAGGCGAATTCGAAGGCCAGATTATGGCCATGGAAAAGGAGTACCAGAGACTTCGTAAAGATTTATTATTTGACGGCGAATTCGACGACCACAACGCAATTTTACGTTTGAGTGCTGGCGCCGGTGGCACGGACGCGCAAGACTGGACGGAAATGTTGGAAAGAATGTACCTACGCTGGGCCGAACGTGCCGGTATGTCGGCCAAAACGATTGAACGCTCGACCGGTGAAGAAGCCGGCCTCAAATCGAGCGTCATTGAAATCAGCGGGCCGTTTGCTTATGGAAAACTGCGCAGTGAAAATGGTGTTCACCGTCTGGTACGCCTCAGCCCATTTAACAGTGATAATCTGCGTCAAACCAGCTTTGCATTGGTGGAAATCTTGCCACAAATCGATCAGCCGGAAGAACTGGCGATTGACGATAAAGATCTTAAGATCGATGTCTACCGCGCCGGTGGCCATGGTGGCCAATCGGTTAACACAACCGATTCAGCGGTGCGCGTGACCCATATTCCAACCGGCATTGTGGTGGCGATTCAAAACGAACGCTCGCAACTGCAGAATAAAGAAACGGCTATGAAAATTCTGCGTTCCAAACTTGCTCAAATGAGATTAGAGCAGCACGCTTCCTCAATCACTGAACTCCAAGCCGGCGAGTCAGCCAACTGGGGCAGCCAAATTCGTAACTATGTTTTACATCCGTATACACTCGTCAAGGATACTCGTACCAAACACGAAACTAACAACGCCCAAGCCGTCCTCGACGGTGATCTCGACCCATTCATGGAAGCCTTTCTCGAAGCCCCAAGCGTTGAATAATAGAGAGAAATAGGGTAAAGTAAACCTACTTTCCTGGTGGTGAGTGGAACGCACATTCACACATATCTATAGATACGAGGTTTCATAGCCTCGGAGAACTCACGTTCTTCCAAAACCGCTCCAACGACGCCTGAGGAGGCACCATGTTCGAACGTTTTACAGACCGCGCCCGCCGGGTCGTCGTGTTGGCTCAAGAGGAAGCCAAGAACCTCAACCACAACTACATCGGTACCGAGCACGTGTTGCTCGGACTGATCCGCGAGGAGGAGGGTGTAGCCGCCCAAGCCCTGGAAACTCTCGGCATCTCGCTCGATGAAGTTCGCGACCAGGTCAAAGACATCATCGGCATGGGGCAAGTTGAGCCAACGGGGCACATCCCGTTCAAGCCGCGCGCCAAGAAGGTGCTCGAACTGGCGCTCCGCGAGGCGCTCCAGCTCGGTCACAACTACATCGGCACCGAACACATCCTGCTCGGTATCATCCGCGAGGGTGAGGGAGTCGGTGCTCAGGTTCTCGTTAAGCTGGGCGCTGGCCTCGCAGTCGTGCGCCAGGTGGTCATACAGTTGTTGCTGCCAGGCCCGGTCAAAGAGCTCATAGCTCTGCACGAGACGACCGAGGATCAAGCTCCGCTGGAGCCTGCGGACGTGCGTCTTATGCGCGACGGTCTTGGCGAGATCAGGATTGTTGTATTGGGAGCACCCAGTCTGCAATTCCAAGTCGCTGAGGTTGTGGTTAAGTACCGCGACGGCAGTGTTCTTCGGACTTTCAAGTGGCTACCGCCCGCACCGTCCGAGGAAGCCGTTGTGGCAGTAGCCGCGCCGACACCGGCTGGTGATCTGGCTGGTGGACCGCCGTTTGCGCAGCCGACCGAGCCTCTGGGTTCGGAAAAGCACGCGGATGCATCAGCACCGTCGACGGTTCGCAACCCGCGGCAGCGAACCCACAACGGGGAAGCCGAAGCAACGGACAAAAAGGACTGAGTTCTCCCGAGAGGACGTGCCAATTGGCACGCCCTCTCGGTCTCATCCAAAAGTGTTAAAAACTTCGTATCTGCAGATATTCAACTGTCCCGTTTATGCTATAATACTTCTAGTAATGATTCTGTTAGATAGGGTTACCAAAACATACGGCAAGGACACGGCGCCGGCGTTAAGTCGCTTGAGCCTTTTTGTCGAGCCGCGTGAATTCGTGATTATTGTTGGGGCTAGTGGCGCCGGCAAATCAACTCTTTTGAAACTCTTAACTAGAGAAGAGAAGCCAACTAGCGGCAAGATCGTGGTGGGGGGTATCGACTACGATACTCTGAAAGATTCCCAAATTCCGATGTTGCGCCGCAAGATTGGCGTCGTCTTCCAAGATTTTAAACTCTTGCCTCAACGCACCGTTTTTGAAAATATCGCCTTCGCCCTCGAAATTGCTGGTATGACTGGTCGTGAGATTAAAAACACTGTGCCGAAAGTTATCGACCTGGTCGGCCTCACTGGCAAAGAAAAACAGTTCCCACATCAGTTATCTGGTGGTGAGCGCCAGCGCGTGGCGATTGCTCGTGCGGTGGTCCGCCAGCCAAAAATCCTGATTGCTGATGAGCCAACTGGTAATCTCGACCCGAAACATGGCTGGGACATTGTCCGACTCCTTGAAAAGATTAATAAGTACGGCACGACCGTGGTGCTGACGACTCACAATGCAGATATCGTCAATAAGTTGAAGCGTCGCGTCATCACGATTGAGAATGGTAAGATTACTGGTGACCAAGCTGAAGGAAGCTACCGACAATAATGGCTAAGGGTAAGAAAAAACTCGACTCGAAGTCGTACGCGCAGCAAAAACGCAATCGCCGCAAGTGGGTGACATTTATGCGGATGCTGCGTTATGGCGCGAATAACTTTACGCGTAACGCGTGGTTAACTCTGGCCGCTATGGCAGTTATGACCATTACGCTGTTTGTTATTTTCACCAGTGTGGCGGCCCGCAATGTTCTCGTCGACACCTTGTCTGATCTGCGCGACAAGGTGAGCATGTCAATTTATCTGACGACTGACACCAAGCAAGACGACGTCGACACAGTCGTGAAGGACTTAAAGAAGCTGCCATCCGTGGTCAGTGTGGAAGAGGTTTCGCCAGACCAGGCTCGCACAGCCTTCATTCAACAGAACAAGAATGATCCAGGCACCTTGAATGCCGTTAAAGAAGCAACCAACAAGCTACCATGGACGCTTAATATTAAAGTCAAAGACATCAACAACACGACCGCGCTGGCGACATTTATTGACACTGATCCAGCTGCCAAAGCTCATTTAGACCCAGATCGACCACCGTCATTCGCTGGTAGCAAGCGCGCCACGATTGAAACGATTGGCCGGGCCATCGACTTTGCCCAGAAGATCGGTATTATCCTGAGCCTGGTCTTTGTGACCGTCTCAATGTTGATCATTTTCAACACCATCCGCATGGCCATCTTTAACCGCCGCGAAGAGATCCAAATGATGAAACTTATCGGCGCAGAGAGTTCATTTATCCGTGGGCCATTCCTGGTCGAGGCCATGGTGTATGGCTTCTTTGCAGCGTTGGTCGCGAGCGCCCTGGGCTATGCCCTCCTGTACTTCGCGGCACCGGCCCTCCTGAGCTATCAGATCAACATTCAGCCGACCCTCGACTTGTCGACCTACTATATTGGCTTTATTGTCCTGGCGATGATTATCATCGGTGCGATTATCGGTGTGGTTTCGTCACTGTTGGCAACACGTCGCTACCTAAAGCTATAACCGACCCCTGTCTTGACTAAGGATGGCGCTTATGCTAAAGTTAATAGAGTTATGACACTGCGAACCACCACACCAGTCTCAAAATCTCGTATCTCTGTAATTGCAAAGAGGGCAGGACTCGTCCTGATTGCATTAGTGGTAACTTTCGCCAGTGTTCGCCTGGCCACGATGAGCGCTTCGGCCGATCAATATGATGACAAGATTAGCGCGCTCCAAGCCGATATGGCCCAGTACCAGGCCCAAGCCGACGTCTTGAACGGCCAAGCCGTCTCGCTGCAAAACACGGTAGCCCAACTCGACAATCAGCGCCAAGCGCTGCAGGCTCAAGTTGACCTTAACCAGGCTCAGTATGACCAATTAGTCATTCAGATCGCTGACACCGAGACCAAGATCAAGACGAATCAAGACGCCCTCGGTTCAACCATTGCCGACCTCTATGTTGATGGCAGTGTCTCTCCGATCGAGCTTTTGGCCAGCAGCACAAATATTAGCGACTTCTTAAACAAGCAAGAATACCGTAACTCGATTCGTGATCAACTCAGTAGCACAATTAAGACGGTCCAAGACCTTAAGGCTCAGCTGGTGACTCAACAGACTTCAGTTGCAAAAGTCTTGGCTGATCAAAAAACAGCTCGTGACTCGTTAGTGGCTAATGAAACTCAGCAACAGAACTTACTCAACCAAACGAACAACAGCGAAGCTGCTTACCAGTCATTGATTAGTAGCAACGCGGCTCAAATCGCTGAAGCCCGTGCGACCCAAGCGGCTATTAACGCTCGTATTCACAGTAGCGGTGGTTATGTATTGATTGATGCCGGATCGCTTTCGGCTTATCCGTGGAATAGTTCAAACTGTCCAATGTCGTACTACTATTCAACTGGTGGTGCCGACGGTAACGGTGGCGATGGCCACGGCTACGGCTGCCGCCAATGTGCCAGCTACGTCGCCTGGAGAATTGCCAAAGAAACCGGAATTTATTACAGCTGGGGCAACGCGGTGAACTTTACTCAAAATGCTAAGAACGCCGGCTACGTCGAAGGTGCACCAATGGCTGGCTCAATCGCTGTGATGGATCCTGCAACAGCTGGCGCCAGCGAAGGCCACGTTGCTTGGGTAGAAGCCGTCAGTGGCGATAAGGTCACCGTGAGCCAATACAACTACGATTATGGCCAGGGTTACGGCATGTACAGCGAGATGGTTCTCTCGGCTAGCGCCTTTGACCACTACATCAAGATTAAATAGTTAAAAACCACAACCATTATTCAACGCACCCGCACTAGGGTGCGTTATAATAGGTAACAGTTTATTAAGAGTAGGGAGTCCCATGGTCAGTCACCGCCGAATTCGAGCCGAGAAAAAAAGTCGCAAGTTACCAAATCGTGTATTAGTTATTATCTTCGTAGTAATTGTGGCTGGTGCCTACACACTGGGGGTTTTCAATAACCAGGTGCTTGGGGTAGTTGCGCCAATCTTTGGTACTAAGACCTATTCGGGAACGCTTGACACGAGCAGCCTGCAGTCGACGTACCAGGCGCTGAAGGCTAACTTTGCGGGTAGCCTTGATGACCAAAAGCTAATCGATGCCGCCAATAAGGGGCTCGTCAGTGCAGCCGGCGACCAATACACCGTCTATATGACAAAATCAGATTACGCAGCTTTTAATAATAGCCTGACCGGCAACATCGGTGGTGGCATTGGAGTTGAACTTGGAACTCGTGGTAATAGCACGACCATCCTACGCGTCATTGATAATAACCCAGCCGCAACTGCTGGGGTGATGGTGGGTGATATTGTGACCGCTGTGAACGGCCAAAGCGCTAGCACTCAGACCCTTGATCAAGTAGTGGCCGAGATCCGCGGTGATGTCGGTACGACCGTCAAATTGGACGTGACAAGAGCAGGGGAGGCCAAGGAATTTACGATTACCCGTGCACAGGTTAATAACCCGAGTGTCTATAGCACTGTCAGCGATGGCATTGGCACCATGACGATTACCAGCTTCGATGATCAAACAGGTGACTTGGCCCGCGCCGCGGCGCAACAATTTAAGAGCCAGAATGTTAAGGGAGTCATCCTCGATCTGCGCGACAATGGTGGCGGGTATATTACGGCCGCCCAGGACGTCGCCGGCCTTTGGCTCGACAATCAAGTTGTGGTAACTGAGAAAAATAACAATACGGTCCTCGATCAACTCCGTACAGGCTCTGATCCGATCCTTGCGGGGATCCCGACGGTCGTACTAGTGAATGCAAATAGCGCCAGTGCCAGTGAGATCGTCTCTGGGGCGCTCCACGACACGAAAGCGGCCACGCTCGTTGGTGAGAAGACTTTCGGTAAGGGAAGTGTGCAGAAGCTGATTAGCTTGCCCGCCGGCGCTGAACTGAAAGTCACCGTTGCCAAGTGGTACACACCAAGTGGCATTAATGTCTCCGGTAATGGTATTACGCCCGATAAGGTTGTGAGCATCTCTCAGGATGATAGTAACGCTGGTCGTGATCCGCAACTAGACGCCGCTAAGGCACAACTCAATAACTAACCAGCGAGGTGCTTGTGCTTTACGGTACCCCCGTAGTACAATAATGCCATATGGACGCAAAGAAAAAAATTCTGCTCGTTGAAGACGATGAAGCGCTCGCAGCTGTCTACAAGTCTCGCCTCGATATTGAAGGCTTTGAAACCAAAGAAGTAAATAATGGTGAGGACGCCTTGTCGGCAGCGATGTCGTTCAAGCCTGACTTGATTCTACTCGATGCCATGATGCCAAAAATCAGCGGCTTTGATGTCCTCGATATTCTGCGCAATACTCCCGAAACTAAAGAAGTCCGTGTCATCATGCTGACAGCGCTCAGCCAACCAAAAGACAAAGAACGTGCTGAATCCCTCGGGGTGAATGATTACTTGGTCAAATCCCAAGTCGTCATCGGCGACGTCATTGAACGTGTAAAATTCCACCTCGGCATGCTCGAGGAAAAACCAAAAGAATAGAGGAGAAGATATGAGTCCAGAAGCACCAGTAATCCCAGACGCACCTGTATCCGACGAACAAACCGAATCGCCAGTAGCTGCAGCCCCAGAGGCTATTCCACCGGCACCAGCAGGGCCTGACAGTGCCACGCCAGAAGTAACAGCCCCAGCGCTGATTACTGTCCCCGAAGACATTCAAGATAGCTTGGACGCCACAAGGAAAGCTCAGGAATTAACTGCCCAGGCGACTGCGGATGCTGCCAAACGTGTTGTTGGTCCCGCACCTGGTGTTTTGCCGTCTCCTGTGGAGGCTACGCAAGCCCCCGTGGGCAACAACCTTGGCGGACGATTTGGCATGGGCGTTGTAGATGCACCGATGCCACCCGATCCAAGCAAAGTTCCTGGTTGGGACGGCGAAGTTCGACGCTAAAAGGACTGCATAATAAAAAACCTCCCGATCGGGAGGTTTTTATTTAAGGAGCAGTACTAAACGCTTACAACGCTAACTTGCGTACGAGCGGTTGTCTTACCGGTAAAGCGAGTCTTCTTGATGACAGAGAAGCTGACGATGCCATCGATAGCAGCGTGAATGGTGTAGTCACGACTCAGGAAGGTACCGGGGCCAGCAACCTTAGTGCTACCGGTCTGGCGAACAATGATTTCGCCAGTGTTCACTTTTTGGCCACCAAAGCGTTTCACACCGAGTCGTGGACCGGCGTTATTGCGGTTATTTCTAGTTGCTCCACCTGCTTTTACGTGTGACATATTGCTTCCTTAATTTATAAACTCAATCTGTTCGATTTTACACGAAAAAGTGCTCAGCGTCAAGAGGTGAGGGGTCGTATTTTATGGTCGTGAGTACTGAACTAGTTAAGAACGATATGCTACAATTTAGGATAAGCGCTCGAGAGAGCGCGCTGACAATTCGGCAATCCAACCTAACCCTTCTCATTTTGAAGATATGGTTGCAAAAACGCGTAAACGATACTGATCCCGTCGGTAGGTTCGTTTACGCGTTATGTGGGGAAACTTGCATAGGGCCCCTCAAAAGGTCCGCCTAGCGGCGGGTTTTGTGTATCCGTCGCTAGGCACTTCTACGTAAACGAAAGGGAGGCTACGATGCGATTACAACAGAGGCAATTTAAACAGATTTTATTATTCATCGTTGCCGTATTGTTAATGAGTGCGCTCGTGGCCGAGGCCTATGTCGCGATCGATCGTCAAGCAAAATACTCTAACGAGCGCTAAATCTTAGTGAGGACAAGGATCTCGCGGGCGACAACTTGATCGGGGCGGAAGTAGAGCAGTTGATCGGGACGGATATTCGCAAATTCAACGGTCTTGTAGCCGAGTTTATCAAGCAGTGCGATGAGGGGTAGGTGGGTAAACTGATCACCGATATCTTTCCACGCTGGTACGGCCAGTACAACGGGTGTGCCTGACTTGATTTGAGTACCCAAATTCTTTAAGAATTCACTGATAATATGGTTACAGTTGCCTCGAACCTCGACGAGTTTGGCGCTCGAAGGTGGGGCGCTAAACGGTTGGCCAAGGTATGATTCGCTGACAACGGCGTCAATTTTGAGTGGCTGCGGGCCTTTTGGCGACTCAAATGTCTGCCAGGTCATGGTGGTTGCATCACCGACGGCTACTTCGTATGAGGTGCTCTGTAGATGGTGGCTTTCGATGAGCCATGTAATGTTGGCATTAGTGTACTCGAACATTTTCTGTGCGAGGTCACTCCCGTAAACATCCAGGCCGAGCAGGAGAGCCTCTTGTAGAATAACCCCGGTGCCACAAAAAGGATCGAGCAGTAGGCCCTTTTCGAGGCCAGATAGGTTTACCATGATCTGCGCGAGCTTTGGTGGCAGCATGCCTACGAACGCATCACGTTTCGGACGACCTTGGTCACGGGCGGCGAGGGCAGTGATGTTTTGTGAGCCCGTGCTCTCGGCAACAATGATACCTTTGGTGCCTCGGACGACGATCAGCTCGACTTTATTATCGGACAGGCCAAGTTTGTTATGGTGAGAGGTCGCAGTCGAGAGGGCGGCTTCTTGGTTGGGGATGAGGCGCAGGCTAGCAGGCGAGCCTTTGAGTTTGTTCTTCAAGATTAGGCCAGTCTTTTGGATGTCGCGCGTATCGATGCCACCAAACCCGTAGGCGCTGATACCGAGGGTGATCTTGCCTTCGTAGCCAGCCCAGGCCTTAGAATAGTGTTGGACGATTTCCATGCTGGCGCGGCGCCAATCACCGAGGTTAATTTCGCTAATGACACGACCGGCTTTCTGGGTACCACCGAGGCGTTGGACGTCGATGTGATCGGTTTTAACGAGCGCACTCGTATCAGAAAACCAACGAACGTCGTCGTAAACGCGTTCGAGCTCGGCGATAGAAATTGCCGGTTGGCGACCAAGGATTGCGATGTACATAGCTTTATTATACCTGATGCTATAATGATGGCAGTATGCCAGGTAGATTATCAGTCCGGGGATGGCTCACGATTATCACGATCGTGCTACTTGCTGTGGTTATCTTTTTTGCACACCACGAGATCTACAAGGCCTGGAAGCTGCTCGACCATATTAACCTATGGATCCTGGCGCTTCTCGTTCCCGTCCAACTGTTTAGTTACTACTGTACTGGCGGTATGATTTTCTCGTATTTACGCTCGAAGGGGAACCTCAAGGATATGTCGCATGCTCGTATGACACGCACGGCGCTAGAGCTGAACTTCGTGAATCACATTTTGCCGAGCGGTGGTGCCGCCGGCTTTTCTTATCTCAACTGGGTGTTGGGCCGGCATGGCGTCAGCGCGGGCCGTTCGACGATGGCTCAGATCGTGCGCTTTGCGCTGACCTTTATGAGTTTTGTGTTGGTTATGATCATTGCAGTGATCTTCCTCACCGTTGATCATCATATTAGCCGCCTAATCATTATCTTGTGTCTACTACTGGTTGTTCTGTGTGTTGGTACGACCATCGGGGTTGTGTACGTGATTGGTAATAAGAAGCGCTCGAATCGTTTTGCGAATTGGGTGACGCGAACAGGGAACCGCATCGTCTCGTTTGTCACTCGTGGTCGCAAGCCCGAAGTTCTCAAATCTGAAACGATTACCACTTTCTTTAGTCAAATTTACCAAGATTATCGCGCGATTCTTCGTGACAAACGAATCCTGATTCGACCATTTATTTGGGCGATTCTCGCTAATGTATCCGATGTCGCCCTGATTTGGATCGCGTTTTGGTCACTCGGTACAATGGTCAACCCGGCAGTACTATTCGTCGCCTTTGGTGTCTCATCTATTTCGAGCGTCATTTCAGTCGCGCCAGGTGGGGCTGGTGTCTACGAGGCCATCATGATCACGTTCCTCGCATCGAGCAACGTTCCGGCAGACGTCGCGATTGCCGGCACTTTGATCGCCCGCGTCACATTAGTACTCGGCACGATTCTCTTTGGCTACATCTTTTATCAACTAACAGTATTGAAATATGGAAAAAGTACTTCTCAGCGTCAGTGATTTCGTTGCCCTGACGAATCAAACGCTCGAGTACGCCTATCCTAGCGTGGCAATCGAGGGTGAGGTCGCCGAGTTCAAGGTTAGCCAAGGCAAGTGGGTTTACTTTAAGTTAAAAGATGATGAGTCGGTTGTTGACTGTTTTATGACCCTCTGGCAACTGCGTGTGCCGATTGAGAATGGTATGAAAGTAGTTGTGCAAGGTTCGCCAAAACTCACCAAGTGGGGCAGATTCAGCCTGACGATTAAAGCCATTCGTCCGAGCGGCGAAGGGGCAATCAAAAAAAGTTTTGAAATCTTACGTGCCAAATTAGATGCTGAAGGATTATTTGCGCCAGAGAGAAAAAGGCAGCTGCCGCGCGTCCCGCAACATATCGCGGTGATTAGTAGTACTGAGGCGGCCGGTTATGCAGACTTCATTAAAATCTTAAACGACCGCTGGGGCGGATTGAACGTCGACGTTGCCCATGTCCAGGTTCAAGGTGACGCTGCACCTGATCAGATGATCCGAGCACTCAAATATATAAACGAGCGCGACGAATTACCCGAAGTTGTGGTCATAATCCGCGGTGGTGGTAGTGCCGACGACCTTGCGGCATTTAACGATGAACAATTAGTTCGCGCTATTGCGGCCAGCCGTGTGCCAACACTCGTCGGGGTGGGGCATGAAGTTGATGAATCGCTGGCAGACCTTGCCGCCGACGTTCGCGCCGCCACGCCCAGCAATGCGGCGCAACTCCTTGTGCCAGACAAACGCGATATTATTCGCAGTGTCCGCGCCCAAGTCGGCTCGCTGTTGCCGCTGCTCGTCAGAACGGTCGATCAGACCACAGATGAAGTCCGCAGCCAGCTTGAATCAGCGCTTGAACGAGTCAATAAACGAATCGAAACGTACGAAGATACGCTTGAAGCTCGTCGTTCCGTCCTAGCCCAGCTCAACCCTAAAGCAGTCCTGGCTCGTGGTTATGCATTAATTCGCGGCGTTCAAAAAGTCGGTAGTCGCATTGAGGTTGAGACCGGCCGCGCTATACTAAAAGCAGAGGTACTACATGTCAGTAAAAAATAAGACAATTCAAGAAAAAATGGATGAGCTGAGCGGCTTGATTGCCTGGTTCGATAGTGACGAGTTCACCCTGGAAGAGGCGATTGATCGATTCAAGGTCGCCGAAACTCTGGCAGCCGACATCGAAAAAGAACTTTCATCGTTCAAAAACGACATCACTATACTCAAACAGAAATTCGACAGCGAGGGCTAGGTGATCATTTGGATCATTGTCGCAGTATTCGTCGTATTGTTTGGGCTGGTTGTGTTTGTCGGCGCGCCGTACGTGCCGAGTCAACGTAAATATGTGAAGCGAGCCTTCGATTCGCTCTATAAAGTCGGGCCAAAAGATGTACTGGTTGATGTCGGAAGTGGCGATGGAGTTGTCCTGCGCATTGCGGCCAGTCGCGGGGCCAAAGCCATTGGCTATGAAATAAATCCATTACTAGTGTTGATATCACGTCTGCTGAGCAGGGGCGATACGCGTATCGAAACGCGCTGGTCAAACTTTTGGCAAGTCGCATTGCCGGCCGATACGACCGTTGTCTATGCTTTTTCGGTCAGTCGCGACGCTCGCAAACTTACGCGCAAGATTCAGCAAGAGGCTGATCGACTTGATCGGGGACTAGTGCTGCTCTGTCACGGCAGCCCACTGCCGGAGGTTAGACCAGAGCAAACTTTCGACGCCTACACTCGCTATCAGTTCAATCCTTTACACTCTGATAAAGCACAAGTATAATGACGCATATGAACCGAATCTTGCGCGAAAGCGGTGCGACAACTATTTGGCAGATGCTCTCAGTTGTTTTCATCATTACGACCGTATTGTTTGCGGGTGTGATGACCTGGGCTTTAATCAACTACGCATCTGAAAAGACTACGGTTGATACGCAAGTTTCCTCAGCCGTATCCGACGCCAAAAAAGTACAAGTTGACGCTGATACAGCCAAGTTTAACGAGCGCGACAAACAACCTAATCGCCAATTTGTCGGTCCGGATGACTACGGCACGCTCACATTTAACTATCCGAAAACCTGGAGCATTTTTGTAAATAAGGATGGCAGCACCGGATCAACCTACGAGGCATTCTTTAATCCAATCTCGGTGCCACCAGTTTCGAGTTCAACGCTGTATGCGCTGCACGTCACCATTCAGACTCAAGATTATGACCAAGTAATCAGTAGCTACACGTCGCTGGTAAAGAGTGGTGCGCTGCAATCGAGTGTCGTGAAGTCAGGTAGCCAGACCGGTACTCGTCTCGATGGCAGCTTTAGTAAAGACCTTCGAGGCTCGGCCGTAATCTTTAAGATTCGCGATAAAACAGCAATTATTCAAACTGACGCCAACACATTTGAAGGTGATTTTAATGCTCTCGTTCAGTCGCTCACGTTTAACGTCTAAATCATTACGCTCATCTTTGTCATAGCTTTGGCCGGAATGCTACACTGGGTGTATGAGTGTGAGCGAGGGGAAGCACGGGCGAGGTACGGACGATCTATTACACTTTGATGTCTCGTCACTAACCGCAGCCGCTCACGAACTAAAGGCACCACTGGCCTTGGTGCGTCAGTTGGCGTTGCGTTTGGAAGGCGGGCGCATCTCTAAAAACGAGCGCCAGCGCCTACTCGAACAAATTACTTTGACGAGTGAACGAGCGCTACGACTGACGAGCGACCTTACCAAAGCCGCTCGCTTGGAAGACGCACTATTCGAACTCGAACCAATAAATCCCGAACAAATCTGCCGCGATATTGTCGCGGAGCTGGCGCCGTTATTTGAAGCTCACCAGCGGGAGTTATCAGTGACGCACCGATCTCATCCACTATTATTAGTCGCCAATCGCGACCTGCTGCGCCGCATCTTGATGAATTTTAGTGATAACGCACTCCATTACAGCGAGCCAGGAACGGTGGTCCACCTGCAAATTCAAGCTTTTCATCGCGGAGGTTTGATTCGAGTTGGTGTGCGTGATTACGGTCCAGCCTTATCCAGCGATATGTGGCGAACACTGCAAAAGAAATTATCAAAAGCGCCACAAGCGATTCATTCTCGCCCGCAGAGTAGTGGACTGGGACTCTATATCGCCAGCCAGTTCGCCACGGCGATGAATGGACGAATCGGTGCGACGCGTCACCGTGATGGTGCGACGTTCTATGTTGAACTACAAGCTTCTCAACAGTTGAGTTTGCTATGACCAAGCCGAGCACGGTCCTGCTAGTTGAGGATGATCCGTGGTTGGCTGAACTTGAAGCACGTACCCTGCAAGATGCCGGTTTTAACGTCAAATTATCACCGCATGCGCCCTCGGCGATTGTGGCGATTGATGATGTCTGGCCGGATGTGATCGTACTCGACGTGCTTTTGACCGGAGGGACGGCGTTTACGTTGCTTCATGAGCTGCAATCATACGGTGATACTGGGCAGGTGCCGGTGGTACTATGTACGAACATGGCCGACTCTCTGAAACTCGAAGATTTATCCCGTTACGGCGTCAAACGTATTGTAGATAAAACAACAATGCAGCCAGATGACTTGGTTGCAGCGGTGCGGAGCGTGCTATGAAAACGCATCGAACTCGTGCAATTGTCCTAAGACGGACAAACTATGGTGAAGCAGACCGAATCTTACAATTATTAACGCCCGAAGGTCGTCGTAGTGTCATGGCAAAAGGCGTTCGTCGCCAAAAAAGTAAGCTGGCTGGCGGGATTGAACTGTTTGCCATCAGCGACGTGGTTTTAGGGGAAGGGAAGGGCGAGCTTGGCATCTTAACGTCATCACGGTTAGTGCATTTCTATCGCCACATCATCGAAGATTACGACCGGCTGCAGTTTGGCTACTTTGCGGTTAAGGAAATTGCTCGCGCCAGCGAGACTGTCGATGAACCAGAGTGGTACGATGCGCTCTCGGAGATCTTTATGGCGCTCGACAATCAGACGATTCCCCTCGAGATGACGCAGGCCTGGTTCTACATCCACTATGCGGCGCTCCTTGGTCATGAATTGAATCTTGAACTCGATATGAATGGCGAGAAGCTGGATGCCGAGAAGACCTATCGCTACGATGTAGGTGAACAGGGCCTGCGCGAATCGCCCGGCGGCGAAATCACCGCTGAACACATTAAGTTGTTGAGGTTAATTGCTTCAAAATCTTTAAAGATTTTGGCACAAATTGGGGGAGTAGAGGCAATCTTACCTGATTGCTTACAGGTTGCTCGGTCACACGCCGCGATTTAGGCAAGAAAAAGGGACCCATTTACGTAAGGGTCCCGGTACGGCTCAGAAAACGTCTGAGCTTCGATGTGCATCCTGATCACCCAGGTGTCAGGATGCGATGCGCTCTAGGAGCCCGTAGCCGTGAGCGGCTAGGGGTCCGCGAAGCATCATGGTGCTGGCGGCTTGCGAGCGGTTCGTGTCAGGCTCGCGCACGATGAAGCGCGTGTAGACCTTGAACCGATCGGAGTCGCGCAGTAGGACAAGACACCGTAGCCAGTGGAACAGGTTGTTGGTGACCCACTGTGGATCTGCCTTCTTGCCGAGGAGTGCCCAGTTGTCGTCGGCTGCGCGGAAGTGGCTGGCGGCCGACTTCAGGTTGCCCTTGGCAAGATCCAGCCGGCCTCGAACCATTTGCAGAGCAGCGTATCGGTTCTCGCTGCCCTCGTGCATCTGGGCAACATCCCGCAGGAGTTGCTCAGCCTCCTTGAACTGATGCCGTCGGATCGCCTGCAGCGCTTGATCGCGGCGTAGGTCACCCTCCATGATCAGTGAGTAGTCCGGCGCCGTCCGCATCAACTTCTCGAAGCGACTCGGGTCTTTCTTCGTCAGTCTGGCCGCGAGTGCAACTCGAAACCAGACATGTGCACTGACCTTACTGAGCAGGATGGGCGCATCCTTCAGCGTCTCGAGGATGTCCTCTCCGATCAGGAGCGCCTCCTTGAAATCACGCTCGACGTTGATGAGCTGGTCCAGCCCTTGGACCGTCTCCTCGTCTATAGCATCCATCTTTTCTCCCATCTCGAATGCGTTTATATATTATGTCAAAAAAAGTGAAAAAGTCAATGCTGTAACAGAGACGTCTATGCTATAATGAACGCTAGATTATGAGTGAGCAAAACCAAAAAATGGAACAGATCGTCTCTCTGGCGAAACGTCGCGGTTTTATTTACCCGGGCTCAGATATTTACGGCGGCTTGAGTGGTACTTGGGACTACGGCCCACTCGGTGTCACTCTCAAGCGCAACATTATGCAACTCTGGTGGAAGATGTTTGTCGAGGATCGCGACGATATGCATGGCATTGATGCCGCCATTCTTATGAACCAAAAAGTCTGGCAGGCCAGTGGACACGTTGATACGTTTACCGACCCGCTTGTTGAATGTTCAAACTGTCACGCTCGTTATCGTGCAGACAAAGTTGATCTGGCGAAATGCCCAAACTGTGGCAAAGAGCACACCTTTGGCGAACCTCGCCAGTTCAACATGATGTTCAAGACAAATGTCGGTCCAGTTGATGATGAAGCCAGCGTCTCGTATCTTCGTCCCGAAACTGCCCAGGGTATCTTCACGAACTACAAAAACGTCCTGGACACGTTCTACCCAGACCTGCCATTTGGCCTCGGTCAACAAGGCAAGGCTTTTCGTAACGAAATCAGCCCTCGTGACTTCATTTTCCGCGCCCGCGAGTTTGAACAAATGGAGATCGAATACTTTGTTGATCCATCTAAATGGGAAGAAGCATTTGAGCACTGGCGCCAGCAAGTTTGGAAATGGACGCAGGCGCTAGGCCTTCCTGACGACCAAGTTCACGAACTCGAAGTAGAAGAGAAAGACCGCGCGCACTACAGCAAACGTACGATCGACTTTGAATTTGATTTCCCAATTGGGAAGGAGGAACTTCTTGGTCTGGCGTATCGTACCGACTTTGACCTCATGAACATTCAGAAGGCTACCGGTAAAAGTATGGAGTACACCATCAAGGGGACTGATACCAAGTTTGTGCCTCATGTCATCGAGCCATCATTCGGTGTTGAGCGTGCTATTATGGCTGTTCTTTCGACTGCTTATACTGAAGACGAGCAAAACGGCGAGAAGCGTATTTACTTGAAACTCCCAGCTCATCTGGCCCCTGTAAAATACGCTGTTTCTCCACTGGTGCGCAACAAACCGGAACTCGTCGAGAAAGCCCGCGAAATCTACGCAACTCTCAAAGCCAAATACGGTGCCGTCATGTGGGACGACAATGCAAACATTGGCAAACGCTATCGTCGCCAAGATGAAATCGGCACGCCATACTGCGTCGTGATCGACTTCCAAACGCTTGAAGATGGCACCGTAACTGTGCGCGACCGCGATACGACCGAACAAACCCGCAAAAAGATCGAGGATATCTAACATGAAGGGGTGGGTGGTCTTGCGACGCGGCTTTACGATCGTTGAGCTCTTGATCGTGATCGTGATTATCGGCATCCTGGCGGCAATTGTCATCATCGGTTATGGCGCAGTTGTGGGCAACGCCAATGACGGCTCTGTAAAAAGTGACCTCCAAAAAATCGACGATGCTATGAAGCAGTATGCGCTCGATAACGGCGGGCTATATCCAGCGACCTCAGCCCAACTTGCTTCGCTTCAATTTAAGTTCAGCTCAGGGGCATATTACGCAGGTGATAAAGCTAATCTCGTTGTCTGTACCAACCCGGCTGATACTGAGTACGCCGTCATCGCAAAGTCAACCTCAGGTAACCGTTTTGTGGTTAAGAGTGAGGCGGGCATCAGTCAGTACTCCGGTGCAGTGACCTGGGACGCAGCGACTGGAAACTGGGATGCGACGTGTCAAAGCATTGATGCAACCTACGATTCACCGTCTAACCTGGCGGGCATGACGGATGGTTCTTGGCTGGCGTGGACTGGCGTCACCGACCAGCCGCAGTACGTGACAAATCTCATGACAAATCCAAGCCTCGAGTTCGGTTTAACAAACATCACATCTCAAGCAGTCACTACGGCGCAGAGCTCATCGTGGGCCGATAGTGGCACATATTCGGCCACACTGACGCCTTCTTCACCGGCGGACACGGATTCATATATAACAGTTGGCGGGGACTACGGTGCTATGCGCCTTGGTATGGTAGGTGGTGGTACCTATACTGCATCTGCGACTATCAACTTAACGGCGGCCCAGACGGGGACGCTGTCCAGCCGAGCTCGAACCATTCAGTTCTTCTACCGAGTGGGATCGGCCTCGTACGTCACTGTCGCCTCAGCTCAACCAGCGAATGTCGCCGGTACAACGCACCTGTCGGCCACAGCGACGCTGCCGCTTGGTGCGACGGAAGCCTTCGTTCGTTTCTACAATGGTGCGCAAACAGGGGGCGGATCGGTATCGTGGGATAGTATGATGCTCACCGATGGAAACAAGGTATACAGCTATGCCGACGGTAGTACCGTAGGCTGGACGTGGAACGGCACACCGGGCTTGTCCACCTCATCTGGTTCGGTTAGCAACTAAAGTCTAGAAGTTTATCTCGATTAGTTGCATACTTATCTTATAAAATAAGGAGAATCTCATGGAAATTCAACTTAACTGGCTAGCAATCTTGCTGGCGGCCGTCTCGACAATGGTCGTGGGAAGTATCTGGTATGGTCCATTATTCGGTAAATTATGGACAAAACTTGCAAGGGTTAAGAAAGGTCCTAGTTTTGGTCCACGAGAGATGGTTATTATGTATGGCGGCGCCTTCTTGGGCTCGGCGATTACTGCTACCGTGCTGGCCATTGCGGTCTTTGTGGCGCATCAATTCTTTGGTGGCAGCTACTTGCTCGTCTCACTCAACACGGCCGTCCTTTTATGGGCAGGCTTTACGGCTACCCGTATTCATATGCATGACTCATTCGAGGGTCGCCGCAAGAAGTTGACTCTTCTGAGCGTTAGCCACGAGCTAGTAACGGTCGCTGTCATGGCGCTCATTATCGGCTTGCTTCCTGCCTAATGAAAGCAGTGTAGAGTAGTATTGAAGTCATTGAATAAAACTATCTCATTGTAAGCACTTCTTAAGATTAGGGGGCTATCCTTATCTTATATAAGGAGAATTTTTATATGGCAGAACAAGAAGAAAAACGCGACTCATCGACTGAAAAAGTCACTTCAACCAACAAAGACAAGATGAAGCCACGCACCTGGGTGCCCTGGGTAGTCGTTGGCGCTGTCGTCCTTAGCGTCTTAATCGCAGTAGGCGGCTTGATCGCGGTCAGAATGGTAGCGACGCGGGTCAACTCGGCAGTCAATAATCGTACCAGCACGAGTCTAGTTGCACCGCACGCCCGCTTTGGGGGTAACCGCTCATTTAACGTCTCGCAGAGCAGCTCGGATGGGTTAACGACTACGACCACGAATACTACTTACACGCAGACGCAGGGCGTTGTGACGCAGGTAAATAGCGACAATATCGTGGTAGCCGGTGGCGGCAAGACTCAGACAATTACGACCAACTCGTCCACGACGTATATTGGCGACACTAAACCTGCGGTTAATGATACCGTTGTCATTGTTGGCACTAAGAGCGGCGACACGATCACCGCAACTCAAATCGAAGTATTCAACTCTTAGATAAGAGAGGGCCGCAGTCTGCTACAATTATAGTCAATGATTACTTACTATACTGATGGCAGCTGCAGCCCCAACCCCGGTCCTGGCGGTTTCGCAGTTATCAAGGATATGCAACCCGTTATTGGGGGTCACGAGCTCACCTCAACCAATATTCGGATGGAAGGTCAGGCGCTGATCGCGGCTATGAAGGACGCGAATGGCGAGGAGTGCCAGATCTATACCGACAGCGAATTCTGGATCAATGTCATCACAAAGTGGGCTCCTGGCTGGCACGAAAAGAATTGGAAGAAGAAGGGCGGCGAGATCAAAAATCTCGAAATTGTTAAGGAAGCCTACGAGCTATTCCAAAACTCAGCAGCAGTGCTGACCTGGGTTCGTGGTCACGAGGGTGATCCGGGCAACGAAATGGCCGATGAGTGGGCGAACTACTCACGCACCAAGCGCCTGAGCGGCGCAATCAATCCCGACCTCGTCTAATCTTGCCGAATGGTTATTTTGAGTATATAATTCTGTCAACCTTGTCCCCTGAGCGAAAGGCAGTCTCTTGAAGAAGTCATCACGCCCCGAGCCGGTAGAGATACCGGCTCCGAGTACATCGTCAATGGCCATTGCCGGCTTGATGATCGCCATCGGTGGTCTCGTCGTCAGCATTGGCGGCTCCTTGGTCGCTGTAGCGCGCAGTAAGCGCAACGCAGCCCAGAAGACCAAGCGGAGCTGAATCCGCACTGCTATGACTTGTAACCGAGGAGGCTCGAGTCCGTTCCATGAAGTGAGAGCTCGCTCCTTCATGGACGGACTCTTCTTCATTTACACAACATTTTTCGCAAGTAAAATCGGCTATAATAGAGAGAATGAACCAGGGGTTAGCACTCGAGATAATGCTCTCGGGAGAAAGTGTCCTATTAACTGGCCCAGCGGGGGCGGGTAAGACTTTTGTACTCAATCAATTCGTAAAACTTTCTAAACATGCCGGTAAGCATGTCTCGGTCACGGCGACGACCGGGCTGGCGGCGACACACCTCGGTGGCACGACGATTCACTCGTGGGCGGGGATTGGCGTGCATGATAGCATCGAACCAGGTTTCGCCGAGCACATTTCAAACTCTCGCAAAGAAATTATTGAAAAAACCGACGTCCTCATTATCGATGAGATCAGTATGCTGCATGATTTCCGCCTCGATATGGTGGATGAGGTGTGCCGCTTGGTTCGAAAAGTCGATGAACCATTCGGCGGCATCCAGATTATTATGAGTGGTGACTTTTTCCAATTACCGCCAATTAACAGAGGTGATTCACGAGCTGGTGGCTTTGTCGTGAACTCACGCGTGTGGCAGGAACTTGATCCAGTCATTTGTTATTTGAGTGAGCAACACCGTCAAGATGACGAAGAACTACTCGAGATCCTCGATGCCATTCGCGCCGGTGATGTCCGCCGTCACCATGCCGAAAAGTTGCTGTTGCGGGCTGAAGAATTTCCCGATGATCTCGAGGAGATGACCGAGCTGCACACAGTGAATGTCGACGTCGATAAGCTGAATGCGGCGAAACTCGAACAGCTGGAAGGCGACGAGATTAGCTACGGACAGACGACGACCGGCAGTGAGAGCTACGTCGAATCTTTACAAAGGTCAGTACTGGCTCCGGCAGCCCTAAAACTTAAAAAAGGCGCCCTGGTTATGGCTGTCAAAAACAGCCCAGAACGCAAGTACGTCAACGGTAGCCTCGGCACGGTCATTGAGTTCGAACCGTACACTGATTACCCGATTGTTGAGTTCAAGAGTGGCAAAACTGTCTCGATGATTCCAGACACCTGGGAACTGCGTGATGGCGACAAAAAACGGGCCAGTATTACTCAAATTCCTCTTCGTTTAGCCTGGGCGATTACGGTCCACAAGTCGCAGGGGATGACGCTCGATGCCGCTCGCATAGACCTGCGAAAAGCCTTTGTGGAAGGGATGGGCTACGTCGCGCTCAGCCGAGTAAAAAATTTGCGCAACTTGTATTTAACTGGCATAAATCAGATGGCCCTGCGGGTTAGTGAAGATGCCCAAACAATCGACGAATTACTGAGGTCGAAAGCCTCCGCAGACGCTAAACGATTCGCGCCTTTAGAGAAAAAAGCGATCGATCGGGCCAAAGCGCCTGAACCAAAACGAACCTCCAAATCGGGTAGCTGGTCTGACAAGATTGCCAAGATGCGCGAGACCTACCCAAACGCCTATCGACCATGGGAAGACGCCCAAGATGCCCAGCTGAAACAAGCTTTTCAAAACGGCGAATCAATCAAGAAGTTGAGCAAGCTTTTAGGCCGCCACGAAGGCTCTATTAAGATGCGCCTGCAAAAACACTTTGGCGAGGATGTAGTAGAATAGATAGATGACTGTTGGTAAAGACAGTGGTTTCGCCAAGCATTTTTTATGGGGCGCAGCCACCGCAGCACACCAAGTAGAGGGCGGGAATCACAACCAGTGGACGGTGTGGGAACTCGAGAATGCCAGAGCGAAGGCTGCTCAGGCTGAGTTTCACGTTCACGACTTTCCCAACTGGGAGAATATGAAGGCTGAGGCCCGCTCACCATATAATTACGTCTCTGATAAGCTAGCCGATCACTACGGTCGCTACAAAGAAGATTTTGACCTTCTTCAAAAAATGAACATGAATGCATTCCGCTTTAGTGTTGAGTGGTCACGCATTGAGCCCAAAGAGGGGACATGGGACGCTGAAGCCATCGATCACTATAAACAGTACGTCACCGAGCTCAAAAAGCGCGATATCGAGCCAGTGATGACCTTGTTCCATTTCACGCTCCCGGTCTGGTTTACAGATATGGGCGGCTTCGAAAAGCGAGGGAATGTGAAGTATTTCACACGTTATGCTGAGAAAATTGTCAGCGAGATCGGTATCGATATTCGTTATATTATTACGATCAATGAGCCAGACGAATACGCCAGGCACAGCTATTTGTGGCAGGACTGGCCACCGGCCGAAAGTAATCGCTACAAGTGGTGGCGAGTGTTGAATAATATGGCGCTGGCGCATAAGCGCGCCGCCAAGCTCATCCACGGGCTGAACCGCAAGTACCGAGTTTCGATTGCCAAGAATTCACCGTATATTTACCCCGGCGACGACTCAATCATCAGTCGCAAAACAGCTGAGTGGCTACAATACAAATGCGACGATTACATCATTAAGAAGTTTGTAAAAAGCTGTGACTTCTTCGGGGTTAATTACTATTTCACAGATCGCATCTATGGCACTCGGACACACAACCCAGATCTCGTACTGAGCGACTTGGGCTGGGACATGCAGCCAGCTGATATTGAATTCGTCCTCGAGCGCTTACATCTTAAATATAAGTTGCCAATCCTCATCACTGAAAACGGCGTCGCTGACGCGGGGGACGAGTATCGTCAGTGGTGGATCAAAGAGACGATCGTTGCCATGCAAAAAGCGATGGCGCGTGAGGTCAACCTTATAGGCTATCTCCACTGGAGCTTGATGGACAATTTCGAGTGGGCCTACGGGAAATGGCCTCGCTTTGGCTTGGCGGCCGTCGATTACAAAACAGGCAAGCGCACCTTGCGCTCTAGTGCTGTCTGGTTCGGTGGGGTTGTCAAGAAACTACGCGGGCTGTAAAGTGAAGACATGGTAAAGAAAAAGACAACAAAAAGCTCCAAAAAATTCACGCTTATGCGCAAGGCTCCGACCGAAGATTTCAAAACGGCCCTTATCCTCGTATCAGTGACTCTCAACCTCGCATTCTTCATTGGTTGGTTGGCGCTCCACATCACGACTGCGTATGACGCTCAGGTCTACAACATTCTCTTTGTTCGCTAGATATCTCTACAAGCAAAAAATACCACGCTTTTTCACCAAGGGGTGGTATTTTCTTACCCCTGTGGGCTAGGGGAGTTGTCCGCAGTTCTGTGGATAAGTACGACAGCATCTAAACATTATGTCAAAAATGGGGGTTGTAGTGGGTATTTGTGGGTAGTATAGTTAATCCAGTGGAAAAAAGAGCCCACTAAGACAAACACAATACATTAAAAATAACCTTACCAACCCTAGTAGCAGGTAACATAAAGTGGCCAGTATAGATTATTTTGAACGAAGGCTTGACGACAAACGTCGATTGACGATTCCCGCCGAACTTCGAGCAGAATTCATCTCGGGAGTGGTTCTCACCCGTGGATTTGGTCGCTACCTACACTTATATCCTAGAAGTATCTGGGAAGGGGAAGTTGAACCCGCACTCAAGGCGAGTGGCAATATTCTCGATGAGAAGACCGCCGACGTCAACGTGCAGTTTCGACGAGGTAAAACCGAAGCCGAACTCGACCAAAAACAGGGTCGGGTCACCATTGAGCAGCATCTCTTAGAGTATGCGGGCATCGATCGTGATATTGAGGCTACCCGGGCTGGGGCATACTGGCGGCTATCCGCGCC
>OUNO011323089.1_pt1 | contig 24681 bp, 32 predicted proteins | sample 1779811 | NCBI WGS metagenome assembly OUNO01 (sample SAMEA3914804, study PRJEB12502) | metagenome | biome: forest; material: soil | place: Canada | collected 2010-06-25 | depth 0.3 m | reverse complement strand
GTCTAGGTTTGGGACATCTTTTTCAAGATGACCAAGAGCTACTTAAGCAAGGCATGGTAGTTTACGATGCTCTCTACGCCTGGTGCCGTTCTCTTCAGGGTGAAAGGCATACGTGGAATCCCGCGGCGACCGTTAGTAGTTAAAATTGTTCATTGTGAGCCTGTCCCACCACTTCTGGAAAAACGAGAGATGCAGGTACTCATTCACGAGCAAGCCGGCCGGAGAATCGCTGAAGTCACAGCGGACTCCGTCATCGTCAGGACTCCGAACGACGCGCTCGAGATGCTCATGAATCTTTCTTACGAGCATCAGGCGACAAAGGTCCTTTTACATCAGAAGAACATCACGCCTGAGTTCTTCGACCTAAAGACAGGCCTGGCAGGAGAGATCCTTCAGAAGGTCGTGAACTATCGGATGCAGCTCGCGATCGTGGGCGATTTTTCCGGCGTGACCAGTGAGAGCCTTCGCGCCTTCATCGTCGAGAGCAATCGCGGCCGGGATGTGTTCTTCGTCGAGTCTGTCGAAGAGGCCAAGAAGGCGCTTTTCGAGAGATAGCACTCGTCATAAGATTGCTGAGTGAGAAAGTTCAAAAACGCCGCTGTCGCGGAAGTTTACCGAGCCTATCCCAAGCCTATGAGTGATCGGCTCCTGTTTCTAAGAGAGCTGATCTACGACACCGCGGCTCGCATTGAAGGCGTAGGTCCCCTTGAGGAAGCACTGAAGTGGGGACAGCCGAGCTTTCTGACGTCCGAATCAAAAAGCGGGAGTCTGATTCGTGTCGATCAGAAAAGTCTCGTCTTTCATTTGGATGATGAGGTTCCTGTCAGAGACCTGCGGCGCTGCATCGCAATGGCACTGACGTATCGGACGAGATAGCCCCTCTACAGACACTCGAAACGAGTGAGCCACAGTGAATTCTACTTTTGTCTCTGTTGTATATGCTCTTTGAGTAGTGGCTCCAGCCAATCCATGAACACCTTCACTCTTTTGGAGAGCATTCTTCGTTGCGGATAAACCATCTTGACCTTAAAGGGTTCAGCGCGAAATTTCGGCAAAACCTCAACTAAGGCGCCGCTTTCCAGCTCTTTTGCAATGCCATTGATCGGATTTTGACAAATTCCAAGTCCAGCCAAGCAAGCTGCCTTATAGGAATCAACAGTGTTGACCGTGATCATTCCGGCCATTTTGGCTTCACGATACTTGTCACCATCGAAATACTCGAATCCCTCTGGCTTGCTGGCGAAAGTTTGAGAGTAATAAATGAGTTTGTGATTCTTCAAATCCTCGATGCTTTTGGGTTTTCCAAATCTCTGGATGTAGCTGGGTGCAGCCGCATTCACGACGGTCGCAGTGCCAAGTTCCCTTTCGAGTAAACCTGGCTCACTAAGGTCTCCTCCCCGGATTACACAATCGATTCCTTCGCGGACCAAATCGACTTTACGATCCGTACTGCTCAGTTCGATTTCGATTCCTGGGTACTTCTCAAGAAACTTAGGCAGCAAAGGAATAAAGAAGTCTCTTGCCAGAGGAACGATCATATCAACGCGAACTTTTCCTTTGATTTGGACCGAATCGCTTTTGAACATGGACTCAGTCTCCTCAAGATCGCTGAGAATGTCTTTGCACCGCTCAAGAAAGCTCGTGCCTTCAGGGGTGAGTTGAACTGAGCGCGTAGTTCGATTCAGAAGTTTTGTCTCGACCAAAGCTTCAAGATTTTGAACCGATGTGGAAACCGTAGCCTTTGGAAGATTCAAACTCTCAGCTGCTTGAGTGAAACTTTGCAGTTCGGCTACACGCACAAAAACCCTCATTGCTTCATATCGATCCATAGGCCCCTCAGTTGTTCGCAAATGACGAACAGTTAATTCGTAAACTGGCTGTTTATCGTTTTTAGCGAATTATCTACAACTGAACAATAGGAAGAAACTTGGGCTCCAACAGCACCTCAAAAGGAGAAAACTTATGAAAGTAGCGATTATCACAGGTGGCAGCAGAGGCATCGGCAAGAGCGCGGCACTGAATGTGGCAAAGCGAGGAACGGGCGTTATTCTCACTTACAACAGTCACCAGGATGAGGGAGAGGCCGTTGCTGCGGAGATCAGAAAAAGCGGCGGCAAGGCCGCAGCGCTCAAACTCGATGTGACACAGACGTCCTCATTCAGAGATTTTGCTGGGACCATCGCGCAAACTCTTCAGAAAGAATGGAACCGGGAAACCTTTGATTTCCTGGTCAATAACGCCGGGATTGCGCAGCGAACCCCCATTAAGGACACGACCGAGGCGCAGTTCGACCAACTCGTGAACGTTCACTTCAAGGGACCGTTTTTTCTTACGCAAGAGCTGATCCCTCTCATGAATGACGGGGGACATATCATCAATATCTCGACGGGTCTGACGCGGTTTTCATATCCAGGGGTTGCCACCTACGCTTCGCTAAAAGCGGCGATGGAAGTTTTCACCGTCTATTTGGCGAAAGAATTCGGTCATAGAAAAATTCGCGCCAACATTGTCGCGCCTGGGGCCATCGCTACTCAATTCGGTGGCGGCGAGAAAGACGATCCGCAAGTCAGAAAAATGCTTTCGGATGTAACGGCCTTGGGGCGTGTTGGTGAAGCAGAGGACATTGGTGTTCTGATCGCTGGACTTTTGTCTGATGACACGCGCTTTGTAAATGCCCAGCGAATTGAAGCTTCGGGCGGAATTCACATTTAAAGGGTGGTTTTATGAAAGTCATTTTATTCGGAGCCAGTGGAACGATTGGGACAGCAGTGGGAAAAGCACTGCAAGAAAATGGACATATGGTGGTCGGAGTTTCACGCAGGTCAGGGGAATTCAGTGCCGATATCCGAGACATCGAAAGTCTAAAAGCTCTGTACAAGAAAATAAGAAGCTTCGACGCTGTCGCTTGCGCGGCTGGCGATGTGTTTCCGGCTGCTCTGGAACAGAGCACGGATGAGCAGTGGGCAAGTTCTCTTCAGTCAAAAGCCATGGGACAGATCAACATCGTCAGGGCAGGTCTTCCATTTATCGCTGACAAAGGGTCGTTCACTCTTGTCTCAGGTATTCTCACGGATGAAGTGACCTTTGCCTGCACACTGGGCGCAACCATTAACCACACCGTTGAAGGTTTCGTCAAAGCCGCGGCGACGGAGCTTCCGCGAGGATTGCGCATCAACTGCGTAAGTCCCACTGTGCTCACGGAATCCAAGGCCTACCATCCTTATTTTCCCGGCTTCATTCCCGTAGATGCCAGTGAAGTCGGCCAGGCTTATTTAAGAGCGATTTCAAACCCAATGACAGGGCGCATTTTAAAGCTCCATAAGACAAACTCGTAAGGGCCATTCATCTTTATGCGGGGGATCTTGATCGAAACTCTTTTGACTAGACGGACGCGGGCTACGGTTCGAAACTCGATCCATGCAAACCGAGGCGCTTCCGGAGCTGTGGGATCTGGCTATGAAAATGGTGGAAGAGACAAAGGCTCAGAAGAACTTTTAGTGTCGTCTGACAGTAAGGGCATCCATATGATCAAAGGCATCACCTTGTCCTTGCCAACTGTTTCACGAACTTCTTAATGGCACCGGGGAACGCGAGTTTGACGTGATCTGTGCGTGGGTTGACGGGGCAGAAGAGTCCCTGGTCATCCGCGTCCCGGATCCATTCCATCACCTGGATGCGGTCAAAGGCGACACCGTCTTTCTCGAAGCTCTTGAAGAGGCTTTCGAGCGCTGAATTGACGACCTGGTCCCGCGCGCCTTGGATCGCGTGCATCGCCTGGCGATACTCCGCCCGTTCGATTGCCAGCTCGGATAAGTAGCCGCCTGCGGCGAGCGCCGCCGCCGGAGCCGCAACCGCTCCTGCCACCGTGATCACTCCAGTCGCCGCTAGAATAGCTGCCGTCGCGATCGCTCCGCTGGCGGCACTCGTGATCACGCCAGTGCGGGCTCCGATCATCCTGGCGCTTAGGTTCTGAATTCGGTCCCGATAGTACGGGATGCAGCTGGCGCTCGCGGTCCGGGTCACCAGGCTCGCCAATACCAAGAACAGGATTATGAAACTTAAGGGTTTTTTCGCGTCTTTCGGGGTTCTCATATCGATTTCTCCGTTGTGAGGCCGCTTATACGGCATTTCTAAAAGAGAAATAATACGCTATTTTAGAACAATACTTTTTCGCTTGGGGAAAAAATGAAAATCGAAGAAATTACCGCATGGGAAGCGTTTCAAGGCGTGGCCAATCACGGGAGCTTCTCCAAAGCGGCGAAGGCTCTGCGCATCGGCGTGCCCCAGCTGAGCAAGCGCATCGCTAGGCTGGAGGAACAGCTCGGGACCCGGCTCTTCGCGCGTACGACTCGAGTCGTGGCGTTGACCGACGAGGGCAAGGCGTTACTTCCGAGGATCAGCGCACTTCTCGATGACCTGACCAGTATTGAGACGAGCTTCGAAAGCACGCAGGAACTGAGCGGTACCGTGCGCGTGACCTGCGTATCCTCCGTTGCTCGCGGTCTGCTGATCCCTGTCCTCACGCGATTCACCAAAAAAAATCCCCATGTCCGCATCGAGCTCGACCTTTCCGACGGGCTGGTCAACCTCGTCGAGTCTGGTTTTGACGTCGCTATCCGAATCCATGACGAGCCGGAGGACTCAACCCTTGTCTATCGAAAACTCCTACCCAACCGCCTCGTGCTCTGCGCATCACCGAAGTACCTCGGTCGAACGGCGCATCCGCCCAAACGTCCGTCCGACTTGCGCGATCACCCGCTGTTGATGTTCAGTGCGCTCGAGGAATCTCGTTTCAAGAATGGTTCCTATCGCCTCGTCGATCTGGCGGAGAAAAAACCCATCCTCTGCAATAGCGGCTGGTTTCTAACGGAGCTCGCCGTGAACGGTGCGGGCATTCTTGTCCGATCGCTCACTGACGTTCACGATCATCTGAAAAAGGGCACGCTAGTCCAGGTTCTTGAAAATTATCCTGTCGAGGCCTTTGGGGACGTTTACGCCGTCACATCCAGTCGCCGTTATCTCGCCCCCCGCGTGCGTGCTTTCCTCGACTTCCTGAGCGAATGCGCCGTGGAGTGGAAGTGACGGATCTCACCGCGTGGGTGAGTCCTGAAAGCGGTTTGGCATCTTCACGCCTTTGCAGGTACTGCCTTTTTCTTGGTCTTATCTGCCGTTCCGCATTTTGCGCAATAGCCGTAGAAAACCACGGACAAATTGGCTTTGGAAAAACCGTGAATATCCTTCAGTACTTTTTCGATCTTGGCAAATAGCTCCTTATTGCCTCGATTGACTCCGCCGCACTTTTTGCAAATATAGAAATGATGAACGTTCCGATCGAAGACGTACTGGAAGCGCTTGCCGACCTGAGGCAGGTCCAGCTCCTGAAGGATATCGAGCGACTTCAAAGTTTCGATGTTGCGGTAGATGGATGAGCGGTCGACTCCCTCTAGCTTCTTTTCCAAGTAGGTTTGGATCTCCTTGAATGAGATCTGACGGGACATATTATCAATGACGTACTGTAATAAAAGTCGTCGGCCCGGCGTGATCCGCATCTTATTGGACTTCAGTACCGCAATGAGATCCCGATGTTTCCGCATACGCTGCAGTGAAACCTACTTGAGTCGAGTTGGCTACTCGATCTTAAGCAAAGTTTTCGCTCTTGGCAGGGCCGGTCGTCTCTTGGTCCAAAGTTCTAAAAACCCCGTTGTCGCTGACTCTTTTAAGACAAGGCGGTATTCACTCGGCATTGGGGCCCCAAAACCATGGTAGGTCACCACACGGGTCCCTGCTTCTAAACGCCTCAACTTGGATGCTACCTCTGCCACATACTGTTCGAATATCCGTTCGCCGAACACGAGCTGCTCATCGATGCGAATGACCGGGACCTTTTGTTCATAAAACGGATTGAAGAAGTAAATTCCGTCAAACCCATCCCAATCAAGCCGCATTACGTTTCCGTTCATGAAGCGGGCCCGGCTGGCATAGAATTCCTTCGCAGCCGTCCGCGCGACGTCAACAAGATGCGGGCGCTGCTCCACGCCGACAAATCGGCCCTGCGTGCTTAAGGCGCCAACGATACAGAATTTTCCACATCCAGCTCCAACATCCAAAATACGGCTTTGGTGATGCGAGACCAGCAGTTGCGCCGCCCTCCGGGCCACTCTCACTGGCGTCCAGTGAATCTCAGATAGAGCGCTGATCTCGGAAGGGAAAACTGAGTCGAAGGCGAGATCCGAAATATTTTTTCTTGCCCCGAAATCCTCGACAATTTTTCTGAGTAGATGGGCGCGACCTTCGGGGCCATCAAACTGATTGCTCAACGTGCTCATCCCTTTCCTGAATGGCCATTTTGACTAGTCGTCGAATGAAAAAGGCATCAAATGGCTTCGACAGAAAGCGAACAGCCTTCATTGATTTCAGGATAATCAGACGGTGATCTTCCGAATGGTGGTGGGCAAAAACGAATAGGATTGAACGTGGAAAGCGCCTGCCGACCTTTCTCGCAATATTGCATCCGCCTAAGGCGGAAGACGTCAAGTCCAAGTCGGTGATCAGGATGTCCAGCTCGGAAGAAACTTTAACGAAAGCTATCGCTTCCTCTGCACGAGAGAAAACGCAAAGCCTGCAATGATCTCCGAGGCTTCGCTCCATCCAAAGGCGAGTCAGCGACGAGTCGTGGACCAACAAGACCACAGGCTTTTCAAGTTCGGAATCGTTTCCCATCACGACCGCTCCTGTGATAAATATTAGAATTTATTGCGACTAGTCGCAATAGCATCGATACGTAATAAGTGATATGATGCTTGATGTGTCTACCGGCGTGTTTTCACTTTGTATGCGGTCTCGATGCCCTGTCTGTGGCAAGGGGCGCCTATTCTCCAAGGTCACTGAGATCTCGCGTATGCGCGACGTATTTTTTCCGCTGGATTCTTGCTCCGCTTGCCGGTTTCGCTTCGCGCGCGAGCCGGGCTATTATTCCGGGGTATTGATGCCTGTTCTGCCGATCCTTGCTCTTGCCACTGGACTTTTCAGTGCCGGCATCTTCTATTTTTTCTTTCAAGCTACGGTGGAGGAGCTGCTGAGAATAGGGGTCGCAGGGACTTTTACCGGACTCGCGCTATTCTGCCGCACGGCGATCGCGATTTTCATCGCTCTGGATCACCTCATCGACCCTCCGCGTGAGAGTTCACGTCGAGTATGAAAGCGATTCTTCAAACTTTAGCTGAAGGAAAGCTCGTCCCGGATTGCGACTTCGACCAGGTTTTTCCTGAAAATGTCCGAATGGCCTCCGAAATCCGCTGGACCCCCGTAGAGATCGCACGCCGAGCTGCTGAGCTTTTTGTTGTCGACTCGGAAACAAAAGTTTTGCCTTGTTGGCGCAATGACCACGCCTGGTCAGTTCTATGGAGTCGAACAGCGTCCGCATCTTGTGAGCGTCGCCCGAGGCTTGGCGAATGTTTTCGGTTTTGTCTCGAGCGGAATTCCTCGAAGGGGATTTGCGCGGGCCGGATTGGAGTCGGCTCAATAGTTTTTAGGCATCCCGTCGTTGAGAGAAGTTTCGATCCTTGAGCGATCTTCACCAGCTTGACATTCTTGTATCGTTCCATTATTCTAGAACTATGGAAATGTTCGAGGCTCTGGAAGTCTTCGCGTCGCTCTCTCAGGAAACCCGTTTGAAGGTTTTCAAGCTGCTTGTCGAATACGGGCGGGCAGGACTGGTTCCGGGTAAGATCGCCGAGAAGCTAAAGATTCCGGACAATACGTTGTCGTTCCACCTTTCTCATATGAGTAAGGCGGGCCTGACTACGTCGAAAAAAGAGGGCCGGACGATCACCTATTTCGCGAAGACGGAGCTGATGGATGACCTCATCGGCTACCTCGGTGAAAACTGCTGTGCCCGTGAAACCAAATCAAAAAGGAAGTGCTAGTATGAAACGTTTTCACATACATGTCGGCGTGAAGAATATTGAAAAGTCGGTTCAGTTCTATTCGACTCTGTTCGGACAGAAGCCGACCAAGCTCAAAGAAGACTACGCAAAGTGGATGCTTGAAGATCCACGGTTGAACTTCGCGATCTCAACCCGGACTAACGAGGAAGGTGTGGATCACCTCGGCATTCAGGTCGAGGAGCCAACCGAACTCACGGAGATCTCGGAGCGCCTCAAGAACGCCGATCTCGAGATTCAAGACGAAGGCGAAACGACCTGTTGCTACGCAAAGTCGAATAAGGCCTGGGTGGCCGATCCATCCGGTATTGCCTGGGAAGCGTACCAGAATATGGGTGATGCCGAAGTCTTCAGCGAAAAAGAAGAGACCGCAGAAGGCGATGACTCGGGTTGCTGCGTATCGGACGAAACTGATGAATCGGAATCAAGCTGCTGCTAACCCTAGGGAACCATCGTTATGAAGATTCTCTTCATGTGCGTCGCTAATTCCGCCCGAAGTCAGCTGGCTGAGGGGCTTGCCCGTCAAATGTTCCCGGGAGCAGAGATCGAAAGTGCCGGATCTCATCCCGGGAAATTGAATCCCTTCGCTGTAACGGTAATGAAGGAAGTTGGAGCTGATATTTCGAAGCAGTACTCGAAGTCCACCGACGATCTCTCGCCAAAATTTATCGTCGGGCTCGACTATGTGATTACCCTTTGCGCTGAAGAGGTCTGTCCGATGATGGTGTCTAAGGCTAAGAAGCTTCATTGGCCGTTGCCCGATCCGGCCTCTAAGGAACCGCTATCCGATGAGGTTCTTCTGGATCGCTTCCGGACGGCACGTGATGCCATCTCGGAGAAGCTAAAGCTATTCAAAGCGGAGACGCTCTGAGGTCATGGGAATCAGACTGGTTTCTCCAGACGATGCTGCCCAGATCCTTGATGTCTACTCGCCCTACATTCTGAATTCTCCGATCTCATTCGAAACGGAGACTCCTGATTTAGATGAGTTTCAGGATCGAATCCGTGAAACGACTGCCAACTTCCCGTGGCTTGTTTATGAGAAGGATGGACGAGTTATCGGGTATGCCTACGCCGGTGCTCATCGAAGCCGCTGCGCCTACGAATGGTCAGTTGAATCTAGCGTATACGTCGATGCCAAGCATCATGGGCAAGGGATTGGAACCAAACTCTATCGTGAGCTATTCCGCCTTTTGCAGAATCAAGGCGCCGTGAATGTCTTTGCCGGAATTACGCAGCCCAATGCGGGAAGTGTTCGACTGCATGAATCGTTCGGATTCACTCCGATCGGCACTTTCAAGGACATCGGATTCAAACAAGGGAAATGGTGGGATGTCGGCTGGTGGCAGCTTCAGCTTCAAAAACCTGCGCATCCTAAGTCTCTTCTTCCACCTGCGACGAAATTATGACCCAAAAAAAACGGATAATTGCAGAGTTTCTAGGGACCGCAGGCCTTCTGATTGTAGTCGTAGGCTCTGGAATCATGGGAGAGAGCCTCGCGCAGGGAAACCTGGCGATCGCCCTCCTTGCGAACTCGCTCGCAACAGGTGCGGGACTCTACGCCCTCATTCAGACCTTTGGTCACATCTCAGGCGCCCACTTCAATCCGGCCGTGAGCACAGTGGAATGGCTTTGGAAGAAGCTAGCCACGCGAGACCTGATTCCATACGTCGTCGCCCAGGTAAGCGGTGCCGTTTCAGGTGTTCTCGTTACTCACGCGATGTTTGGTCAAAAGCTTGTTCAACTATCTTCACACGACCGGAGCGATGCTCGTTTCCTGCTGTCGGAAGTGATCGCGACTTTCGGACTGATCACGGTCATTTCGCTCTCGGGGAATAAGAACGTCGAGAAGACACCCATGGCTGTGGCGCTGTTCATTACCTCGGCCTATTGGTGTACCTCGTCTACATCTTTCGCAAATCCTGCTGTGACGATCGCAAGAAGCTTCACCGATACATTTTCCGGGATTCTTTGGACTGGCGTGCCGGGCTTTGTTCTTGCGCAGTTTGCGGGAGCGTTTCTCGCATTCGTGATCTCGCGAAAACTTACGAAGTAACGTGGAGACGTTTTTTTTATTTTGATGCTAGTACCTTGGTGAGGGCCAATATGGAAAACGAAACCCCGATCGCTCGTCGCCAGTTCATCAGATCCACCAGTCTTCTTGTGTCGGCTGTGTGCGTAGGTGCCTCGCCGCTCCTGGTCTTTGCAGAGGATAAGAAGAACGCGGTGAAGATCGGCGTCGAAGAGGTCTCCCCCGCCGAAGACTTGATGCGTGAACACGGCGGACTGAATCGAATTCTTCTCGTCTTCGAAGAAGCGATCCGCCGCATCCACGCCAAAGAGGAGTTTGACCCTTCGCAGCTCAAACGATCAGCTCAGCTGATTCGTGACTTCATTGAAAATTATCATGAGAAGCTCGAAGAGGAGTTTCTCTTTCCAAGTCTAAAGAGGGCGGGACGACTCGTCGATACGGTCGATACCTTACTTATTCAGCACCAGGCTGGAAGGAAACTCACAGACACCATTCTGGGACTTTCGACCTCAGCGCATTTCAAGAATACTTCTGATCGCGAAAAGCTATCTTCAGATCTGGCAAAATTTACCCGCATGTACCGGCCTCATGAAGCTCGGGAAGATACGGTCGTATTCCCAGAGTTCAAGAAACTCCTGACTCCTAAAGAATATGACAAGCTGGGTGACCAGTTTGAGGACAAGGAGCATGAACTCTTCGGCAAAGAAGGCTTCGAGGGAGTGCTGGTCAAAATTGCCGAGATCGAAAAGGCATTCGGGATTGCAGATCTATCGAAATTCACACCTAAGGACTAAGGCGATGAATCGGGATTCTGAGTCCTCTTTTCTAGAGATTCTTTTCATCTTCTTCCGCCTTGGATGTACGTCTTTCGGTGGACCGATCGCACATCTCGGTTATTTCCACGAGGAGTTCGTCAAACGTCGTAAGTGGGTCCATGAGCACACGTATTCCGATCTCGTTGCGCTTTGTCAGTTTTTACCGGGCCCAGCTAGTAGCCAGGTTGGAATGGCGCTTGGGCTATCAAGAAGAGGAATTCCTGGGGCCATCGCGGCTTGGCTGGGGTTTACACTTCCTTCGGCGATTCTTCTCGTCGCATTCGCGTTTGGTTTTTCGAGCCTCTCCACTTACTTAGGAACAGGGTGGCTCCACGGACTCAAGGTCGTCGCTGTTGCAGTCGTGGCTCAAGCACTCTTGGGAATGGGTAAGAGTCTATGTCCGGACAGGGAGCGAGCCACCATCGCGGTGGTCGCGTGCTTTTTGGCATGCGAGTTTTCTACCGCGATTTCCCAGATCGGTATCATTCTCGGGGGAGGGTTGATCGGGCTCACCTTTCTGCGAAGAGGGGCGAGTCTTCCCCATGTACAATTCACTGCTCGGGTCAGCCGGTTAGCCGGAGCAATTAGCCTCGGCGTATTTTTTCTTTTGCTGTTGGCCCTTCCGTTAACCGCGCATCTGATTTCCAGTCCCTGGGCTCAAATCATTGGCGGCTTCTTTCGGTCAGGCGCATTGGTTTTTGGAGGAGGGCATGTTGTTCTGCCGCTACTCAAAGAAGTCGTCGTGCCGACGGGATGGGTTTCCGCCGATTCTTTTATGGCCGGTTATGGAGCTGCGCAAGCCATCCCTGGTCCATTGTTCGCGTTTACTGCTTATCTCGGTGCGCTTTTGAAGGTGTCGCCTTCCGGATGGGCTGGGGCCACGATCTGCCTGATCTCAGCGTTCCTTCCATCGTTTCTTCTAGTTGTGGGCACACTACCTTTTTGGGAGCAGTTGAGAAGTCAGCCTTCCATGCGTTATGCCATGAACGGGATCAACGCCTCCGTCGTCGGATTGTTACTCGCGGCGTTTTACAACCCGGTTTGGGCAACTGCGATTCATACATCGAGAGACTTCAGTCTTGCGGCGCTCGGTTTCCTGTTGCTGACTTTTTGGAAGCTGCCGTCGTGGTCGGTAGTTCTGGCGAGCGCGGTTGTTACAGGCCTTTTGATTTAGCCGGTATTGCGCTTTTGAAGATGTAGATCAGCGCAGATTTCATTCTGAAGGGTCGCCCCATTCTCGAAATCTGAGATGCTCTGGAAAGTGGTCGCTGCGATATTATCGAGAGCCTCCTGAGTGAGGAAGGCCTGATGCGCGGTCAAAAGAACATTGGGAAAGGTGAGCAGTCGAGCTAAGACGTCATCCTGAAGAACATGCCCTGAGAGATCTTCGAAAAAGATTCCTTCTTCCTCTTCGTAGACGTCTAGACCGGCGAAGCCTATTCGGCCCGACTTGAGAGCTCCGATCAGTGCTGGTGTATCGACCAAAGCACCACGGCCCGTATTGATCAGCATCACTCTCGATCCAGGAGGTGGTGTGTTTTCGGAGTGAGCGGCACATGTAGTGAGATGATATCGGATTTCCGCAGGATCTCTTCCATGTCGACATATTCTGCGAGGCCCCTGAGATGAGGATTGGGCTTGATGTCATGAGCCAGTACTCGGCATCCGAAACCTGCCATAGCTTGAGCCATGACCGCTCCGATTCGGCCAGTACCAATGATTCCTACCGTCTTGCCGTACAGATCAAATCCAACGAGACCGTCCAGGGAGAAGTTTCCCTCGCGGACACGCGAGTAAGCACGGTGAGTCTTCCGATTCAGGGTCAAGATCAGGGCAATCGCGTGTTCTGCCACAGCATGAGGCGAATATTCAGGTACACGAACTACCGAAATGCCTCGCTCTTGCGCCGCTCTTAAGTCGACGTTGTTGACCCCAGCCGAACGTAAAGCAACCAGTTTTGTACCGCCCTGTGACAGAGTGGCGAGTGTCTGAGCATCCAGATGGTCGTTGACGAAGCAACAGACACAACCGTAACCCAATGCGAGTGGCGCTGTGAATTCGTTGACTCGGACTTCCAGAAAGAGCAGCTCATTCACTCCCCGGTTCATTCGCTCAAGTGACGTTCGTTCAAATCGATGAGTATCAAAAATGGCGACTCTCATCGCGCACTCTAGGCCGTTCGCCCGTGGCGAAACAGATCCGCCTCAATGTCTTCTTGTGTGACCGTGAAGAGAGCCATTTTTTCGTCAGAGTGAAAGATCCAGACTGGAACACTTGCCTCACGAACGACCCGAAGAGTCGTACTTCCGAGAAGAGCGCCGGCTATCGGACCGCTCTGCGCAGCCATAGCGATCACTGCGCGTTCGCTTTCGGCTTCTCGTAGAATCGAAACGGCAGCCGTATCGAGTAGTGTTCGGTCCATGACAAACTCGGCCTCAACCCCTTCGCCTTTCGCGAGGCGTTTCCAATTTTCCGCGTCTTTCATGCGCTGAGAGACTTCGGTCTCGAGAGCCTCCTGAGGAAAAGGAAAGAGAAATGTCGGATCAAGTTGCGGAGCGAGGAAATACCCTAATTTGTGGAAAATTCGGACTTTGCTTCGGAGTCGGCTTGCAATGGGGAGTAGGCGTTTGAATCCTTCCTGAGACTGTTCTGAAAAGTCCGTAGCAAAAAGAACTCGTCGAAAGTCGAAAGGCTTCGACCGCTTCGGGTTGATAACGAGAGTTGGGATTTCAGAACGGTAGATTAGCGCTTCGCAGAAGCTCCCTAAAATATGTTTCGTGAAGCCGCCTCGAGCGTGCGTGGACGCAACGATGAGCTCAGCTCTATTTTCACGAGCGTAGCTGACAAGCCGGTCGGCGGCCTCACGTAAGCTTCGATAGGGTGCATTGAGCAGCTTGAGCGGCCGCATCTCATCAACGTGAATTCTTCGAATGGCGTCGTCCAGCCTCTGCTGTGGAGCTAGGTCAGGCCAAGTCGAGTCACTGCCCGTCGTTCGTCGATCAAACAAATAGACCGGATCGATTTCAAAAATACCGGTTTTAGCGAGATCTTGGAGGACCCAGGCAGCCGAGCAATGGAACCTCTCATCTTCAACGTATGGATCAACCGCCCAAATTATCTTCCTAAGTTCCACCAGCGTGAGGAATGCATGGTTGATTCCATTACTCTAGAGCACGCAAATTGCGATCGTATGTTCACGGAGTGAAACCATGACTATGTCCGGCGAAGCAAGCGCTCGAAAAATGCGGACTAGAGAGCCGGACGTTGCGTTGCGCGCAGCCATTGCCGAGTCGCTCGAGCATCCGGCAGCGATTGAAGTCGAATGGCATGGCCGGACCCTTAGGCTTTCAGGGGCTATTCTCGAAGGTGAGGTCGACAAACTCATCGAACGCGTAAGTCGCATCCGTGGTGTAGAGCGGATCGAAAATCGGATCGACGTCATCTATGGAGAGGGAGTCGCTAAGAAGAATGCCGCGAATCGGCTCGACTACCTTCCAGAGACTCAGCGAGGCGAATGGCCCGCTCAGGTGAGAGGTGCTGTTGCTGTAGGGGCTTTCATACTGACGATTCTCGGCATCGGACTTAAGCCGAGGCTTCGTAATATTTTTGGATTATTTGGTTTACTCACTGGAATAAGGGTTCTCGCCAATCGCGATATTACTCATATGGTGGGATCGGTCGTGACCCCGACTCTTCGTCTGCGTCGAAGAATTACTGTTTGTGCACCGATCGATGAAGTTTTCGAGTTTTGGAGTCGGGTCGAGAACTATCCCAAGTTCATGTCATACATTGAAAAAGTCGAAATGAACGAACAAGGAAACATAGTCTGGGATGCAAAAGGCCCGGGTCGCTTTCCACTGCGCTGGGAAACGGAACTCAATCAAAGTGCTCCGAACTACATCCAAAGCTGGCAGTCCGTATCGGGATCCATCATTCAAACCGAAGGTTGGGTGAAACTGGAAGCGGCCCCTGGAGACACTACCCGCGTCGAAGTTGATATGAACTTTTCTCCCCCTGCAGGTGTATTCGGTTACGCAGTCGCTAATCTGCTAGGGTTCGATCCAAAAAAGAAAATCGATCAGGACCTCCAGGTCATGAAGACTCTTATTGAGCGCTCCTTCTTTCGACGAAACCCAAAAAAAGTCGATGAATTCTATTTTTGAATTATAGGAGGGCAGGATCAGTTTGCCAAATGGAAGAGGCCGGGCTCGCGTCTAATTAACCGCAAGGAATTGAACCGGGCCTTTCATTTCGGAAAATCCCGAGAAGAGCGGCAGGAGCTTTCTCCGTTGTACTTTTCCAGTATGCGTTCGTGGAATCGCAGTCTGGCCCGTCATCACGACCTTAGGACGACGCTCGAGCTGTATCTTTTCAAGAACGGCCTTCAATTCGTCGAGGTCAGTCGCCGCTAGCGTGGTCATGTCCACGTACATGCCGATCTCCTCGCCGAAACTCTTATGAAAAAATCCCAGAACGGCAAGGCGAGACTCTAGGTGGGGCAAGAATCCGAGAATCGTCTTCTCGACCCAGATAGGACTGATTTTTTCGCCATTTCGGATGATGACTTCTTTGATGCGACCCGTGATGAAGAAGCTATTGCCGATTCGGTAACCAAGATCTCCTGTGCGAAGCCAGTCCTTGTGGACCACGCTCTCTGTCGCCTGAGCATCCGAAAAATAGGAATTCATCTGGCTAGGTCCGCGTATCCATAGTTCGCCCGAGCACCCCTCAGCGACGACTTCATTTTTCTCGTCCACGACGACGACTTCGGTGCCTTTCAGAGGACTTCCGATTGAGCTGTGCTCTCCCTTAAACAAGAGTTCTTCGTGCTGCTCTTTTGAACTCGTCGGCGAAAGGCAGCAGGCAAAATTGGTGTACTCGGAAAGTCCCCAGCCTTGAATCAACCGGATTTCCGTCTTGGTCTCAAAGCGCATCGCAAGTTCCGTGGCCAGCGGCGCTGACGAGACGAGAACTCCTCGCAGTGTGGGAACTTTCTTTGCGTGAACTCCCACTGAAAGGAGGACCGGTAATAGATTAGGCACGACGCTCGTGTAAGTAACTCCTTCACGGTTTACAATCTCTCCCCACGCGAATGGATCAAATCGTTCGGCAAAGACGAGGTGCCCGCCGGTCGTCAAAGAAGTCATGAGACCAAAGCCGAGTGCATGCGCGTGATACAAAGGTAGAACAGCGAATTGTGTGGATTCTTTGAGTCCAAAGTTCTCTGCCATGCTCCAAGCGTTGTGCAAGAGAGCCCTCTGACTCAGGGCGACTCCCTTTGGGGTTCCGGTCGTCCCTGACGTGTAGAGAACAAGGCAAGTGTCTTCTCCTCGGTTCTCTCTCAGGACGCTCGTTCCGGTGAAGGGAGCTTTCATCACCGTTTCCAGATCCAGCGCAAATTCAAGCTTTGCGGAGTTTTTCAAAAATCGAGACCGAAGCTCCGAGGAGGCAAAGAGACCGCGAGCCGCAGAATGTCTCGCGATGAACTCCCATTCTTCGCTCGGAGCGGTAGGATTCAACGGAACCGCAATGGCACCCACATAGAAGATCGCCAGGAGGAGGGCAGGGATCTCGAGGCGGTTTTGACTCAGGATCAGAATCCGATCGCCTTCCCGGACCCCCAGATTTTCAAAGACCTTAACGAGCGCATGAACGCGCTCATAGAGGTCCGAATAGCTCATCCGTCCGCCCAGCGTCTTGCCTTGATAGAAACTCAACGCGGAAGCGGTGTTGGTGCGGAATGATTCGACGAGATCGCAAATACCCTCAAACGACTGAGAACCCGTATTCATAGTAATCCTTTATTCTTTCAGAGATCTCATTGAGGTGGCCTTTGCCAAACCGCCAGTCGAGGCCTTCTGTTATTTGCTCGAGTGTCGTGACGCCAAAATAGAGCGGTGTGAACCCCATCTTCAAGTAAGCTTCCGCGAAACTGTTCGCGACATCAGCTTCCTCTCCAAAGACAGGAGGACGATGATCAAAGCCCGGAAAGCTCGATTTGCTAAACGCTCCGATCTTGCCGTCATTTCCCCAATAAAGCGTCACGCAGTGTCCACACTCCTCGCCGTACATGTCACGGCGATGAATGGCCAATAGACGGCGCTTAACTTGAGGAAAGAGCAGCTCGAGTAACCCGTAAGAAAAGACGGCCGAATCCATGCACGTTATATTTTGACTGTGCAGCGAAGAACGTACCGATTGGATTTTGTAGTCGCGTCGCCATTCCGAGTGATAACCAAACTGGTCGATCACCTTGCCGATTTCCTCAGGGGTAGAGAGATCTAGCGCGCCTAACTCCATTAGGCGCGCTAGGTCCGTCTCGTTCCATAGTTTCTGAGTGGGACTACTCTGAGAGCAGTTCACAAGTCACGCGAGGCACCGTAGGGTTCTTGTCGTAACAAGCCTCGATACCGTCCATGAAGAGAAGAAGATGTTCTGCCATCGACTTCGCGACATTCAAGGCGTGCTTGACCTCTTTTGCGCTCAGATAGGGAACAGATTCACACATCTCCAGAAACACGTTTTCGTGGCCCAGACTCTGATCTGCTCTTGTGTGAGCGATAAAGGAATCAATCAGTTTGTCGGTATACGGGTAGTGCCGGCGCATGGTCGCATAAAACTCATCAATAGAGCCCGAAGCGGCATCGTCCCCGGTGTTCTCAGTCATTTGCAGAACTTCATTTCCTGCATAGTAGGAGAATGAATTAGCCGCCGCTGACTCCGACAGGAAGTTCACTAAAGCACGAGTGCTGGGAAGTGGCTGAGAGTTTAGGATTTGCGCATCTGAAAACAAACTGCGCAGGCCTTTACGATAAATGTCTCCATGGGAATACTCTTCGATAAAGTGTCGCGCCAAGTGCGGCATCATTTCTGGCGTCGCATTGGCGGCGGCAATTGCCATGTGTTCGTGCGCACCTTCGATATAGTGGTATTTCTCGAAGGCAAACCCTAGAACCTGGGCACGAGTGGCTTTTCCCGTCATCATCTTTTCCCAAAGCGGGTGCTCATAGACCGGACGGAGCCAGTAGGAGGCATACTTCTGATGAACCTTATAGAACTCCAGGCCGGTCATCGACTTGTCGGCTAAATTATCGGCGACGACTCCTGCTTCTTTAAGACAGTCCGTCAGATCTTGAATGCGATCGGCTCTTTCGCCCGTTAGATCAGCGATCTCGGAAATATTCTTCTTTCCGTCGAGTTGAGCGGCGATCTTCCCGAAAAGTACGGCGCCATTTCCTTCGAGAGTCATCTCTTCATCGAGGTAGTTGATCGTGACAAGATTCGGATTCAAAAAATGAACGTTCGCATTTCGACGTAGCAAGGGGGCATTGGTTTGTGAGGTGTTCAACATGGGAGTACTCCGTTTAGTCTTGGTTGGGATCGAACTGTTTACGTGGGAATAGGTTCTTTTCGTCGCCGTAGTATTTCTCAATGGCGTCGGTCCATAACCAGATGTGTTCGACCAGTTGATGGCCGTAGTTCAGGATCTTCGAAGCTCGCGCCGCGGAGATGTGTTCGACACCCTTTAGGATGTCGCGGAAGAGATCCGAATGTCCGTACTTAATGTCGAGGTCGAGATGGGCGTAGATAGGCTTTACGGCTTCGCGAGGAATACCGTAGAGCTCGATCGACTTTTCGTAATACGGATTATAGCTGTTCCGGTCCGTCGTCGTTCCTTCGAGCACGGCCGAACAAATCGAATAGGCCAAAATGTCTTCGCGCGCAGCCTGACGCATGAAATTGGATAGGGCGAGTGTCATCGGAAGCGGAGTAGACTGCATGACATCCGCTTCTGAGTAGCCGAGATGCTTCAACGATTTCAGGAAGTAGTGATAGTGGTTCCACTCTTCATGATAGTGCTTGGCTCTGAGTGTCTTCACTCGTTTGTCGCCCGTATGAGCACAGGATAGCGGCATGTGCCGGTTGGCGTTGAGCGTGTAATGATAGAGTTCCATCATCCAGCCCGAGAAGAGTCGCGCCGACCCTTTTCCACTCATCATTTTTTCCCAAAACGGATGCGAGAATGCTTCGTCCAACCAGACCGGAAGAAATTTTGAGAAATACTCCTGGTGAAAAACTTCTCCAGAAACCGACTGGGGTATTTTTCCGCGATCATAGAGAAGGCCCGACCCTTCCAGGGTGCTGAAGAGTTTTTCCAAACTGGTTTCGTTGAGTCCAGTGTCCTTCTCGAGGTTTTCGAGAGACTTGCTGGAAGGAATCCATTCTCTAACTTTTTCGTATTGGCTTGATTCCTTTTCGCCAAGCTCGACCTGATGTTCTCGAAGTCGTAGAGTTTGTGTTTGAGCATTTGATTCGTAGACTCTGCGTAGTCCGAATCTGGATTTAAATTGATTTTCTGTACTGGTAGACACGGTATTCATTTGAATGGTTCCTCAGGTGAATGCGCGACAACGCGCGAATACAGCGCCCCGTGTTCACAATCTGTGCCGCACAGAGCTGGGCCTAAAAAAGCCCAGCGAACTACACCGAGTTGAAAGAACAATGCACATTGCAGCACGTTGCCATGCACGGCTTCAGCCGAATTGGATTCTGAATGGCAGTGGGTGCGACGCCGCATTGGCACATGAATTGATACTCCGCACGAAATGAATGTTCTACTTGTCGGTCAGGGCCACTTTGGTGGCGGTCTGGAGAAAATGGTTCAAAGCCTCGGAATTTCTCTCCGGCGTGAATATGGGTGCCGGACCGTCCTCTTTTCGTTCGACCAAGAGCTCAATCTTGAAGTCGAAGACTTTCTAAAAAGGAATGGCGTCGCCTTAGTGACCACGCAGAAGGGGCCGCGCTTTTCGGTTATGACCGTGTTTCGAATGATCCGTCTGATTCGAGATGAACGGATTGATGTGCTCCATTCTCACGAAACCGCGCCTCTCATGTATTCTGTCGCTGCCCGATTTGGGTCTCTGCTTTTTGGAAGATTCCCGAAGTTGGTTCATACGCAGCACAGCTTCGTTCATCTTAAAGTTAGGCCCTTCATTCGCTTTTATGATCGCCTCTTTCAGAAATTGGCGAGTCATCTCACTGCCGTTTCTCAGCAGGTGATCGATGAGTATCGGATGATAGGAGTTTCAAGGTCCCGAATTCATCTGGTTCCGAATGGCGTGGAGTTTCCCGAGCAAATCATCGGTTCGACCGGAAAGAGAGCTCATCGCGAGGCACTGCTTAGCGGCTTTACAGAGCATCCTAGTACTTCATTTCTACGGCGCGAGATTGAATCGACCTGGATCATCGCGCTCGGCCGCGTTCATCCAAGAAAAGGGCAAGATCACGTGATCAAGGTCTGGCAGGCGTTGAGTCCGCAAACTCGCGCTACCTCGGTTCTGCTCATTGTCGGGCCAGAGACCTCTAGCGGAGAGCTCAATCGGCTTAAGGAGATTCTCGCGAATGGCCCCGATGTTCATCGGGTCATTTTTTGGGGAGGCGCCTCACAACCGATTTCCTGGCTACAAGCAGCCGATGTCTTTCTCTCCGGCTCCGAATATGAAGGAATGCCCCTGGCGCCCCTGGAAGCATGCGGAGCTGGTGTCCCGCTGGTTCTATCCGATATTCAGGGAAACCGAGTGCTCGATGGTTTTGCTCGTTTCTTTCCTTTTGATAACCCAGAAAAAGGAGCTGAAGAGCTTCAGAAGTGTCTGGCTGAGGGAAAAGAAGACCTCGCGACCTTTGAGGCTCGTAATCTGAAAAGAGCGAGGAAGATTCAAGCCGACTTCACGGTTTCCGCGATGGCTCGAACCTACCTCGGTCTCTATAGAACATCCTGAAGCGCGGTCTCTATCAGTTTTCCAAAACCATGCGATAGCGCACTTGATTGGAGCGTAGCCGATCGAGTCCCAGATTGACCTGCGACATGGGGGCAGTTTCAATTTGCGGCTTAATTCCGTGACGAGCGGCAAAGGTAAGCGTTTCAACGATCGTATCTCGGTTAGCGATGTCACTTCCGCAGATCGTTCTTTGCGCGGTCAATAGAAGCCCAGGGGGAAACTGAATCAACCCGGGAGGCGCGCCCACTAGACAGAGAGCTCCGTTCGGCCTGAGCGCTTTGAGCAATCCGATCCAGTCGAGTTTTGCATGGACAGTCGATAGCAAGAGATCAAATCGGTCCGCTTGCTTCATTAGGTCCCTTGGACTGACCGAACTCACAAAATGATGGGCTCCCATTTTAAGAGCTTCTTCGCGTTTCGAATCACTGCTCGATAATGCGGTCACTTCACAGTCCAAGGCATTGAGGAACTGGAGTGCCATATGACCTAGGCCCCCGATCCCAATCACTCCGACTTTGCTTCGTGCGTTTATATTGAACCGGCGAATGGGAGCGAAGACAGTCGCGCCTCCGCAAAGAAGCGGTGCCGCGTGGGCACTTGAAATGACTTCAGGAATGCCAAAGACGAAGCGACCGTCGGTGCGAATGCGATCCGCGAATCCGCCGTGATTGCCAATGCAAATCGCTTGCTGCGAGGAGCAAAGATTTTCGTCACCTTGGCGACAATAATCACAGGTCATGCAGGAACTTCGTTGCCAACCTACGCCGACGCGCGCACCAACAGAAAAATCTATTACTGAGCTTCCGACCGCGGTGATTTTTCCGACGATCTCGTGTCCCGGAACAAATGGATACACGCTCCGATTCCAATCGTTGTCGATCAAATGGATATCGCTGTAGCAGATTCCGCAGTGAGAAATCGCGATTTCGACATCGTGGGCCCCCAAGGGCGCCGCGAGGTAGCTAAATGGCTGCAGGGTCTCTTTTGCTGCTAATGATCCGAATGCGGAAATATTCATAACTATGCGTGGTTCCTGATGAGGTGGTCGGTAATGCTCTGAAGGACTAGATTCTGGGCTGTGAGGGACGTAAATGTGTGGTCGGTTCCACTGAAATTAATCCGCCTGAAACCACTCACCAGTTCGAGGGCCTTCATCTTTTCGGAAAAATTAGTATCGGCAAACTTGACACCAGGATCTCCGACGGTCGCGACCAGCAACGTCTTCACGCCTTTGTTCGCCATCCATTCCAATGAGTCGGGTACGCCTCTGGTTACCGGGCTTCGTTCGGCCTTGGTTTTCTTGGCCTTAAAGGCGCGGCGCAATTTGCCGACGATATCGTCGATGATCCCCAGAAAAAAAGGAGCGAGCTCCATTTTTCCTCGAATCAGCCTGGACCATTTCTGGCGATTAAAGATCGCACTCTGCCACTGTTGCTTACGGTATCCGCCTTCGACGACGTGCTGGTCGAGAATTCGAAACGTGAGTGGATTCATCATGACCGTCCCAACAATCCGAGGGTCGAGGAGTCCAGCGTGAAACGCATTGTCCGCGCCGGAACATAAACCAGCCACGATAAAGCGTTTGGCCTTGAGCCGGTTTTCAAGAAAGTCCATGGCGTCTTGGATGTCCGCAATGGTGCGCTTTGGGTAGCAGAGGTTTTCATCGGTGCCCGATTCGGCCTTACTGTCGCCTACCCCGGAGAGATCTAATCGCAACACGGAGAATCCAAGATCTGCCCAAGCTCTTGCCATGCGGACATAGGACCTATGCGGGCCTACTCGATGGACGGTGCCGGCATTGAGCATGATGATCGCCGGAAGCGTATTTGACGAACCGGTGTTCAAGATTCCGAAAAGTGGTGTTTCCTTGCCGATGAAAACAGGGTGCTCACTTCGTGGTGTGACGTCATACAAATCACGAGCCGCAGGAGACTTTACGGCCTTCGAAATCGGGCCTCTTTTGTCAGAATAGCGAGCGTCAATCCACTCGACAATTTGCGCGATCTGCTCAACAGGCAATTGAGTCACGTGTGGAGGAGTAGTCATGAAACCCATCGGCGCGCCAGGGAGGTAGTCTGCCTCGACACCGAGTAGGCGAAACTTCAAATGGATGGGGCTGCTTGGGCGCTTCTCGCCAATCACAAGTACCCGACCTACGGTGCACGACTGCATATTCAATAGACTCAGCCGGCAGATTTCGTCAGATACCGCGTCGCTTAGAAAAAACCCGAGGGCCTCGCGGCCTTCGGCTGCCTTCACAAACTTATTGTCCCGCTCGAGTGCAAAGCTTTCGGGTGAAAGCATTGCATGCATTCGATGCTGTTGAGTGATTTTGGAGACAAACTCTTTTCCGTCCGTGCATCCACCCCAAAGGACGAGACTGTCAATATCGCCTAGTCTCTCTGCGGACAGGGCAGCAAGCGTCGCCCCAAGGCGGAGTCCCATGAGGGTGACTTTTTCGATCCCGCTACGGGCTCGTAATTCCAAGATCGCGGATTCAATGTCCTCGAACCAGCAATTGACCCGATCGGGGTCGCCTTCGCTACCCATGGAGTCGCCTGTTCCACGAAAATCAAAGCGCAGAACGGCAAATCCAAGTTTAGAAAGGCGTTCGGCAAGATGTCTCAACGTACGGTGAGCCCGTATGTCGTCATCCCCGATCGGGTTGCAAAGAACTACGCCGACTCCCCGGAAGCTCGACTCTTCAGCTGGATGAAACCACCCAAAAGTCTCACGAGTTTTCGAGCTGGTAGGACCGAAATAAAATGAAGTGGCGTGCATAAATTAAGAAAGGGACTATTCCGCGAGGACGCCGCGTGGGCGAACTGGTACTTCCAATTTCTTAATCGTTACTTTGAACTCACTGACGACGCTATCAATGCTCGACGCCTTTTTATTTTTTCCATTCGTCTCGTTGTCGGTGGACTCGTCGATTCCTGGGATATTAGTTGCGTTCAATTCTGTCTGATTGTTTTCGTTCATACGTTATTCCGTTGTTAGGGACATTGATGATTGGAATGACTTTCCTAAAGCTAAAAGGTCTCCCACTGTTGCCGGAGGAGTTAACTCCCCGGAAAACGACATAGGATCCATGCCGAGCTCATCGGCGATTCTCAAGATGATCGAGACCAATGTGAGGGACTCGATACCCAGATCATCGCGAAGAGATCGGTGTGGCTCAAAAAAGCCGTTTTTAGGCACGTCCTGAACATAGTCAATCAGAGCACTAGAAACGGTATCTTCTATAGACTTTAGGCTTCGCAGCAGTTGCGACATGGCCGGCCCTTGTTCAAGTTCCAGGCCACGCTTAGAAGATCCACACTGCTGCTGGACTCACCGGGGTTCGTTGAAATTGCACTCCATTTGAAAATGCAGTGACAATCAGGAGATCGAGCTTCTAAAATGACAAAATGAAAACAATATTTGTCGCGATGGTTTTGGCAATCGGTGCAATGAGCTGCAAGGCGGACTTGGGTGAGCCCTGCTCAACATCCGGCGACACCAGCTCATGTGTCGAAGGGGGCATTTGCACGACCGGGACTTGCCGAAAGATCTGCACCGACGCTTCTCAGTGTTCAAGTACTGAAGCGTGCAACGGTGTGAGCAGCAGCAATCAAAAGAGCTGTCAGCCGAAATAGTCCATGCTTTGGGATGCGTCTTGCTGGCCGGTTCGCCCTTAACTGTTTGCCAGTGAAAACGAAACCCTGCGATCTGGCGTTAAATCAGATAAGAATATTAAATCAATTCAGTGTAGTAAGTTTTGGTACTGTACTAGAATTGTCAGGAGATCTAAAATTAGAGGCATGGGAGTTTCCATGCTTTTCCGGGCTTCGGGTGCTCATGCAGCGATCCTTTTGCTTGCTGCCTCCCAGCTTTTGCAAGGCTGCGCAGTTAACTTCAGTGCTGATGTCGCCAAGCGCCTCGCCAGTTTACCCTCGAGTTCAGTCATTCAAGTGGGTGCGCTTTCGCTTTCCTCTACCTTCGGATTCGGAAATGTTTCAGTGGGTTCCAATTCGAGTGTCACCGTTCACCTTTCAAACACAGGTCAGACTTCGGTTTCGATGATTTCCTTTGGCGCGCTTCCTTCTGAAGTGATCCGGGATACATCGATT
>OUNO010004053.1_pt1 | contig 24690 bp, 20 predicted proteins | sample 1779811 | NCBI WGS metagenome assembly OUNO01 (sample SAMEA3914804, study PRJEB12502) | metagenome | biome: forest; material: soil | place: Canada | collected 2010-06-25 | depth 0.3 m | reverse complement strand
GGTGCGGGCGGCGGCAGCGCAGGTGCCGGTGGCGGCAGCGCGGGTGCGGGCGGCGGCAGCGCGGGTGCGGGCGGCGGCAGTGCAGGCGCAAACGGCTGCACGAAGGACGCGGACTGTTCGCCGAGCGGTAACGTGTGCAAACCGAACAAGTGCGATGTCGCGACTTGCAAACAAGTCGACGTCAGCATGGCCAATACGCTCATGAATGACGACCCCAATGTCGGGAACGGCAGCTTCGAGAACGCCGTGGACATGGGCAATGCCGTGGGCTGGACCAACTCCGGCGCGGACGCGGCCGTCATCTACGATTGCACTGGTACAGCGGTGCCCGCGAACGGTGGCTGCATTGGAAGCGCGGGCACTACGTTCCAAGACGACGGCAACTTCGTCGCTTGGCTCGGCGGAACGACCTACGCCGCGGTCGATCAAATCGAGCACGTACTGACCCTGCCGACGGGAACCACGACTCTGTCGATCCAGGCGGATCTCAACGCGCAAACCCAGAGCATTGCGGCGAGCAACAAGGACACGTTCGACGTGCTCCTGCTCGACGCCTCCAAGATTCAGATTGGACAGCCCATCTTCAGCTCGAGCAACGCCACGGCTCAGACCGCGGCAACCAAGTGGACGAGCAACGCCATCAACAAGACGGTCGACGTTTCTCTGCAGGCCGGCAAAAAAGTTTACCTTCGCCTGCGCTCCAGCGTCGATGCCACGCTGAAGACGGATTTCTTCGTCGACAACGTGCGTGTGGTGGCTACCGTCTGTCAGTAACCGGCCCGCGCCGCTTTTCTTGACCTGAACGCCGCTCGCGCAGCGCCTTCTAAGACCATGCGCACGCTCGCTGCCTTTTCCTGCTCTTTCGCTATCGCGGCTCTCCTGGGCTGCTCGTCCAGCGACGCGCCTGCGGCGGCCACACCCCCGCAAATCACGCACGAATCGGGGCGCAGCGCCGGCTGCGGCAAGACGGTCGAAGAGCTGCCCACGGCTTGGTCCAATCACGACCTCACGGTGCAGGTGGATCCGGAGTTCGTGGCCACGCATGGCGCGCGCCGCTACTTCACACGGCCCCCGAAGACTTACGACACCAACCAGGCCTATCCGGTGACCATCTGGGGCAACGGCTGCGGCACGACCTCGGTTCAAGGCACGCCGATGAGCGCCGGGCCAGCGGCGCAGGGCTCGATTCAAGTGCAGCTACTCGCGATCAACGGCTGCTTCTCGGCTGGCCCCGACGGCGACCACGCCAATTCCCCCGAGCTACCCTATTTCGACGCCGTGTTGGCAGAGGTCGAGCAGAACTACTGCGTGGACACGAGCAAGGTGTACCTGGCCGGCTTCAGCAGCGGCGGCTGGTTCACGTCCTTGATGGCTTGCGCGCGCACGCAGAAGCTGCGCGGCGTGGCTTGGCTCGCCGCAGGCCTGCAATTCAATCACCCCGAGTGCGTTGGACCCATGGCCGCGATCATCGCTCGCGGCGTGGAAGACGCCGCGAAGACTCCGCTCGATCAAACGCAAACGGCGCTCGAGGATTTGCGGGTGCGCAACGGTTGCAGCAGCGAGACCGAACCGTGGGACCCGGGAGAAACGACATTCAGCTCGGAGCCTTGCGTCGCTTACAAAGGCTGCAAGCCCGAAGCACCGCTGGTCTGGTGCCCGATCCCGGGCGGCCACACCGACGGCACTTCGACCGGCCTGTCGAGCTACGGCTTCTGGAAATTCTGGACCGATATTCCCTGAGGGAACGCCGTTTGGGTCACGGCTTCCAAACTTGGGTCTCCACCGATTGCGCGGGCGCCGTGGCATCGACCGTGAGGTCTCCCACCGTCACCGAATAATCGATGGCTTTGCCGGTCTCGTTGAACACGACCACGGCCAGGCTGTTGTCCGGGTTTTGCGCGGCCACTGCGAACAGCGCTTGCCCGTCTTGCGTTGGAGCGTTGTCGTAGTCCAGCTTGGTCACGTCGGCGGTCAGCGTCACCGTGCTGGTCAGGATCTTGGACCCCGGCTGGATGAATTTGCTGAACTGCCGCATCACGTAGAAAATCGGCGTGTAGTAGAGCACCGGCGCCGCGCTGCTCTCGTCGATCATGATGCCTGCGGGCACGCCGTTGGCGATGTGGCTGATGCCGGGCTGGCCGAAAGCCTTCGCCCCGCCGTGCGTCGAGTCCAGCGCGCCGTATTTGTCGAGCACGGCGTTCCAGTCGATCCAGCCCGTGTACCAGTGATTCAGGCCGACGATGATGTCGCGCGCGTAGCGATGCGCGGTTTGATAGGCCGGGTGAATCGCCTTGTCGGCGTAGTCGTAGCCCCAGTCGTAGTTGTCTTTCTTCCAGTACCAATCGTCGTTTTGCCACCAAGCGGCGGCTTTCACGTCCACCTTGTTGAAGATGAAACCGTCGGCCGTGCCCTCGTCGAACAGGATGTCCTTGCTGGGGTCGATGGCATGCAGCGCATCGAGCGAAGCCTCGAATACGTTGAAGGTGCTGTTGTACCAATGCACCGCCGTGCCGGCGATCTGCGCGTTGGGCGTGGTGCCGTACATCTTGGTCGGCCACGTGATCATCTCCGACGTGGGCACGTCCTTGTTGTGGTCGAACACGAACAGCTTGGAAGTGATGGCGTCGCCGCTGAACGTCGGCCCCAGGTTCGTGCGCAAGAAGGTGTCCATGGTGTCGGCCGTCCAGATCATGCTCTCGCGGCTGCCGCCGACGCCGAGGGGCTCGTTGGTCGGCGTGAGCGCCCAAATGTCCAAGCCCGCGGCCTTGTACGCTTGCACGTACTTCGACAAATATTTTGCAAAAACCGCGTAATCCGCCGGCAAAACGCTGCCGCCGTAGAGCGTGGGCGTGGTCGAGCTGGCCATGCCCTCGTTGGTCGGGTTCGGCGATTTCATCCACGCGGGCGCAGACCACAAGCTGGCCAAGATCTTGAGCGAAGGGTTGGTCTTGAGCGCCTGCTTCAACGCAGGGATCAGGTACGTCTGATCGTGATCGATCTTGAAATTGGTCAGCGCGGTATCACCCGCCGTGTCGTCGTAGGTGTAGGCGGCGAGTGAAAAGTCGCAGCTGCCAATGTGCGTGCGCGTCAGGCTGTACGCCGAGCCCGCGCTCGAGAAGTACGCGTCGTACACCTCGGTTTGCTTGTCCGCGGGCAGCACGGCGATCGTGCTCGCGGCGACCTCGGTCAGCGCAGCACCGAAGCCGGTGATGGTTTGGCGCGGCTTGCTCGCGTCGACCACGATGGTCGAGCGCGCGGCGCCGCCGGCAACGTGCATGGCGGGCGCGGTGACCTGATCGCAATGCTCGGCCGCGTTCGCGGCTCCCGCCGCACGCGAGGTGCGGAATGCGGTCACCGTCTTGAATCCGGCGAGCGGCCCTTGCCCGCCCGCGCCGGCGGTGCCCGCCGCACCGGCCGAGGCGCCTGCCGTGCCGGCCCCCGCGTTCGTTCCGCCGTTGCCCCCGGTCGGCGCTCCGCTGGCGCCTCCGCTTGCTTCGGCGCCGCCCGTCGGCGACGCGCCCGCAGCCGCGCCACCGGCGCCTGCTCCTCCCGGACCAGTGCCCGAGCCCGAGCTCGAGCATGCGAGCGAAACCAAAGCCAGCGCTGTGAAACCGCTACCGAACGCGACCGACGAGACCGAGCGACGACGAGCCATCGAAAACCTCATTGTTTCCCACTTGCAAGGACGCCACGTCCGAGCGCGTAGGCCGAACTGCCAACTCTGCGAGCTTGCCTCTGAATGTACTCTCGAGCCTCTTTCGGTCCATCCAAAACGCGGCTCGTTAAAGTTGCGTTATGCGTCTGCGGAAAGCCGGACACTAAAGCGGGGGCATCGTCAGTTCGAGTCGCAAGCAGGTCGGTTTGCGCACGGTGCGCAGGAGTGTCCGCCATGAAACCTCATCTGCTTTGCGCCACGCTGCTCGCGATCAGTTTCGCTGTCGTTGCACCCGCCCATGCGGACATTCCCGCGGGCTACGCCGGCACGCCGTACAAGGGCACGGCCACGCCGCTCCCGGGGCGGGTCGATTTCGAGAACTTCGATCTGGGCGGTTACAACGTGGGCTTCAAGACCGAGCACCACCTGGCAGGTGCGCCCATCGGTTGCAGCGGTGGAGATTATCGCACGGACGCCGACCAGCCGACGATGTGCAAGACCAACCAAGGCACCGAGGTCGACAAGTATGCCGACGGCACGCTGTATCCCTCGCCCACCAACACGGTGTCTTACTACGTCGGCGCGATTCGCCCGGGCGACTGGCTGCAAGTCACGGTCAACGTGAAGACCGCCGGCACGTACAAGCTGAGCAGTACCTTCGCCTCCGATGCCGACAAGATCGATCTCACCTTGCAGCTCAACGCCGTCGAGAAGCTGCACTACACGACCAACGCAGGCGGCGGCTATCACCAGTGGGTGCCTGCGCCGCTGTTTGCGGAGGTACAACTCGACGCGGGCGTGCAGGTGCTCAAGCTGATCTGCAATCGCGAGCACGTGAATGCGGACTACATTCAATTCTCTCTCGTCACGCCCTCGGGTTTGGACGACGGCAACACGGGCGCGGGTGGCGCGGGTACTGGCGGCTCAGGTGGGGCCGTTGGTGCAGGCGGCGCGCCCAGCGCGGGCGCTGCAGGTGCCGTGAGCGCAGGCACTGGCGGCGCGAGCAGCGCGGGTGACAGCGCGGGTGGCGCGAGCGCTGCGGGAGCGAGCAGCACGGCCGGCTCGAGCGCGGCCGGCGCTGCAACGACCGCGGGCGCCGGCGCTGCGTCGAGCTCGGCCGGTGCGCCGAGCACTGTCACCCCTGTGGGTAATTCGCCGGCTGACTCGGGCTGCGGCTGTCGCATCGGCGCGCCCGTCTCATCGCGAGCCATGCAGGGGCTGTGGTTGGCGGCGATCGCCGCTGTGCTGGCAGTGGTGCGCCGGAGGCGCCGCACCTACGAGTAACTGCAGAGGCTGACAAGTCGCAGAACCGCGGCGCTGAAAGTTTCCGCAAATGTGCGGAAATAGCTGACAAATCTGGCCCTGCGCAGGCCGATTTCGCGCAGAGAGCGGCGGGGGCGGACACTACTTTTGTCGGACACCTCCATGCGCCGACTGCTCTGCTGCTCCTTCGCCCTCCTCGGTCTCTCCTCTTTCGGCTGCGTTCAGGGCGAGACCGATCAATCTCCTCTGGGCAGCGGCGGCGCGGGCTCGATCACGGGCGGCCACGCCAACGGCGGCGTGCCCGGTTCTGGCGGCTCCGGGGCCGGCGCGGGCACCGGTGTCGGTGCGGGTGGCAGCAATCCATTCGGCGGTTCGAATCCCGGTGGCGGCTCGAACCCCGGCGGCGGCTCCGCTGGCGGCTTCCCCATGAACATGGACTCACCGCCTGCGATCACCGTCGATCCGGCGAACGTCGTCTCCGACGCACCGTTGTCCATGCAGAAGCCCACGCTGCAAGCAGCGACGCATTCGCTCAAGCCGCACGCCGTGTTCGGCGGTCACGCAGCCCCACTGCCGACCGATGCGTTCTGGGAGAACATGGTCGTCGATACGGGCCAGTTCCTCACCAACGCGTTCCCCTACCACGTGTTCCTGCAAAGCGGCGGCGTCGCGCTCTCGCGTGCGGAGATGCTCACCGTCTCCGACAAGTTCGTGTACGAGTCCGCCCCCGTGCAGGTCGTGCTCGGCGCGAATGAAGCCTTCACCGCGCACACGGTCACGTCGTGGGATCCGCTCAGCGTGACCGTGAAGTACTCCGCAGCAAACGGCTCGATGAGCGCTCCTGTGGTCTACGGCATGGCCTACGCCACGGGCCTGTACGCGGGCGTCACGCCGAAAATCTCGCTACCCGTTGGGCTCACCAGCGTGAACGGCATGGGCACCGGCACCGCCAGCGGCACGCGCTTCGAGATGAAGCTGAACAATAACCAAACCTGGATCCTGTACGTGCAGCCCTCGGCCAGCGTGTCGTGGGGCAACGGCGCGGTCACGTTCTCCGCGCCGTTCACGGGCTCGGTCCGCGCCGCATTGCAAACCACGGCCATCACCGGAGCCACGCTCGATAAATACGCGGGCGCGATCCCAACGGGCGTTGCCATGCGCTTGTCCGCCGAAGGCGACACCGGGGTTGTCGAGTTCGCGTGGCAGAAGCAAGGCACCGGCACCGTGCTCGCGATGGCGCTACCGCATCACTTGGAGCACTTGGCCAAGCCCGAGCTCGTGACGGACAAGTTCGTCAGCGTGCGCGGGCAGATGCAGGGCGTCGCCGGCGACCTGTGGCAGCTGCAATACCCGCTCAGCCCCGCGCTGCGTGGCGCCCCGCGCGACGTCGATCCCGCGCACAAGGACGCGATCATCGCTGCCTTGAACGGCGAAAAGGGAGCCAGCGCCAACGCGGGCGACTCGTACTCGTTCGGCAAGCAAGTGGGCCGCGCCGCGAACCTACTCTTGATCGCCGAAGCGCTCGGCCAAACCGACGCCGCGAACCAACTTCGTTCGACGATCGAAAACGCACTCGCGCCGTGGCTCGACGGCCAAGGCCCGGACGCCCTGAGGTACGACGAAACCTACGGCGGCGTCGTCACCAGCAAAGGCCTCGGCAACCCCGGGTCGGACTACGGCAACGGCTGGTACAACGACCACCACTTCCACTACGGCTATTTCATCTTCGCTGCCGGCGCGGTGGCCAAGGGCGACCCAAACTGGGCGGCGAAGTACAAAGAGGGCATCCTCAACCTCGTTCGCGATATCGCGAACCCGAGCGCGGCCGACCCCTACTTCACGCAGTACCGCATGTTCGATTGGTTCGACGGCCACGGCTGGGCCGCCGGTTTGTTCCCGTTCCAAGACGGCCGCGATCAAGAGTCGAGCTCCGAATCGTTCAACGCCTGGGTCGGCATCGCGATGTACGGCGACGCCATCGGCGACAAGAACATCAAGAACCTGGGCCGCATCATGCGCGCGGTCGAAGCCGCCAGCGTGCAGCGCTACTATCACATCCGCAAAAACAGCGACATCTACCCGCAGCCGTTCGCCAACGGCATGGTGACCGGCGTGCTCTGGTCCGACAAGGCCGAGTACGCCACGTTCTTCAGCGGCGCCGCCGCGCAAGTCATCGGCATCCAACTCCTGCCCATGACCTTCGCCTCCGAAGAATTGATCGACGCGCCTTGGGTGACCGACGCGTGGCCTGCGATGCAAGCCGCCGGCGGCGGCGATAGCTGGGGTGGGCTCATGACGATGGCCTATGCGACCGTGAACAAAGCGGACGCGTGGACGAAGCTCAACGGCATGGGTGGCGTCGAAGGCGGCAATAGCAAAACCAACACGCTGTACTGGGCTGCCACGCGGCCCTGAACGGCCACTTTTCCGTCAACCGAGCCTCCACTTGGCCCGATGAGTATGGCGATGCCATACTCACTCCCGGTCCCCATGGTCCTCACGATCGAGCTCGAACAAGAGGCGGACGGCCGCTGGCTCGCCGAAGTCCCTGAGCTTCCCGGCGTTTTGGTCTACGGCGAGAGCCCGGCCAAGGCTGCTCAGCTCGTGCGCGCACTCGCGTTCCGCGTCCTCGCCGATCGCATCGAAGCAGGCGACGAGCAAGTGGTCGCGATCGACAGCGTCTCCTTCGCCGCTTGAGTTACACCCGATGGGGGAGTGGGGAGCTGCAAAAGCGAGCGTTGTTCTTAGCGCTTTGTTGAGAACTGGTTGGAGTGTCGTTGGTCAAAGCGGCTCGCATCAGGTCCTCGCGCGCGAAGGCTTTCAAAACTTCATCTTCGCGTTCCATGGGCGAGAAGAGATCGGACCACGCATGCTCGCTCGAATCGCGAAGCAGACCGGACTGAAGCCGTCCGATCTGTGAATGGGTGATTGATGGTCACGCGCTGCGGCGAGCATCGGCGTTGCCTTCGGCGGCGCGAATCCGCAATGAAGGAATGCGCGATCGGCATTCCACATAGGTCGAACGGCCTGTCCGCCATTGCTGAAATTGGCCGTTGCGGGCGCTGTGTTTCTTGCGAGGCAGTTTGGTGACGTTCGTGTGACGCGCGCTCCAAGCGTCGGTGATCATAGGCCTAAATCAGCCAGATTTGCGTATGTTTCATGATGGTCGGGGGTCTAGCCACGGCCATTGCGAGTGCCATACTCGTCTCCGGTTCCCATGACCCTCACCGTTGAATGCGCGCAGATGTTGGACGGCAATTGGTTCGCTGAGGTCCCTCAGCTACCCGGCGTCCAAGCCCACGGCACTACGCGGGACGCAGCAACTCAAGGCGCGCTCTCGCTCGCCTACCGTCTTCTCGAAGACGAGTCGCGCGCCGGCGTAGGCCGCGTCGATAACGAAGTGTACGGCCGCCAATCCGAGCGCGGCATCAGCATCGCACCCGCTTCTTTGAAGCGCGCCGCGTCCTGATCAGAGCGCGGTCCGTCCGCGCATCCCATCGGCCCGACCGCCCCGTTTCAGGAGCGCTCGGGCCGTGTCGTTTCTGCTGGGTGAGGGCAAAGGTCCTCGAGCTCGGCCCAAGCGGGGACATGCACGAAAGCGCCGGTCGGTCCGACGCAATCCGCGAGGCTGAGAACATCAAGGTGCGTGGCGTGGCAGGCTCGGTGCTGAGCGTGGTTGCATGCGGTAGCGACGACACGAGCGGCGGTGGAACGAAGTGCGGTGCAGGGACCGTGCTCTCGGAGGATGAGTGCCTGCCGCAATGCGGCCCGGGCACGACCTTGGGCGGCGCGGAGTGCGTGCCTGCGAGGGGCAGCGGCGGTGGGGCAGCGCTGGAGCCAGCAACGCGGGAGTGGAATGGGGGGCGGCTGTTGCCAAGACGATCGTCGCACGAGAGCATGTCCTTGGCGATATTCGTCGTGAAGAGACTCCCATGAAAGAATCGATTCTACCGATGCGAACCCGCGTGCGAGTCGGACGGCTCGCTCTCCTGCAGTGCATACTCGCCTGGCTTTTGGGCTCAGCATGTGGATCCAAAACCATCGAGGAACCGGTGAGCAGTGCTGGAGCGGGCGCGACTTCCAGCTCTGCTGGGATGACGAGCGCCGGCCAATGCTCGCCGGGCGATACGCGAACCTGCGTCGGACCCGGCTCTTGTCGCGGTGGGCAAGCTTGCAGCAGCAGCAGCGAATGGAGCGACTGTGACTGCGGCGCTCAGGCGTCCGGCGGACAGAACGCGGGTGGACAAGCAAATGGCGGCGCAGCCGAAGGCGGTTCTGCCATACAAGGCGGCGCTGAGAATGCCGGCGCTGCAGGCGGCGACGGGTTCAATTCGGGAGACGAGCCGTGCCCGAAGGGCGACATTGTGTATGACTGCTCGGGTCAATGCAGCGCCGAACCAGCAGTTTGCAAAACGGATTGTTCTTCACACTTCTTGATTGGATTGACGAAAGCAGGTGACGCTATTGCTCGCCTTCCATCGCACGCGGGAATGGGGTGCACTTGTGGTGTCGGGCCTGCGACTTCGTTCGCGGTAACGATTGCCTTTCATGACTCGACCCCAAATGATGTGATCCACGTTGTCGTGCCGCCGCCTTGGTACGTCAGCTATCGTGACGGGGCGGGGTGCGTTGATACCGAGCGGGCGTGCGGGCAGATAAACCCGAGCATGACCGGGCTTGGGGGCAACGATGTCGTCGTTTGGACGGCCGATCCGAACGCGCCAGCGATTAACTTGGTGGCAGAGGCCGGGCCTTGCCCGTGAGCGAGAATCCGCTTCAGCGGCCGACCCAGACACCACCGATTTCCCGCTCTCGGGGGCCTGCGACTTTCAGATCCTCGTCCGCGGCGTCGGCCACGTCGGCTCGAGCGAAGGCGTGAACCACGGGACGTTTGACTTGGAATGAGCGCGTGCCGTCGAGAGGTCCGGACATTTTGCGTTGCAGACGGTCGCGATGTGGATCCCTTGCGGCAGCTATCGAGCTTGCGAAAAATCTAGCCAGCGGTGGCAACTGGTTGATATGTCATTGATTTTAGATCGACAATTCGCGCTCGAGCTGATCGCGCGACATGACGCGAAGAGCATGACTGTCGAGGGGCGGGAGTCGCTGCTTTTAGACTGGTGGTCTATCGATGACAGTGATGACGGGTTCGACACTCTTCCCGATTCACTGAAGAGCGAGTTGGCCAGCGGGGATGCCCCTCACGACCCGGCAGACGAGAGATACGATCCGCTTCTCGTTGTGGGTTGCCGTGCGTCGTATGTCGGAGTCAAGAATGAATACCTGGCGGACACCCTGAGCAGGATTGGCCAGGAGTGCGAAGTTATTGGGCCGGTTGAGGTCTTGGTGCCCTGTCCATGCTGCGAATACCTCACCCTGAGCAGACGCGGGCAGTACGATATTTGTCGCGTTTGCTTCTGGGAGGACGACGGATCAGATGATCCCGAGCATGCCAGCGGTCCAAACCGCTCGACACTCGCCGAGGCCAGGCATTCGTTTGCGCTGATTGGAGCGTCGTCGCCGAAGGCGGTAATTCACGTACTTCCGGACGGCCCACAGCGCTACGCGCGCGCCTCGAGTCGGTGGTAGCGGACTGCACGGAAGGAAAAAATGAACGGATCGGAAATGTGGCGCTCGTACTTGCTCGCCTTTTCGGAGCTGACCAACATTCGTTTGGTCATGCATGCCCACGGTGAAGACGTGCTGGACTCGATCAGGGTTTCCCTGTTGCGCGGAGGCACAGAGTGTAGCGCTGCGCTTGCGTACGTTCCGAGCTTGGGCGTTGAGCAGCAAATGGAAATACTGCCCCAGTTGACGAGCGTAGCGTTGGTCGTTGGAGGAAGCACGACTGAGGCGCGGCAGCTGATTGTCTCGTTGCCCAATGATCGCGTGCGAGAGTTCATGTTGAAAGTTCAGCCTGAGGTCATCCAGCGCAGCGACTACGAGGAATATGCCTGCTTATTGGAGCTCTGGATGGCGCTGGGCGGTGAGTCACAGGCGCGACAGCTGGCAGAGATGGCGGCCGCGGAAGACCGCGAGGACATTCGCGACGTCGGAGCTCTCTACATCTGCAAACTAGAGCAGATGCAAGCGGGGGACTTCGCCCCATGATAGGAAATGAGCGGCGGACAGAGAAGAGGTAGCGCCCGCCGCCCGCCCACGTCACGGATAAGTAAGCCCAAACCCCAGCGCGAACTGCGGGTCATACCCCGCGGCGTTGCTGTTCGGCTGCGCGTCGACCTTCGGCCAGCTGTGGCTCAGCTTGCCGGTTGGCTTGACCGTGCCGTACAGCACGTCGGCTACGCCGTCACCCTCCGTGCCGGGCAGCCAGGCGGCGATCCAGGCGTCGGCGTTGGCGAGGTGGGGGGTGATGATGACGGGGCGACCGCTGACCACGATCGCGACGACTTTTTTGCCGGCGGCGTGGGCGTCGTCGACGGCTTTGAAGTCGGCAGCGGAGAGGGTGTTGATGGTCTGGCTGTCGCCGATGAACTCGGCGTACGGCTTTTCACTGAGCACGACCACGACCACGTCCGCCGCGGCTTGGCTATTGACGACGTTGGCGCCGGCGACCTTGCCGATCGCTTGCGAGATGGTGGTGCCCGTGGTCGTTGCCGATGAGCTGCCCATGGTGCCTTGGCCGATGCCTTGCCAGGAGAGCGTCCAGCCGCCGCACTGATTGGCCAGGCTCGAGGCGCCGCTGCCAGTGACGAACACCTTGCTGGTCATGGGCAAGGGCAAGACCGCCGCGTTGTTCTGCAGGAGCACGAGCGATTTCGCGACCGCCGTGCGCCCGACCGCGCGGTGCGCCGCGGAGCCGACGTTGGCCAGCTGCGCGGTGTCGCGCTTGTAGTCCCACAGGCCCGCTTCGCACTTCACGTTCAGGATGCGCGTCACGGCGTCGTTCAAGCGATCATCGGCCACGGCGCTGGATGCGATCGTGCTGATGGTGCCCTTCCAGTTCGCGGGCTGCATCAGCATGTCGACACCTGCGTTCACGACGGCGACCACGCCGCCCGCGGTGTCGGCCGCGTTCCAGTCGGTGGCGACGAAGCCCTTGAAGCCGAGCTCGGTCTTCAAGATGTCGACCACGATGTGTTTGTTCGAGGTGAGGCTGGCACCGTTCCAAGTGGCGTCACTGACCATGATCGAGCCGAGGCCGGCCGAGATGGCCGGCAGGTACGGCGCGATGCCGTATTTGCGCATCGCGGTCTCGTCGATCTTGATGTCGCCGCGGTCGACCACGCCGCCCTTGGCGGACGTGCCCGCGGTGGCTTGGCCGTCACCCGCCCAGTGCTTGCTGCAGCCGACGACCTTGGCCATGCCCGTGCCGAGGCCGGTTGCGCCTTGAATGCCGCGCGTGGCCGCGGCGCTCATCACACCCGTGAGCGTCGGATCTTCACTGAAGCTTTCGTACACGCGGCCCCAGCGATCGTCCCAGGACACGCTGACCACGGGCGCGAATGTCCAGGTGACGCCGAGGGCGGCCATCTCTTGGGCCGCGATTTGCTCGACCTGCTCGACGAGCAATGGATCATTGGTCGATGCGAGGCCGATGTTGTGCGGGAAGATCACGGTGCCGCTCGCCGCGTTCATGCCGTGCACCGCGTCGACGCCGTACAAGATCGGGATCTTGAGGTGCGTCTTGGTCGCGTCGTCGGCGAAGCCGTCGGTCATCGCGGCCCAGTTCTGGGGCGTGATGCCGCCGGGCGGTGCGGCCCCACCGGGCGAGAACACGGCGCCCGGCTGCTGCGCTTGCACGTCGGCGTGCGAGGGCTGCGAGCCATCGGCATTGCCGGCCATCACCATCTGCGCGGCCTTCTCGGCGCGCGTCATGGTCGCGAGGATGGTCGCGGTCTTCGCTTGGCAGGCAGCGCTGGGCCACGTCACAGGACCGGGTGCTCCACCCGAGCCGCCGGAGCCACCCGCAGCACCGCCGCCGGCACCGCCGGCACCCGCTGCGCCGCCGCCCGGCACGCCGCCGCCGGCACCCGCGTTCGCGCCGCCCGCTCCAGCAGCACCGCCGACCGCTGGCGCGCCCGCGTTGCCCGCGCTCGGTGCACCGCCGCCCGGGGCGCCGGCACCGGCGCCCCCTTGGCCGATGGGCGGGCCGTTCGAGTCCGACGGCGAGCTGGAACAGCCGACCAGCACTGCGAGACCGACGAGACCAAGGGAAGCTGCGACGAGTTTCATGGTGGTGTGAGCCCTCTAATTCCGAAACACAAAGCCCAGATGGGCAAAGGCGCTCTGTTTCATGTCCGGTTGGAGCGCCGTTAATCGGGGATTGTCAGGGGTCTTCTCGAATTCCCGCAATACGCAAGAAGCGTCACTCCGCGCTGGCCTGAATATTCCAGTTAGGCCGCGTGGACGGGTCGATTGCAACGCCCGCTCAGCGCGCTGGCTGCTATACACGCCCCGGTGCGCGGGCCGGAAGAGGTCATCAGTGTGTCGGAGCTCGACCGGCGCTTGCGTCGCTCGGTCGAAGACGTGTCGGCGCGCGTGTGGGTCGAGGGCGAGGTCAGCTCGCTCAAGCGGGCGCCCAGCGGCCATGTCTACTTTTCGCTCAAGGACGAGACCGAAGACGCGATCATCGAATGCGTGATGTACCGCTTCAATGCGCTGCGCGCGCGCCGGCACTTGAACGAGGGCGCGCGCTTGCAGTTGATCGGGCAGGCCACGGTCTGGGCGCCGCGCGGACGCTTGCAGTTCGTCGTCAACGAGGTGCGACCGGTCGGGCGTGGCGCGCTGCTCGAAGCGCTGGAGCAGCTCAAAGAGCGGCTCGCCCAAGAGGGGCTGTTCGCAGCCGAGCGCAAGCGCAAGTTGCCGGATTCGCCGCGCATCGTGGGCGTCGTGACCAGCCGCACGGGGGCCGCGTTCCACGACATCGTGAGCGTCGCGTTCCGGCGCGGAGACGTGAAAATCGTGCTTTCGCCGGCTTTGGTGCAGGGTGAGGACGCGCCGAAGAGCATCGTGCGCGCGCTGAATCTGATCGATCGCTACCCGGGGCTGGATGTGGTCGTGCTCGGCCGCGGCGGCGGCTCGGGTGAAGATCTGATGGCCTTCAACGACGAGCGCGTGGTGCGCCGCGTGGCCAGCATGAGCGTGCCGGTGGTCAGCGCGGTTGGGCACGAGGTCGATTTCTCGCTCACCGATCTGGTGGCCGACGTGCGTGCGGCTACGCCGTCACAGGCGGCCGAGCTCGTGGTGCCCGAGAGCCGCGCGCGCGTCACGGCCTGGCAACGCGCGCACACGGCATTGCAGCGCGCGCAGCTGGCTCGCCTGTTGAATTGGCGACGCCAGATCGAACGCGCGCGCTCGCGCTTGTCCGATCCGCGCTTCACGATCGCCGAGCGTCAGCAGGAGCTGGACGAGCTGCGTCGTGCCTTGCGCAAGCATTCGCTCGACGCGGTGAGCGAACGCAGCGCGCGCCTGGAGGCATTGACGCGGCGCCTGTACACGCGCCACCCGCGGGCCGTCTTGGCGGACGCACGCGCCGAGCTCGGACCGTTGAACGTGCGCCTGGAGAGCGCCGCGCGCCGCCGTTTTGCCCGCGCCGAAGCGCGCTTGGCCGACGCCGCGACGCGGCTCGACGGCTTGTCGCCGCTCACTATTCTGGGCCGTGGCTACGCGATCGCGACGCGCGCGGACGGGCGCGCCGTGCGCTCCAGCGCGGACGTGGCCGTGGGTGACGCGCTGTCTTTGCGTTTGGCGCAGGGCACGCTCAAAGCGCGTGTCGAGGGGCAAGAATCGTGAAAGCCGTGAGTCGTCGTTTCGTGCTGATCGGGCATCCGGTCGCGCATTCACTGTCGCCCGTGATTCATCAGGCGGCCTACGAGGCGCTCGGCCTGCCACACCGCTACGAGCTGTGCGATTGCCCCGACGAGGCTGCTGTCGGCAGCGTGGTCGAAGCGTTGCGCAGCGGCGACATCTCCGGCGCGAACGTGACCGTGCCCTGGAAGCGCCTGGCCTTGAAGCTGGCCGATCTGGTGGCGCCGTCCGCCCAGCGTCTCGGCGTCGCCAACGTGCTCGTGCGCAGCGCCGACGGCGCGGTCATTGCGCACAACACGGACATGCCCGCGTTGACCGAGGAGTTCCAGCGCTTGGCGGGCTCGGTGCGCCGCGTGCTCGTGCTGGGCAACGGTGGCGCGGCGCCCGCGGTGATCGCCGCCGCACAAGACGCCGGTGCCGACCGCGTGGCGCTGAGCGCGCGTCGCTTCACATCGAGCGTGCCCGAGGCCGAGTGGCCGCACGCGGCCGAGCTCACGGCTCAGGGCGCCACGCTCTTGGCCTGGCCCGAAAGCGACCCACGCGCGAGCACGCGCTTGCGCGAAGTGCTCGCGCGCATCGATCTGATCGTGAATTGCACCAGCGCCGGCATGCACGGCACTCCCCCGGAAGAAGGCCAAAAATTGGCCAATTTGGTGCCCTGGGAGCACATTCCGCAAACCGCCTTGGCGTACGATCTGATCTACAACCCAGCCAGCACGCCGTTCTTGGAGCGCGCGCGCGCGGCGGGCTTGAACGCCGAAAACGGGCTCGGCATGTTGGTCGCGCAAGCGGCAATGGCGATCGAGCTGTGGCTCTCGGCAGTGCCGCCGCGCGCTGCGCTCGCTGCGGCAGCGGAGGCAGAGCTTGCCGCGCGGAGAACGCGGTGAAATCCAAGGACCCTCGCCGAGGTGCCCCTGAAGGCCCCTGGCCGTTCATCGAGACGCACTCGGATCTGCAGCCCGCCGAGTACGAGTGGCTGCATACCAACGGCGCCGGCGCGTACTCGATGAGCACGATCGCGATGATGCACACGCGCCGCCATCATGGAGCGTTCATCGCAGCGTTGGCCCCTCCGCTCGGTCGGCACGTGATCGTGAGCCACGCCGAGACCAACATCAGCGTCGATGACGAGCGCCGCGTGTATCGCCTGGCGACGCATCAATTCCCGAACGTGGCGCCGACCCCCGGCTATCGCTTACTGCAGAGCTACTCGCAGGATCCGCTGCCGCGCTGGGTGTTTCGGCTGGGTGCGCACACGCTGGAGCGCACGATGTGCCTCGCGCGCGGCCAAAACGCGATGATCATCGGCTACACCTGGCGCGGCCGTGTCCCGGCGCGTTTGACGATGCGTCCGCTCATGCCGCTGCGCCCGGTGGGTGGTTTGATGGTCGAGCACGGCGCCATGAATCAGGTGGTGCTCTTGCGCGGCGGATCCGTCGTCGTGCAACCGATCGCCGAGCTGCCGCCGATTGCGTTCAAGCACGACGGCGTGTTCATGGGCTCGCCCGATTGGTGGCGCCGCTTCGAGTACTTGGAGGACCGTCGCCTGGGCAACGAGTTCCAAGAGGACATGTGGACACCGGGCGTGTTCGAGCTGCAGCTCGAGCCGAACCGCACGGTGTATCTCGTGACTGCGGTGGGCGCGCTGCCCACGACCTCGCCTGCCGATTTGCAGGCCGAGGCGCGTGAAGCGCTGCTCGCGCAGGACCCCGGACCTTCACGCTCGCCGCGCGTGCGCCAGATGTTCGTCGCGGCCGAGCAGTTTTGTGCCGACGCCGTCGAGCACCCGGTCATCCTCGCGGGCTACCCGTGGCATGCGGTGTTCACGCGCGATCTGGTGCTGTCGGTGGTCGGGCTGCATTTGGTGCGCGGGCGGCTGGATCTGGCGCGGCGCGCGCTCGGCACCGCGTTGTCCTCGATGCGCTTCGGACTCTTGCCGGAGACCTTGCTCTCGGTCGGCAAAAAACGGGCAAAACCGGTGCCGGATGCGACGCTCTGGCTGTTCGAGGTGGCGCGCGAGCTGCGTGAACGCTTGCCGGCGAGCGACCCGCTGCTCAAAGATCAGCTGTACCCCGCTTTGGTGCGCGCCTTCTTGCGCGTGCGCACACGGCGCAAGCGTTTCGTTTGGTTGTCTTCGGATGGCCTCGTGGCCAATGGCTCGCCGACCGCCTCCTTGACTTGGATGGACGCGCACGTGGGGCCCGAGCTCGTGACGCCGCGGCGCGGCCTGGCCATCGAGCTGCAAGCACTGTGGACCAAGGGCTGTGAGACGCTGGCCCGCTTGGCGCGGGAGTATGGGCATACGCGGCTCGCCGATCTAGCCGAGGCGACCATGCAGCGCGCGCGCTGGGCGTTCCGCGCGCGCTTCTGGTGCCACGAGACCGACTACCCATACGACGTGGTGAGCGAAGCGCGTGACACCGCCGAAGCGTGGGCCGATCCCAGCGTCCGCCCCAACGCGCTGATCGCGCTGGCCATCGATCCCGAGTTGTTCGACGCGACCCAGACGCGCTCGATCCTGGATCGCGTGCAATCGGATTTGCTCACGCCGCGCGGCATCCGCAGCCTGTCGCCCAGCGACAATCGCTACATCGGGTTCTTCTCGGGCTCCACCGAGGAGCGTGAAATCGCTTACCACCAGGGCAGCGCCTGGGCCTATTTGTTGGGGTTTTACGTACGCGCCGCGCTGCGCTTCTCGCCCGACGACCGCGAGCTGCCGGGCGAGCTGCACAAGCTGATCGAGACCGCGGCGCTCGGCAATCTGCTGCTCGGGCAGGTATCGCAGTTGTCCGACGGTGAGAGCCCCTATCGCCCGCGCGGTTGCCCAGCGCAAGCGATCAGCGTGGCCGAGGTGCTGCGCACGTTGGTCGTCGATTTGCGCGCCTGAAGCTCAGAACTTCACGTCCAAGCTCGCCAAATAGCTGCGGCCATTCTGCTCGATGCTGCGCTGCACGAACTCGTTGCTGACGGGCGCGCTGTAGCGCCAATCGAATGCGTTGTACACGCCGACCGCGTAGTGCACGCCGTAGCGCGGCTCCTCGCCGCTGAACACTAGATCCCAGATCACGGCCGAGCCCGTCTTGCCTTGCTCCGGATCGCTTCGGTTCTCGTAGCGATCGTAACGCGGGCCCTCGATGCTCAAGCGCGAGCCGAAGCTCAGCGCGCGGCTGATCACGGGGAACACGCCTTTCAGTGACGCGAGGTGCATCGGCGAATTGGCGACCGAGCGCTTTTCGGGCGCCTGCGAAAGCGAGACGAGATCGCCCGCGCCGTTGGTGGCGAGGAAGCGCGCTACCGACAAGCCGTAGCTGACGGCAAACATCGCTCCTTGTCGAAATTCGCGGCGCAAACCGAGCTCCCCGCCCAAGACGAGCAGTGGCGAGCGCTCGTTCTCGTAGTGCAGCGGGTCGGTTTGGGTGCCGCTGCCCAAGGTCGAAATCAGGCGTGCGGCGTAGTTACCGTAGGCGGCGGCAGTGGCGACCATGCTGGTCGAGAAGCGATGCGCGTGCTCGAGCTCGAGCGAATACAGCGACTCGGGCGCGAGGTGCGGGCTCTGCACCTGCGTGTAGCCGCCATCGTTGTAGTACAGCTCGTAGGTGCTGGGAGCGCGGAACGCCTTGCCCAACACGACCTTCGTGTTGCCCGCTGCGTACGGCTTCAAGATCAGCGCCACGCGCGGGTTGAGCGACGAGCCGAACGTCGAATAGGTGTCGAGGCGCGCGCCGAGCGACAGCTGCGCCCGCGCGCTGAGCGTCGCGTCGGCCAGTGCATAGAGCGCGCCGACTTGGAATGGGCGACCGTTGCTGCCGGTGTCGTTCAAGAACGCGCCGCCGTCGTCGCTGCCGCGTTGCTCGACTTGATAGTGGAGCTGGCCTTCGCCGCCGAGCGTGATGCGTAAACGCGAGAGCGGCTTGAATTGCACGCGCTGCTCGAGCCCGACCCAAGAGCCATGGTAGGTGTCGAGCTCGAGCCCGTCGTCGAGCACGTCGCGCGGGTACGCGCCCCGGAACGTGTAGTGGTTCCAATGCAGGCGCGTGAGCGTGCTCACGGTCTCCGAGAGCTGCGGTTCCGCGCGCAGCTCGACGTAGCTACGTGCATCCGTTTGCCGCGTGCGGCTGTCGTTGAACAGGGTGCCGAATTCGGCCGTGGGCAGGTGCTTTTCGTAGGAATGCATCGACCACTGCGCGGACAGGAACTTCCAGTACGCCCGACCGCGGAAGGTGCTCGATTCGAAGCCGTCTACGCCGCGCGCCACGCCGTCGTCCGTGGCCGAGGAGCCGCCGGCGAACGCGGGAAAGCGAAATTGCCGGCCATTGCCGCGCGCCATCGAGACCGATGCCCACGCGCCGGCGTGCTCGCCGAGCTTCAGATCGGCGCGCACGCGGCCGCGCGCCACGCCGCTCTGATTGGTCGAAACGCCCGCCGATACCCCGGGCTTGGCGTCGTTGCGACTGACGACGTTGATCACGCCGGAGAGCGCGTTCGTGCCGTACAGCACCGAGCCCGGGCCGCGCACCACTTCGATGCGCTCCACGTCGCCCAGATCGGATAGTCCGTCGTAACCGACGTACGAGGAGCCGATCCAATCGTCGTTCATCGGTTGTCCGTCGTAGGTGACCAGGATGCGATTGCCGTAGCTGCCGAGCCGACCGAGGCCGCGCATGCCGAGCGTCACGTAGCTGCGATCGTCCGACTGATAGACGCCGGGCACACCGCGCACGGCCTCGGCGATCGTGGGCGGTGCGAAGGCGTTCAATTCACGCTCTCCGACCAGCGTCACCGAGCTGGGCGCGTCCTCGGCTTGCTCGATCGCGCGCGATGCGGCGACGACTTCTTCCGACTCGGTGAGCACCAGATCGACGTGCGTTTCGCCGCCCGTGATCACGCGGATCGTGCGCGTCTCGGGGCGGAAGCCCTTCAGCTGCACGTCCACCCGGTGCAGCCCCACGGGCAGGCTCAAAATGGCGGGCGTGAACCCGCTCGGTTTGCCGTCGATTTCGACCAGTGCGCCCGGCTCGTCCGTGCTCACGAGCGCGCTGCCGACGAGCGGCTCGAGCGCGGAGCGGACGATCACGCGCTGGTGGGCGGCGACCGAGAAGGGCAACTCTGCGGACCGGAAGCCGGGCTTGTCGACGAGCGCGGTGTGCGACGCCGCCGACAGAGACAAGGTACACGGGATGGCGCACGGGTTGATCGCGGGCTCGTCTTTGAGGCTCACTTGGGCGCCCGTCTCGCCGCTGAACAGCACCTCGCCCAAGATCGGCTTCAGCTCGAGATCCACGGCGAGCTCGTGACCGGCGTCGACCAGGGGCACGGCCCGACGCACGGGCTCGTAGCCAGGCAGCTCGGCGATCACTTCGTAGGCGTGGGGTGCCAGCCCGAGCAGCTGCGGGCTCGTCCCGCGCGCGCCGAGATCCTTGCGATCGATGTACAGCGTGGCGCCCGCGGGTCGCGTCGTGATGCGCAGCACGCTGACGTATTGCTTGATCTGCTCGATCGCCAGGGTCAGCCGAGCGCGGGCGTCGGCGTTCGTTTCACCCTCCAGCGCGAGCGAGTAATAGCGAAAGGCCGCGGGGTAGGCCTTGAGCTGCTCGTAGCTGCGCGCCACGTTGAAGATGACGTTCTTGTTCGGCACGAGGCGGTTCGAGAGCAAGAAGTGCTCGAGCGCGAGCTTGAACTCGCCTCGCTGATAGCTCTCGGCGCCGAGTGAGAACTCGAGCTCGGCTTGATCGGCCAGGTCGTCTGCGTGCACACGCTGACTGACGCCGAGCACCAGGCCGAGGATCAACGCAATTCGGGCCAGGCGCCGCACGTGAGCCACCTTAGCCAAGAACGCAGCGCAAAGGTCACCGTTGCATGAAAATGTCGTTGCCGGGCTTCGCGGGCGGCGGCGGCGGCTTCAGCACAGGCGGTGTCTTGAGCGCCCTCGGGTGAGTCGCTGGGGGCGATGCTGCTGGCCGCACGCTGGGCTCGGGCACGAGGTCGGCCGAGATTCGGGTATCGTGAGGCTCCGCTTGCTGCACGAACCTGGCCGGCAAAAATCCGAGCTTTCGCAGGACGAAGGTATGCGGCGGACTGCCCGCGGGGCCGATCTTGATCTGCAGCGGGGTGCTGCCGAGCAGCGCGTCCCCCTCGAAGACCTGGGCACCGGGAGGGCTCGAGTCGATCTGCAGCGAGAACGATTGCGGGGCTGCCTTGACGAGCTCCGGCTGTGCCGCCGCTGATAGGCTGGGCGCGATGGGCGGGGCGCTCGCCGTTGCGCCGTCGTGGTCCGAGCGGCTCCAGGCCAACCACACGACCGCGCCGATCAGCGCGACCACACCAGCGCCGAGCAAAGCGCGTTTGCGCTGCGAGAGCGCGACAGCGGGTACGGACTTCGACGAGGGCGCAGGAGGCGCGAGCGTCGAAACGGCCTTCGAGTGTTGGGCGCTGACGCCGGCGACCACGCGCTCGCCGGATTGCGTGAACACGGCGCTGGCGAGCGTGCCCGAATCGGCGACGAGCGCCACGGTCGCGCCGTGTTGCAGCTCGGCCTCGAACAGCGGCGAGGAGCGAATGGTCTGGTCGCTGAGCGGCGAGTGCAACGCGCTGTCGGTGCGACCCGTCCACGGTGCGAGGCGGTCGGCCAGCTCGCGCGCGGACTGAAAGCGGCGGGCGGGGTCCTTTTCCAGGCACTTGAGCACGATCGCCTCGACCTCGACTGGCACCTCGGGGCGCTTCAAGCGCAGCGCGGCCGGCGGATCGGCAGCAATTGCCGCGCACACCCCAGGCAGCGTCGTGCCTTCGAACGCAGGCGAAGCGGTCAGCAGCTCGTGCAAGATCAAGCCGAGCGACCAGATGTCGGTGCGCACGTCGACCTTCTTCGCGTCGCGCACCTGCTCGGGCGACATGTAGAACGGCGTGCCGAGTACGCTGCGCGTCGCGGTGAGGTTCCCGGTCAGCGGCTCGAGCTCGGAATGGAGGGTCTTGGAGATGCCGAAATCGAGCACCTTGACCAACGGCGCGCCGTCGCTGCGCTGAGTGAGGAACAGGTTCGATGGCTTGAGATCGCGATGCACGATGCCCTGTGCATGCGCAGTGGAAATGGCATCTGCCGCTTGGCGCACGCAGTTGCAGGCCAGCTCGATGCTCAGGGGGCCGTCCTGCTGCAGCGTCCGCGCCAGATCCCGACCGCGCAGCAGCTCCATGACCATGAACGGGGCGCCGGTCGGGAGCGTGCCGACGTCGTAGATACGCACGACGTGATCGGACACCAACGCGGCGGTCGCGCGGCCTTCGCGTAGGAAGCGCTCACGCGCTTCGTCGCGACGCGCGTCGTCCTCCGGAATCGTGAGCACCTTGATCGCCACGCGCTGGCCGAGATCCAGGTGCGTCGCGCACAGCACGATGCCCATGCCGCCGGTGCCGACGACCGATTCCACACGGTACTTCCCGGCGATTACTTCGCCGATGGTCGGTGGAGGGGGCGCTCCGTCGAGCTCCTCCATGTTGGCCTGATCGTTCATCGCCCTCGACTAATGCGTCTCACTGCTGCCGTTCGATCTACGAAACGTACCCGCATCCGTCGCGGCCGGAAAGGTCCCCAACCAAAGTCTGACAATCCACTTCGCGGGCTTGGCCTATAGTGAGCCCGCTCATGGCATTCCGGGACACGACTCCCCTCGCTTACCGACGAATCGTGATTTTGTTGGTGTCGCTCGTCGTCGTTCCGTCTTCACTGCTCCTCACCTCGGGCGTAGTACTTATTTTTTTGGGCGAGGCGCGGCTCAACTTATTGATGGGCATCTTGGTGATGGCGCTCAGCGGGGCCGCGGTCACCGGCGTGGTGCTGGTGTGGGTGTTCGTGCGCCGTGAAGCAAATCTGTCGCTCTTGCAGAGCGATTTCGTCTCCAAGGTTTCGCACGAGCTGCGGACACCGTTGACCTCGATCCGCCTCTTTACCGAAACGTTGGAGCTGCGCCGCGGCGATACCGTCGCCGAGGAGAAATGCATCTCAGGCATCGCTCGCGAGAGCACGCGTTTGCAGGAGCTGATCGACCGTTTGCTCGATTGGGGCCGCATGGAGAGCGGTCGCCGCGAATTCAGGTTCCGCGAAACGGACCTCCGATCCATCATCTCGAGCGCGCTCGAAGCGTTCGAGACCGTGCGTCAGCGCCGCTCGATCGAGCTGAACGTCGAGCTGCCGCCGGAGTCGCTCCGGGTCAGCGCCGATCGCGGCGCCGTTTCCGACGCGCTCTTCAACTTGCTGACGAACGCCTACAAATACGGTGGCGATCCGGTGAAAATCGACGTGTTCGTCACGTTCGACGAGCGCGAGGCGCGGCTCACGGTGCGGGACAACGGTGCAGGCATTCCGGAAGGCGAGCACAAGCGCATCTTCCAGAAATTCTACCGTTTGGACGACCGCCTGTCCCGCGAGCGTGAAGGCTCCGGGCTCGGCCTGGCGATCGTCAAGCACGTGATGAAGGCACACCGCGGTAAAGTGGAGCTCGTCAGCCACCCCGGTAAAGGCAGCGAGTTCTCGCTCGTCTTGCGCGTGATCAAGCACTAGGTTGCAGGAGAGCTCAGGAGCAAGAATGGCCGGAAGCGGCAAGCGGCACATCTTGGTCGTCGAAGACGACCCGAGCATCACGCTCGGTTTGCAGATGAATCTGGAAGCCGAAGGTTACGAGGTGAGCATCGCCATCGACGGCGAAGACGGCTTGTCGCGCGCTGTCGCGCCCAGCGTCGACCTCGTGATTTTGGACGTGATGCTACCGAAAATGAACGGCTTCGAGGTGGTGAAGGCCATCCGTAGTCAGGGCAACCACGTGCCGGTGGTGATGCTCAGCGCACGCGGCGCCGAGATGGACAAGGTGATGGGCCTGGAGCTCGGCGCCGAGGACTACATCACCAAGCCGTTCAGCTTGGCTGAGCTGCTGGCGCGAGTGAAGGCCGTGCTGCGCCGTGACGGCATCGCGCGCCAGGCGCCCGAGCAAGTCGTGCGCGCGGGGGAGCTGGCGATCGACAGCGGCATGCGCCAGGTGCTGAAAGCGGGTCAGCTCGTGCCCCTGACCGCGACCGAGTTCGACGTGCTCTGGTGCCTGGTCGAGGGTTCGAGCCGAGTGCTCACGCGCGAGGACATCCTGACTCGCGTGTGGGGTGTCGGTCACCACGGCACGCTGCGCACGATCGACAATTTTCTGCTCCAGCTGCGGACCAAGCTGGAGAACGATCCTGCCGAGCCCGAGCACTTGCTGACGGTCCGCGGCGTCGGTTACCGCTTCAAACGCTGAGGCCGGCCCGGGTTTCGCACTCGGCGGGAGCCGTGCTAAACCCCCTGCGCTTTGGACCAGAACCTCCTCCGATCGTACTTCGCGACCGTCTACGAGCTGCCCACCGACTCGGGCCTGCTGCGCGTCTCTATGGACGGGGAAATCGTCAAGGATATTCAGGGCCTGCCGCCCGTGTTGCGCTCGAAGTTCGCGCTCCTCACGGCGTACAACCCGCGCTCCATGCTGCTGCCGCGGCGCGTGAATGACGGCCGCCATCAGGTGATGCGCGATCTGCTCATCCTCGGCTGTTATCGCGTCGAGCACTGCGTGGGCTACGACGAGGAGCCGGAAGGTGTGTGGCGTGAGCCGACTTGGCTCGTGCATGGCATCGAGCGCGACGAAGCCGTCAACTTCGGGCGCACCTTTCGGCAGAACTGCATTCTGTACTGCCGTGACGCCAAACCCGAGCTGATCGTCACCGATCCGACCTGTGACGAGCTCGGCCGCGTGTTCCCCGGTAACTGGCGTTTGCGCACCTAGTCGCGCCTGGTATCGTGTGGGCTGTGTTTAGCGCGCTCGCCACGTCGTTCGGCTTCGCCTCGCGCGGGCTGTCCCTGGTGAGCGCGGGCGTGGTGGCACTTGCGCTGGCCGTGCCGGTGCTCGGCGTGCGCGTTTGGTCGACCCGCTATGCGGACCGCTTGGCGGTTTCTTTCGCTACGGGCTTTTCGAGGGCGCTGCGCGGCCTGACCC
>OUNO011323083.1_pt1 | contig 24737 bp, 24 predicted proteins | sample 1779811 | NCBI WGS metagenome assembly OUNO01 (sample SAMEA3914804, study PRJEB12502) | metagenome | biome: forest; material: soil | place: Canada | collected 2010-06-25 | depth 0.3 m | reverse complement strand
CTCGAACTGACGGGCGCTCCACGAGGATCGATCTATCATCACTTTCCGGAGGGTAAAGATCAACTGATTCTTGCGGCAATTGAGCTGGCGGGTAATCGTACGCTTGCGCTTCTCGAAACAAAAAGAGGTGCCTCGGCGGACGAAATCACGGCTTTTTTCCTGGATTCCTGGCGCAAACTGCTCGATTATTCGCAATTTCGAGCAGGTTGTTCCGTTCTGGCTGTCACCGTGGCCGCCGACTCACCGCAGTTATTAGAAAAAGCAGCCGTGATATTCAAGGAATGGCAAGATAAATTAACCGATTTGTATATGACTGTCGGGGTTCATCGAGAAGTCGCTCGTGACTTTTCTCTCGAACTGATCAGCGCCAGCGAAGGAGCTGTCGTCCTTGCCCGTGCGCAACAGTCCATGCAACCGTTTGACTCCGTTGCCGCCCGGCTTTTGGCAGAATCAAACAAGCTGTTGCCGCCAGACCGTTAAATCTTCAATCGTTCCTCTAGCCAATCAGCCACGTATTCGGCAACTTCCCTCCACTCGCTATCGACGACCAACGAGTGTCCGCGGTTTTCGAACTCGATAAATTCAGTCACCGAATCACCCGAATATTTTTTCAGGCTTTCTTTGCCGAACAGGGGAGGTGCAATATGATCTCTCTCCCCGCCGGTAATGAGCAGCGGGCCTCGGGAGAGTTTCGTATTCACTTTGTTTGGTGCATTGGGGTTGACCGAGGAAAAGGCGACCTGGAAGAGTGGTCGTCCGGGCGCCGGAACTATGTATTCTTCAAAGAGTTCTTTGGCCTCCTCGTCGGATAGCGCATTCGCGAACCCATAGCGAAAGTCGTCGTACGTTAGCGAAACGGCTTTGTTAATATTAAACGGATTCAGCAATACCTTGGACGATGCTTTCAGCGCTGAAAATGGCAATTGCCAGACGCCTTTTATCGGAGCGGGGTCAATCGCGATGGCCGCAGCCGCTATTCCCCTGCCCAGTAATTCTTGTACGATTAGCCCGCCAAAAGAATGCCCGATGAGAATTGGCGGTTCATTCAACCTAGTGATAATACCGGCGTATGAGTCGCAGGTTTCCCGTATGCCAACGCCATTCATATATTCGGGATGCTTGCGCTCTGCATTGATGCTTTTACTGTCGCCAGGCCACGGCGGGCTCATGGTTTTGTAGCCGCGTTTTTGAAAGTATTTTTCCCAGTCGACCCAAGATGAGGGGTGCAGCCATAAACCATGTATAAATAACACAGTTGGCTTATTCATTACGGCACCCTCCTATGCTACCTATTATACTCTTCTTCTTGATACAATATTTTCATGACAGACGCTGAATTCATCGAAAAAACCAGACAATTCATCGAGGAAAAGTTTGGCGGTGAAGGCTCTGGCCACGATTACGCACATATGTACCGCGTCTGGCAATTATCTCGGCGAATTGCCAAAGGTGAAGATGGCGTCAACGAACTGGTATTGGAACTTGGCGCACTGCTGCATGACATTGCCGATTGGAAATTCCACGATGGCGACGACTCGGCTGGTCCCCGCGCCGCCCGGCAGTGGCTGGAAAGTTTGCGACTCGACGAATCGATCGTCAGTCAGGTTGAACATATCGTCGCCAACATTTCGTTTCACGCCGCCCTCGATAGTCATCGTCCCGCCCTATCATTGGAGGCGCAAATCGTTCATGATGCTGACAAACTCGACGCTATCGGTGCCATTGGCATCGCCCGGACGTTCGTCTATAGCGGTAGCAAGGGCCGCCCGATGTACGACCCAGCCATCAAACCGATCGAACACACATCGATCGAATCGTACCGAAAAGGCAATGAGAAAAATACGACGATAAATCATTTTTACGAAAAACTATTACTGTTAAAGGATATGATGATCACCAAGACAGGAAAACAAATGGCTGCTCGTCGGCACGAATATATGGAACAATTCCTCGATGAATTTTACGCCGAATGGGAAGGCAAAAAATAACGTCCAAATGGACGTTATTTTTTCTTGGCGGAGAGGAAGGGATTCGAACCCTTGGTACCTTGCGGTACACCGCTTTTCGAGAGCGGCCAGTTCAACCACTCCTGCACCTCTCCTCGCTCGACCTATTTTAACAGATTGGCGTATACTGATGGTATGTCAGATTCAATCTTTACCAAAATCATCAACGGCGATATCCCAAGCCACAAAATTTACGAGGACGAGCATACCTTTGCGTTCCTCGATATTCATCCTATCACCCCGGGTCACACGCTGGTCGTGCCCAAAAAACAGGTCGAATACGTCTGGGATCTGGACGACGAATCATATCAGCAGTTGCAGGCCAGCGTCAAAAAAATCGCTACTCACCTACGCGAAGTCCTCAATGTTCCCTACGTTGGCGAGCAAATCATTGGCGTCGACGTACCCCACGCGCACATTCACCTGATCCCTTTTACGAACGTCATTGATTATCATAATCACCCGGATTCGACGGCCCAGCCAAATCATCAGGAACTAGCCGCTCTTGCGGAAAAACTGGCGTTCTAATGGCGATCACTATCATCTCTGTTGGCAAAAAGCACGAACCTTGGATTACAGATGGTGTAGAACGTTACCAGAACCGTCTGAAAAGGCCGTTCAATACAGAATGGGTTCTGTTGCCACATAGCGCCCTTAACGATGATGCAGCGCGTCAGGAAGAGTCAGAGCGCATACTTTCGAGGTGTAATGACCGTGATTTTGTCGTTCTGCTCGACGAACGAGGCGACGAAATCGACTCGCCACAGCTATCGCGCCTGCTGGACAGTGCATTTACCGCTGGCCGATCGGTCACAATGATCATCGGTGGTGCCTACGGCGTCGATGATCGTGTCCATCAACGAGCGGACTTCGTCTGGTCGCTATCGCCTCTCGTCTTCCCTCATCAATTAGTTCGCCTGATCCTGGCCGAACAACTTTACCGCGCCCAGCAAATCACCGCCGGCCACCCCTATCACCACGATTAATACCACTGAAGAAATCGTTACATATCATACAGATTGTGTCCGATCGGACACAATCTGTATGATAACCAATTTCCTGATCATCATATCCCGAGCTGGGCGAACCTATGTCAGCTGGACATATAATTGACATTTAATACAACTTATGCTAATATGACTGGGTAAACCTTCAATACAAATATGTTCAAATTACCTCTTTACCAACGATTTCTGATTTGTTTCGCCGTGCTGACGACCGTCGGTATTTTGGTGCATGACACCAAATTCGACGAAGCGGTCGCGTTGGCATTACCCGTTGCGACTATCAGTTTTGCGTTCGGAACACATTTGGACGGCTTGGGTGACAATGCCCATACCCACGTCGAACGGGCATCAATGGCGCAAGCATTCGCTGGTATCCCCCGCGTCCAAGCTCGCGATGACCACCGTCGGTACTACTTGCCCAAATCAATCAGTCGCAGCAGCGGTCACTTTGGCAGCAGCAGTATTCTTTGGCCACACGTCTAAAGAACTTCGAGTTCACGTTCAAGGCGTTCGATGAGCGCCTTTTTTTCGATAAGTTGTTGGCGAGTTTCTTCAACCAGATGTTCGGGGGCCTGATTGACGTAGCGGGCGTTATCCAGTCTACCTGACAGGTTCTCTACTACTTTTCGGGCTTCGGCGAGTCGTTTTTCCAGATTGGTCTGGTGTTCGTACAGTGTATCCTCGTCGATTTCCAACCAAGCTTCGCGGTTCGTTGATGCGAGGCGCAACCCCTTCGGTTGATCGGCTTTTTCGGCGCTCGCTAGTCGGGCCAAATGGACGATCAAGTCGCGGTTATCATCGATCAATGTGTCTTCTTGATAGAGCAAATTATATTTTTTGGCCGGCAGTTCACTCAATACGTAGCGCGCCTCGACGACCAGCGACTGCAGTTGTTCGAACTCGCCTGCCGAAATCTCGTTATATTTCAGTTTTTCGGGCCAGCTGCTGCTGATCAGCAGTTCGCTATGCCAACCCAATGTTTGCCAAATCGTCTCTGTGACAAACGGCGCGAAAGGATGTGCCAGACGCAGTGACGTGTCCAGTACCCAGCCCAGTATTTGCAGGTTCGGTTGTTTTTTACTGGCTTCGATGTACCAGTCGGCGACATCGTCCCAGATAGCGTGATAGACCGTCTCGCTGGCTTCGGCAAACCGATAATTTTCTAATTGTTCGGCAATGTCATCCGTCGCTTTGTTCAACTGGCGGACAATCCAATGATCAGCCAGGCTGGTTGGAATTGGCGTTCCGATCACGAAATCCTCTGGCAGGACATTTTCGGCAAATCGAGCGATGTTCCATAGTTTGTTGCAGAAATTGCGGCCGGCGACGATTTTGCCGTGGCTGAAGGCTTGGTTCTGCGCAGCTCCGCGCGATCCAATGATGCCCAGACGTAGCGCATCCGACCCATACTCCCCTATCGCGTCCATCGGGTTGATGACGTTACCCTTTGATTTGCTCATTTTTTGGCCACGTTCGTCCAGTACGAGTCCGTGGAGATAGACGTCAGTGAACGGTACTTTGTCGGTTGCGTACAGTCCGAGCATGATCATGCGGGCAACCCATGGGTACAGGATGTCGTAGCCGGTCTCCAGCACGCTATTGGGGTAGAATCGGCTGAGTTTGCCGCCAGACAAGTAGTCGGTCGTGATAAACGGCCATTGTCCACTGCTAAACCAGGTGTCGAAAGTGTCTTCTTCTCTGTTATATGTTGTACCATTTACATCAATAGTTGCTTGGTCGACGCGACTGTCGAATATCCAATCGTTGGGGTCGGTACTGCTTTGGAATGCCGGAATCGGAATCCCCCACGGGATCTGTCGGCTAATATTCCAATCACGCAGGTTGTCGTAGTACTGGATCAGGGCATTTTTCTTGCTGGCCGGGATGATCCGTACCTCATCCTTTTCGATAGCTTGTTTGGCACGTTCTGCCAGGGGACGGACTTTTACGAACCACTGGTCTTTGACCATCGGTTGAATCGGCAGGCCGCTTTTGTAGTCATAGCCGACCGAGTGCTCGATTTCATCTTCGCCACGGCGTAGTTCAGCGGTGTCGAGCGCTGCCAGAACACGCTTGCGCGCCTCGTCCACCTCTAGCCCCATGAACTGTGGTGGAACATTCATCATTTTACCGTCGTAGCCGATGACTTGGATGCGTGGCAAATCATGTCGCTGTCCTATCTCAAAGTCGTTCTGGTCATGAGCTGGGGTGACCTTGACGGCGCCCGTACCAAAGGCCGGGTCGACGTGTTCATCCGCGATGACAGGGATTTCGCGCTGCGTCAGAGGGACGACAACATGTGATCCTATCAGTTTTTTGTAGCGTTCGTCGTCAGGATGGACAGCAATCGCCGTGTCGCCGAGCAATGTCTCGGGTCGAGTGGTTGCAACCACGATTTCATCGACATGGTCCAGTACTGGGTATGCGATTCGCCACAGAGTCCCCTTCTCTACTTTATGGTTGACCTCGATGTCGGCGTAACTTGTCTGGTATTTGGTACTGTAGTTGACAATACGCTCACCTCTGTAAATAAGTCCCTCGTCCCACAGTTTTTTGAACGTATCATAGACGGTGGTCACTACCTTTTCGTCCAGCGTAAAGACCTGGCTGTCCCAGTCGGCGCTGACACCGAGGGCACGCAGCTGTTTCTCCATATTGCCCCGTTGTGCGGCGACAAAATCCCATACTTGGGCATACAGTTCAGAACGGTCAAAATCAGTACGGTCCTTGCCCTCTTCGGTCAGTTTTTTCTCGTAGACGACCCAGGTTTCGAACCCGGCGTGATCGGCACCAGGCAGATACAGCGTATCGCGACCGCGCATACGGTAATAACGGGCCAGAATATCCTCGAGGTTTGCCATCAGTGCGTGGCCAATATGCAAATTGCCGTTGGCATTTGGTGGTGGCATTATGACGGAGTATGGTTCGCCGTGGCCGCTGGGTTTGAACGCACCGGACGTCTCCCACATCTGATAAATGTTCGATTCAAATTCCTGTGGGTTGTAAGCTTTAGCAAGTTTCATCGGGATTATTTCAATCTTTGCGTTACATTCTCGCAGGCCAAAACGTAACGGCACCTCTGTTCGAGAATTTTTCACGTGGAAAAAATAGACAAATTCAATACAAACATTTCACGGGAAATGCCCACCTTTGTCCAATTGTTTCCTCGTGTTTGTTTTCATCACAATTATACCACACCGATAAGCGTTGTATAATAGCAAGATGATTTCATTGCAACCATGCGCCAGTAGGGAAGAGTGGGACGACTTTGTACTGGAACACGACGGGCACCCGCTACAGTTGTGGGGCTGGGGAGAAGTAAAAGCAGCCCATGGCTGGCGCGTCGAGCGAGTGCTAGCCTACGACCTGGACAAACAACCGATCGGTGGCGCGCAGCTACTGATCCGACGGTTACCGTGGCCGCTGAAGGCGTTGGTTTATGTACCGCGCGGTCCAGTTGTCGATGCCGATTTGGCGTCGGATTTCTTGGAAGCATTGGCCAGTTATGTGCGGTCGCAGTACGGGGCAGTGGCCATCAGCATCGAACCCGATTGGACGGAATTAACACTTTTACCAGGCGGCTGGCGACGTGCTGCAAACACGATTTTGATTCCGCATACATTAATCCTTGACCTGACGAAAACGGAAGACGAGTTATTGGCACCGATGAGCAAGAAAACCCGTCAGTATATCCGTAAATCGGGGAATGAAGAAAGCCTGACAATCCGCCAAATAAAGACGAGGGAAGACCTGGCGGCGTGTATAGAAATCTATCATCTGACCGCCAAGCGGGCGGGCTTTTCACTACACGATGATCAGTATTACTATGATATTTTTGATCATTTGGGTGATGCATCACCGGTGTTCGCTGCCTATCAGAATGATCAGTCCGTTGCTTTTCTGTGGCTGGCTATCAGCGCGTCGACGGCCTTTGAACTTTATGGTGGCATGAACGACCAAGGTCAAGAACTTCGTGCCAATTACGCGCTGAAATGGCATGCTATTACCAAAACAAAAGAGTGGGGGATTGAACGTTACGACATGAACGGCCTCTTAACCGACGGCGTCAGCACTTTCAAGCGCAGTTTCGCCGATCACGAAGACCACCTGGTCGGCACCTACGACAAGCCACTTTCACCTCTGTATTCCGTCTGGACGAAGACTTTGCCACTCGCAAAAAAAATTGTCCGCACCATCAAGCGAAAATAACAGAGGTAGCATATTGACTTTATATACTATTTATGCTAATATAATTTTATCTTTGTGAGTCGGAGACTCCAGGGGTAAATTTACAATCAGCTTCCTGTAATTACTGTCCATTTATGGCTGGGTACAAGCATATCTCGGTATGTTTCTAGCCAGTCATAAACCAACAGAGAGTAGGACAATGGCAATCAAGTCAGATCCCAGGTTGTACGAGTTGTTTCGGAATGTGCTCCTCGCAGCGCGTCCAGCACGGTCGTACGAAGTAGTACTCTGGGAAAGCAAAGACGCGCCACAAGTGCTTAGTCACACCGAAGGCGACTTCGCCGGATTGAACGTCTGGGCCGCTTACGACGAAGTACTGTCGGCGATCTGGACGGTCGAGGACCTGAGACACGGTAAGGGGTGGGCAATCCACCTGAACATCAACGAGAACCTCCAGGGCATCGTGGTGACGTCCGGCAGTCTGACTCCCGGCGAGTTCGAACTCCCGTTCAACTCCATCGGTGTCGAAGGGTGGGTTCAGTCTCACGGCATGCTCGAGCCGACCCGTGTGGTCGCCAGTGAACAAGACGTCGTGGACGAACTCAAGAGTGCCATCGACAAGATGTTCCTGGACTTCACCGCCCTCCATGGCCAACCGGCCTAGACATCGTCGTCCAACTGCTACAGGAAGCTTCCGGGAAGGGGAGGGCATCACGCCCTCTGCCTTCCCGGCAGTTCCTAAACTTATAAGATTTGTAGGTTTAGGAACTGTTATGCCCAGGCGGTTTTTGTCATCGACAGGCATGGGACAACTTCGAGGTCGTACGGGCTCGTCGCCTCTTTTTTCTGAGCATAGTAATAGCCAAGGGTGGCAATCATGGCGCCATTATCGGTGCATAGTTGCATCGGCGCGTATTCGACGGTGATTGGGAGGCGATCTGATAATTGCCGACGGAGTTCCTGATTTGCTGCTACACCGCCAGCAATCACAACGGACGCAGGCGTATAGTCACGAAACGCCTTTTCGGCCTTGTCGACCAGGGTTTCGATGGCGATATGCTGGAAACTAGCCGCGAAATCTACTCTTTGAACGTCCGTCAGGCGCGCTGCAAGCTCATGTGAAGGAAAGGTGTAATCGACACCTGTTTCAGCCTGAACAGCTCTCAGAGTGGCTGTCTTGAGCCCAGAGAAGCTGAAATCGTAAGGGTTTTGGAGTTTTGACTTGGGTAAACGGTATTTATGCGGATCGCCAGAAGTAGCAGCTTTGGCAATCGATGGGCCGCCGGGGTAGGGCAGGCCGATGATTTTGGCCACTTTGTCGAACGCTTCTCCAACCGCGTCATCTTGCGTTTGTCCCAGTAGTTCATAGTTGCCATGACCATGGAAGAGCACTAATTGAGAGTGTCCGCCAGATACGATCAGCGCCAGCATTGGGAATTCCGGCTGTTTGGACGGCAGAGTTAATGACAAATGATCGGATTGTTCGGTAATAAAGTTGGCATAGACATGCGCCTCAACGTGGTGGATAGGGTAAACGGGCTTGTTTTTGACCACGGCAAGCGTCCGCGCGGCGAGCGTGCCGACGAGTAATGACCCAATCAAACCAGGCGCATACGTGACGGCAATCGCGTCAATATCATCCCAACTGCAACCTGCATCGTTCAACGCCTGGTTAATAACAGGATTAATCACCTCAATATGACTTCGTGCCGCAACTTCTGGTACGACACCGCCGTATTGGGCGTGGATATCGATCTGCGTATGGACGACATTACTCAGCAATTTGCGTCCGTCTTCCACGACCGACGCAGCCGTCTCGTCACAACTACTCTCAATTCCTAGTACTTTCATCTGTTACTACTGTAGCATGTCGGCAAAAATGGTACACTAAATCCATGAAACAGCAATTGGTGAGGGGAGTGCGCAAAGTCCTGCCGAAGGGCGCGGTGCGACAGTTGGAAGAGAAATATCGCAAGGGGCGAGTGCGTCTGGTCAGAACGCGCTACGGCAACCCCGCCAAATACCTGAAAGTCATCGCCGTCACCGGTACCAATGGCAAAACGACCACCGTTAATTATCTCAACGAAATTCTGAAAGAAGCCGGCCAAAAAACGGCGATGTTCAGCACTGCAGTCATCGAAATAGCCGGCGATCGCAAAATCAATGACCTGAACGCGACAGTCGCCTCGACTGACCGTATGCAGCGATTTTTCCGCGATGCCAAACGGGCCAAAGCTGACTATGTGCTGCTCGAGGTCACCAGCCACTCGTTAGACCAGCACAAATTGGACGGCGTGCCAGTCCTAGCGGCTGTCATGACCAATCTGACCCAGGATCACCTGGACTACCACAAAACGATGGAAAGCTACGCCGCTGCCAAAGCCAAATTGTTCGCAGCCGAACCGCAATTCATCGTCCTGAACCGCGACGACGAATGGTTCGATTATTTCGACCGGTTCCTAGCGGGCGACCAAAAGATTACCTATGGCAAACACGACGAAGCCGAAGCCAAAATCACCTATACGAAATTATATAAAAAAGGCAGTGAAGCGACCGTTACGATTGATCATCAGACCAAATTGGATCTGGCGACGGCATTACCGGGTGATTTTAATATCTACAATATGACGGCTGCGGCAGCCACAGCCTATCTACTAGGTGTCGATCTGGACGATATTATCGAAGGCGTTGCCAATCTCGAGGGCGTGCCCGGTCGGTTCGAACGCGTCGAAACAGGCAAAGATTTTGATGTTATCGTTGATTATGCCCACACCCCGGACGCCTTAGAAAAATTCATCGGCGCGGCCAAAGAAATCACCAAAAACCGCGTCATTTTGGTGTTTGGTGCCACTGGTGACCGCGACAAAGGCAAACGACCAATCATGGGCGAAATCGCCACACGACTGGCCGACCGGATTATTCTGACGGATGAAGAAAGCTATAACGAAGATCCGGCAGCCATTCGCGATCAGGTAATGCAGGGCATCGAGGCAGCCAAAGGCAGCGCCAAAACCACTGAAATTGCCGACCGCCACGACGCCATTAAAAAAGCCCTTGGCATTGCGACCAAAGGCGACACGATCCTGATTACCGGCATGGGACACGAACAATTCCGGATCGTTAATGGTAAAAAAATACCCTGGAACGACGCTGAGGTCGTCAGGGAATTACTAGAAAAATAAACCTGGTAGGGCCGCCACCACCCCCGAAGGGGCAGCGGCGGCGTAGTGAACGGATGGTTAGATGGGTTGGCTGTAGCAGTACTTTGCCTGCTGCCAAACCAAATACTTGATTTCCTCCTGACGGAGTCCGGAGGCGCTCTTGGGGACCTGGTCGTCGAAACGATCGAAAACCTCGACCGCGAAGAGCTCACTGGGCGCGTCCCGATCTTTCGCGATACTGACGAGGCATAGGTTGCCAAACTCAGCAACGCCAAGGTAGCCCTCGGCCGCCTTTTTCGCTGAAACGGTCACGACTGACTGCACACCGTAGTCCTTACCGGCAAGTCCGACGTCACTGGAGTACTGGTCGACCCAGTCATTCCACTTGTCATGACCCGCCACGGTGACGGTATCGGGACGTGTCAGCATGCCGGTTGCGACGACGGCATAAAACACGACGCTGGAGACGGCGATGCACGCCCCCAAAACCAAACCACAAACTTTAAGGTTCACATGACTATATTAACATAAAGACTATAAAAAATCAATACTTGAAGCTCAAGCCTAAGAGGTTAACTCTTAATACCAACTCTCCTGATGTTTGCGCCACCAGAAATGTTTGACTGCGCGTTCACCGAACTTTATCCACCATTCGTAGCGCTGCGGTCGAACAACGAGATCAAATGTTCCGACATAATCGGTCACGTGTTTGTTAAAGCTTGTCTTGAATAACCCAACGCCATACCAAGGATGCGTCGTGTCGTTGATACTTTCACTGGGTGGGGTACCAGAGAGGTCGTGTCGTTTCGATCCCTCTTCTTTGGCCCATTGCATAATATGCCACTGCAGCAAATGGCTCGCACCATACGCGGTCTTTTGCCGGACGCTGGCACCGTCTTTGTAGGTACTCTTTTCGCCGAATACCATGGCAAATGCGCCGGCGACAACTGCGTCCCCAACGTAGGCAAAAAATAATTGCCCGAGGTTCGAGGCAGCATATCGCTGCCAAAATTTGCGGTAGTAGCTATAAGGCCGGATAACGAATGATCCCGCGGCCGTTTCGGCCAGTAGGTTATAGAATAACTGGCAGTTTTCGTCGCTTGCTTCAACTTTTTGTATTGTCACCCCGTCTCGTTCGGCGCGGTGAATGGCGTGGCGACCCTTTTGGTCGAAATTCGCCATAATCGTGTCCAGATCAGGGGACAGATCAACCAAGATTGTCGAAAAGTTTGGCTGGATCGGTGCCACAGGGACCAGACCCAGTTCGGCGAGTGCCTTGGTAGCATCGTCACTTTTTTCTAATTCCGGTTCTACCTTGATTGCAAATACGTGATGTTTAGCCGCAAAATCATGGAGCGTTGGCAGCATGTTCCCCAGTTGTACGACCGTTTTCACCCCTGGGCCTTTTGGTGCATACCACAGTTTGCCCAGTCCAGGCACTGGTTTTTCCAGCATTGTTATCGCTGTATCTTCGACGATGATATAGCGTGGTTTCCACCCGCCTAATTTCTTTTGTTCGGCGAATTCATCACCTTGAAATATATTACCGCCATCGGGGTTGGCCAAAATTTTAGAATCCCACTCGGTTGCCTCGCCGGTGGTTGCAAATCGAATATCCATAACCCCATTGTACCTGTTTTGTCTCCGTAAACCATGCTACAATTATCGTTATGGGAAATATCTTTTCATCAACTGATATCCGTGGACACGTCGGCGAGACGTTCACAACCGAATATGTTTGGAATGTCGGCAAAGCTTTGGCCGAATGGCTACCAGAAGAGGGTGTCATTGTCATCGTAAAGGCTGAATCAGCCAACGCGAGCACCGTTCATGCACTTGTCGAAGGTCTGCTACTGCAGGGACGAACCGTCATTGACGGTGGTAATGGCGACAAGCAATCGGTCATGGCAGCTATTAGCGACCAACAGGCAGCCGGGGGTGCATATGTTGACTATAACCAGGTCCAAAACCTCGCGGTCATCACGCTTTTTGATGCGCAGGGAGTTATCGTAACCGACGCATCAGGACTGACAGAGATCGGTCAGCTTGTCGATGCGGCGAACTTTGTTCCAGCGCCCGACAAAGGCGAACTGAAGAGTCTTTAGAAGACTGGTAAATTGGCAGTCGTGCTCTGCAAGTGCTAATATAGATTTTGAATATGAGTCAAAATTGAGGAGGAGCAAATGAGTACACCAATCAAACCGCTGGCTGATAATGTTGTTGCCGTGCGCGAGAAAGCACCCGAGAAAACAGCAAGTGGTATCTTTTTGCCAGATGGCGCACGTGAGAAACCCGTTGCAGTGAACGTGGTTGCAATAGGCCCGGATGTAAAAAACGTTAAGGTTGGCGATAAGATAATTTATAAAGCCGACTACGATTCTGTTACCGAATTAAAAAATAACGATACCGAATATATAATCGTTAAAGAAGAAAACGTCCTCGCGACGGTATAGGAAGAAATAACAGATGGCAAAGAAAGTATTCTATGATGATGACGCCCGCGAGCGGGTACTTGGCGGGGCAAAAGCGCTCTACGACGCAGTCAAAGTAACGTACGGTCCTAAAGGCCGCAACGTCGTGATCGCCAAAGGCTACGGCGGTCCAACGGTGACTCACGACGGTGTGACGGTTGCTGAGGCAATTGATCTGCCCGAGAACGATGATGAAACGCTTGGCTACAAAGTCGGTGCCGAACTGATCAAGCAAGCAGCTAGTAAACTCAACAAATCTGCAGGCGACGGTACGACAACCGTGACAGTGCTAACGTACAATATCCTCAAAGAAGCCAATCGCCTCATCGCTGCTGGCCATAACCCGATGGAGCTGCGAAAAGGTATCGAACAGGCAGGCGCCGAAATCATCGCCGCACTCGATAAATTGTCTGAAAGTATCGAAGGCAAATCAGACCGCGTGGCCGATGTTGCGACTATCAGCGCTGGCGACGAACAAATCGGCACATTGATTGCCGGTGTCATCGAAAAAATCGGCAAAGACGGCGTTGTCACCGTCGAAGCCAGCCAAGGGTTGGAACTAGAAGCGGAAGTCGTCGAAGGATTTAGCCTGGACAAAGGTTGGTCGAGCCCATTCTTCGTGACTGATGCCGCTCGCCAGGAGGCCGTCTACGAAAAACCGGCCATCGTGATTACTGACAAAAAGATCAGCAACGTGTCTGAATTTCTGCCACTTATCGAAAAACTCGCCGCAGCCGGTAAAAAAGACGTCGTCCTCATCGCCGACGAAGTTGAAGGCGAAGCCCTGAGTATCTTGATCCTGAACAAATTAAAGGGTGTATTGAACACCGTTGCTGTCAAAGCCCCTGCTTTTGGCGATCGCCGTAAAGAGATTTTACAGGACATCGCGACGCTCACTAACGGTATTGTCATCAGTGAAGACCAGAACCTGACGTTCGAGAATGTCGGTATCGAAGCCGTTGGCAGCGCTCGTAAAGTCATCGTCGGCAAAGACAGCACCACGATTATCGAAGGTGCCGGCACTGATAAGGCAATCAAATCACGCATCACGCAGATTGTCGCCCAAGCCGAGAACGCCTCGTCCGAATACGACAAAGAACAGTACGAAAAGCGCGCCGCGGCCCTATCCGGCAAAGTCGCCGTCATCAAAGTTGGTGGTGCGACCGAAACTGAAATCGAAGAAAAGAAATTCCGCGTTGATGATGCGGTTGCCGCAACCAAAGCGGCTTTGGCCGAAGGCATCGTTGCCGGCGGCGGCGTAACATTGGTCAATTTGGCTGCCGGTATCAAAGCCGATGGCGTCGACAGTATCAGTGCTGGTCGCCAGATCCTCAAACAAGCCCTCCGCGTTCCCTTCACTCTGATTACCGCCAATGCCGGTCTCAACAGCGAAGCGTTGTTAGCGCAGGTTGAAGCCGCCAAACCGGGCTTCGGCGTTGATGTGAACTCACTCGACGGGACGCTGATCGACGTCAAAAAAGCTGGCGTCATCGACCCAACTCGCGTCACCAAAGAGGCCGTCCAGAACGCGGTCAGTATCGCCAGCACCGCCGCTACGATGGGCGCTCTGGTTGTCGACATCCCAGAGCCAGAATCACCAGCACCTGCTGGTGGTGGCATGCCTGGCGGCATGGGCTTCTAGCCACTTTTCTCTTGTGTACTGGAAATAACTTATGCTATTATTTCCAGTATGATAGAACGAACGATCACTCCTCTCATCCGTTCCCACCTGGGGCGGGGAAGGGTGGTCGTTTTGTATGGACCGCGGCGAGTTGGCAAAACGACCGTTGCCCGTCAGATCTTGTCCGAAGCACCGACGGAAGACCAACTGTACCTGAACTGTGACGAGTTAATCACGCAGGATGCGCTCAAGCCAACCAGCCTGGCATCATTAGAACGCGTGATAGGGCAGGCCAAACGCATCGTTATCGACGAAGCTCAGCGCGTCGAAAACATCGGTCTGACGCTGAAACTACTGATTGATTCGCACCCAGAACTCGATATCATCGCCACCGGATCGTCGTCATTCGACCTCGCTGGCAAGGTCAAAGAACCACTGACCGGCCGTGCCTACGAATTTTTCTTGACACCGCTGTCACTATCCGAAATAAAGGGCTACTTCAACTATAGCGACCTGCAAATGACGACACTATTCGACCGTCTGTTACGCCTCGGTAGCTATCCAGGTATCGTCCTGACTGATGACAGTCGTGCCGACGAAGAAATCATCGCCCTGGCCAACAATTACGTGTACAAAGACAGCCTGGAACTGGTCGAACTTCGCCAGCGTCAACTCCTCCCGCGTCTGCTCCAGGCGCTCGCATTACAGATAGGGCAGGAAGTATCCTACCACGAACTGGGCGTGACATTTGGCGTCAAAGTCGAGACGATCGAACGCTATATTACCTTGCTGGAAATGGCTTTTGTCGTCTACCGCCTGCCCGCCCTGACCGGTAGTCAGCGCGGCAATCTGTCCAACCGTAAACGCAAAGTCTATTTCTATGACCTCGGTATCCGCAACGCTCTGATCCAATCATTGCAACCACTCGACCTCCGTGGCGACCGCGACGTATTGTGGGAGAATTTTTGCATGAACGAACGGATGAAACATTGGCAAGCGAAGGACGAACGCATCCAGCGCTATTACTGGCGAGCGCTGTCGACGGAATTGGATCTGGTCGAGGTCAAAGACGACCACTACACGGCCTATGACTTTGCCTGGGCGGCCAAAAAACTGACGACGCCCAAATTCTTTAGCGATACCTATCCGAACACCGAAGCGCAGTTGATCCACGCCGGCAATCTACTCCAATGGCTTGGCTAGCCATTTGACACTCCATCGCCAATCCGTTAGTGTTTAGAGAGAAGAAAAGAGGGGAATTTACATGCAGCCATCAGATAATGCGCCGACGCCGGCACCAGTACCAAAGCAACCAAAGCAAGGTTTTTTAGCAAAATTATTCGGCAAAAAACCAACCGCACCAGTCGTGCCACCACACGAATCGTTGGCGCCACCACCTCAGCTCGATGATGTAACAGCTCCTGCTCCAACCACCGGTCTGGACGTAACGGCTGCACCGAACGTTGACCCGCTTACCGGGGCGCCTCAGGCAACAACAAACCTAGGATCCGACGCGAATGGTGAGGTAACGGCCTCGACCATCAATATACCACCGAGTGTCGCCGCGCCGATCAGTGATGAGCCGCACAGCTTGCCAGTCACTCCTTCTGTCGGTGCTCAGCCGCAGCCGCCAGTCCAGTCCCAACCGCCGACGCCACCACAGCCACCAACCTCTGACCAGCAGCAGTAATCATTGCTCTACCGTAAAATACTCCGCGAATTCGCGGAGTATTTTGCTATATAGTTGCGTAATCCCAAAACAAGGGTTATAGCAATTGACAAAGCATAACGATTATGCTAGTATCGTTATATAACCTCCCAAAGATAAAAACGTACGTTAACAGGACCACCACAATGAGCGAAAGCCAATCAGTACTATCAACCGAACGTGACGCTGTCCCAGCCAACGAGTACGTTGGTATCCTTAGCGCCGAAGAGATGAACGACCTCGAAGGCAAATCCGCAGAAGAAGTCGACGACTACGTCAAAGAGGCCGCATTCGGTGACGCGGGGAAGCATATCTCCGATGAGGCGTGGAACCGACTGAAGCAGCATAAAGCAATAATCGGTGAGTACAAACGTAGCGGCGTCGCCGAAACTATCAACGGCAACGAAAAACTAACCACTGAATTTATGACGTTCCTCGACAAAGTAGTCGCGAAAAAAACCGAAGAATCCGAACCAGCACCTGTCCAGGCAGATCCAGCGAGTCCGGACCAAGCGCCAACCGGCGACAGGATGACCGTCAATGGCCGTGCCAACAACGCTTTTATGCGATTTTTCAGTAGAATGGCTGACAGAAACGCAAAAATCAAAGAAGAATTCGACGCACTTTCGCCAGAGGAAAAAGAAAAGAAGATAAAACGAGCTGGGCTTATTGGAACGCTCGGAGCAATCGCAATCGGTGGCCTCCTTTACGTCGGTAAAGCAGAACACTTGCTCGGATTTACCTTTGGTCAGACTGGCGCAGCCGATGAAGCCCTCAACCTCAAGACACCCCACGGTCCTGCGGCGGTCGCGCTTGATGCCGCACCTGCACCGGGTGCTAAAGGATTCGACAAGTTTCTTACCGAATACTTTGGTGCCCACGACACGGCAAAGATGTTCGATCAAAAGCATCACGTCAACGACTTTAGCCCTGGCAGCACCGGTCTCGAAAACGGCGACAAAGGTCTGACCGTCAAAGAAGTTGAGAATATGCTCCGTGGTAATAGGCAGATTACCGCAAGTTACATGTCAGAACTTGGTATCGATGGTGCCCCCGCACGACCGAGCGTCGAAGAATTGAACAATAACCCAACCGCCGCAGCAAATTATTACAATCAACTCGATGCCTTGGATCAGAAACTGAAAGATCCTGCATTTCGTCTTACGGCAACACGAGACGTACTGAACGCATTCGAAGGTGCCAAATTTGGCGACATGGTAGAGGTACAGCCTGGTTACGCATCATGGGGGATTAACGAGTTAGGTGTCAAAGATGGCCAAGCTGGTGAGTCTGTATTCGGCAGGACGACAGGTCGAGCCTTCTATGATACACAAGTTGATTATCGCGGCGTCATGCTGCGCCCAGTGATTATCAACGGCCACACGTACTACATGAGTCCAACCTGCCTCCAGTTCTGCGAAGCAACTCCTGTCGAACGCGTCGCTCCTGAGGTATCCGTACCGGTTGCTGAAACGCTCGTTGAAGTACCAGAACAACAGGCTCCTGCGCCCGAAGTACCCGTTGAACAACTAACCTCTGTTCCTACCCCTACCCCTACGCCAACGCCGACCCCTACTCCCACACCCTCTCCCACGCCAATCCCAACGCCGACGCCTACCCCAACTCCTACACCGACACCCACCCCAACGCCGGCTCCTTACGTCAAAGGTCCTGGTTTCGCCCCTGCTCTTATTGACCAGCAGCCAAGTGGCGATCTCAAAACGCCTGATGTCGTCCAACCTGAACAAAGTACGCCTGCGCGGCAGAACATCGGCGTCCAGCGCAGCCCGATCGTTGACCGTTCAACTGATCCGGCTCCAGTCGGCCGACCAAGCGGTGTTGGTTCACCGAACACTGCTCCGGGTCTTAGTACCCGAGGTTCAACAAGCGCGGGAGAAGCAGGTCAGACAGCTAACGGCAGCCTAGGCGCTCGGCCATAACAAAAAGGATAAAAATATGCGTACTATCTTCCTATCAATCAAACAAAAAATAACTCTTCGTTCAAGCAGCCTGATAGTATCAGTGGTTCTTTCGCTACTCGCTATTCCTGCAGCGGTCTTTGCTTACGGTCCCGACCGCCCAACCTTTACCATCACGAATCCAGCAACCTACGTTACCTTCAACTCGATTACGAACGATCCATCATACGGTGACGAACGAAACTTCTACCGTGTCCGTGACGTATCAACGAACGACCCATACCGTGACGATGCCAATCTGGTTCCGGGCAAAGAATACGAAGCGCTGATCTTTTACCACAATAATGCCGCCAGTACTCTGAATGACAGCGGTGTTGGTATCGCACACGGTGCCTACGCCCGAGCCGATCTGCCCGCTGTGGTCAAAAAAGGCCAGTCAGCAGTAGAATCAAACGCATATGTTGGTGCTACCAACGCGAACCCGACATCAGTCTATGACTATATTCGGTTCAATAACCAAACCGCCGGTGATATCGCACTCCGATACGTTGCAGGGTCTACCAAAATTTTCAACAAGGGTGCAACGAACGGCCAATCGCTTGGCGACAGTGCGCTGTTCAGTGCGAACGGTACGCCGCTTGGTTTTGATAGCCTGAACGGTACGCTTCCTGGCTGTGACCAATATTCCGGTTACATTACGTATCATTTCGTCGCGGTACAGCCGAACTTCACGTTTGTTAAGGACGTCCGCCTGAGCGGTACGAAGACCTGGCAGGATAAAGTGGCGGCAAACAAAGGTGCGACCGTCGAGTACGAGTTGAGCTATACGAATACAGGCAACACGCAACAGGATGATGTGGTCCTTCGTGATACATTACCTGCGGGCGTGACGTACATCCCTGGCTCTTCAAAATTGTACAACGTCAACAATTCAAATGGTAAAACGATGGACGACGGCATTAATGCCGGTGGTATCAATATCGGTAACTATACGACAGGCTCGAACGCCTACCTGGTATTTGCCGCTCGGATCGATGGTAATCCTTGCGCGGTCTTGACGAACACGGCCGCCGCAGAGACTGATAACGGTAATGTGCAGGATACTGCAACCGTCACTGTCACGGGCAGCTGTGTCGAGGTTCTCCCTACGACTGGTCCTGCCGAAGTCGTCGCTGGGCTGGTCGGTGTCGCCGCCATCACGATCGGCGTCGTCTACTATGTCAAATCCCGACGCGACCTTGACCTTGCGTTGCACGCAGCACAATCTCATCCTACATCGAGCAAATCACTTCTGACCACAGCTCCCGAACAAACGGTTGAAGCTGTTGATAAAACAAACAAATCTGAACACAAAAAATAACGTGAACAGATATAAAAACTCCTCCCAAGCGGAGGAGTTTTTATTTAGGTTTTCGGATGTGACAAGTAGTCGATTTCTTTGATGATGTCCAACAAGGCTTCGGCGCGACGAGTCTCGTCGGCGATAGCTTTGGCGGCTTCGTGAGCTGGCGCGATCAGGTCGGTGTCGTCAGTGCTGCGGATCAATAGAAGGTAGGTGTCGAATTTTTCTTCTGGTGATACGTTCAATTTGTCGACGAGTGGACGCAGTGCAACCAGGGCGTCCTGTTTGATCGATGCAAGTGGACCGGCGTCATCGGTAGACACAGCGCTCGGCTCTGGGATAGGAAGGCTTGGTACGGGCAGCGATGATGGTTCAGCTGCCAGGTAGGGTGGCATGGTTGGCTGTGGTGCTGGTGGAGCGTCCGGGAAGGGTGATGCGATGGGACCAGCGGTGGCTGGAGACATGACGGATCCTCCGTACGTGTTTGACGCAGGGACGCCTCCAACACTAGCGGCAGCGCCGGCGACATTATCGAGCGCCTTTACTAAATCCTGTTCGTCTGTTCCTTCGGTCATGCCCACCTCTTTTGTCAGTATTACTTATGCTTTATCTGCAAAAAGTGTATCATAGATAGAGTAAAACTCGCAACAGGAGGGGAATATGCTTGACGATGCAAACGTGCTGAAACAGCGCGATCCAGAAGGTGCGCTCGCAGTAGCGGCAGAACAATGGCAGCAGGTACAATTTGCGGCGGAAGTGGTTGATGGCGACCATGATAATCGACCGGTGACCAAAGTGGTCGTGGCAGGAATGGGCGGTAGCGCGTTGGCTGCGTTGATTGCCAAGGCATGGTTGGCCGAACAATTGACGGTATCGTTCGACGTTGTCCGTGAATACGAATTACCAGCCTACGTCGACGCATCGACATTGGTGATCGCCAGTAGCTATTCGGGCAATACCGAGGAAACGCTGGCCGGTCTGCAGCAGGCAAGGGAACGATCAGCGCAAGTTGGCGTGATTGCCGCTGGCGGCAAATTGGTCGAACAGGCCGAATCTGATGGCATCGCGCGAGTCGTGATCCCCAGTGGGCTGCAGCCACGAATGGCTGTGCTATTCAATTTGCGAGCGTTGGTGCTGTTACTGGCGAACTTTGGCATCGTACCGGCAAGTTTGGTTGACGAAGTGGTTGCGGCGGGCGATTGGCTGCATAGCGAATCCGACCAGTGGGTTTCAAGCGTCCCGACGGACAAAAACTTGGCCAAGCAATTGGCATTGCTGGCGGTTGGCAAAACGCCGGTATTTTACGGTGGTCGACTGACATCGCCGGTGGCCTACAAATGGAAGATCAGTTGGAACGAAAATGCCAAAAATGTGGCGTTTTGGAACGTCTATCCAGAGGCGAATCATAATGAATTCATTGGCTGGGCGTCGCATCCGGTCGACAAACCATTTGCCGTTTTCGATTTGAAAAGTTCGTTCGAACATCCGCGGATTTTGAAACGATTCGAAATAACTGACCGACTGCTGAGTGGCCTGCGGCCAAAAGCAACACCGGTTGACCTAGCTGGTGATAGCCCGCTCAAACAAATGTTGTGGGGCAGTATCTTGGCTGATTTTGCCAGTATTTACGTAGCGATATTAAATGGCGTTGATCCAACACCAGTTGATTTGGTCGAAAAACTGAAAGCCGAACTAGTCAAATAACGAAAGACCGCCCGCCTATCTCACACGGGGCGAGACAGACGGGCGGACGACGGACAGGGGTGTTCAGCTTGCCCGGAGGGCCATGTCGAGGCCGGCGACCTTGACGGCCGTGTCGGGGTGAAAACTGAGCGGGTACTGGCTCTTCTCTCCGAGAATCGTGCGGATCGGAACCTGCTTGTCGTTGACGAACAGTTTCAGCGTCTTGCGGTCGAAGTAGAAGAGATCTTGGTCGCCGTCGGCGATTTTGTCACCGGTTGACTCGACGCTCAGCGTGATCTTGGTGCCGGGAATGCCCAGCCAGACCCAGTAGTGCAGATGCCCGTAGGAAACGACGTTCAGGTCGGCGAACTTCGGGATAAAGACGGGGAACTCGTCCTCTCGGTAATCGGTCGCCGGGATCTTGCTGATGATTTCTCCCACTTGTTTGGCAGATAGCATCGGTACCTCCTGCTAGTCGGGAATGAACTATTCTGGCGGGTGCCAGTTTGAACGGTATTATACCATATTTAGTGGTATTGACGCAAGGCCTCGATCGGGTCTTTGCGGGCGGCACGAATGGCCGGGTACAGACCGAATAACAACCCGACGAACAGCGATACGCCAAACGCGATGGCGGCTATTTGCCAGGTAAACAACGGATCAAACGTCAGGAACGATCGGGCAACCGCAAAGGCGACTAAATAGCCGGCCAGGTAGCCGAATAAGCCGCCGGCGATGCTCATGGCCAGCGATTCGATCAAGAATTGCCAGGTAATGTGGCCGCTGGATGCACCCAGGGCTTTGCGAATGCCGATTTCGCGGGTGCGTTCGGTGACGCCGACCAGCATGATGTTCATGATACCGATACCACCGACGATCAGCGAGATGGCGGCAACAGTGGTCAGTGTCGCGGCAATCGTGACGAACAGTTCGTTGGTTGGCCGAGCAAGGTTGGTACCTGATAATACGAGGTAATCTTTTTCACCGTGATGGTTGGCTGAAATTTTTTGGTCGGCCTGTTTGATAACGCCCGCTAGTTTGTCCTGGTTATCGGCACGGATATCGATTTGCTGAATGGTAGCGACGCCTTGAGTGAACGCTTTGCCACTTTCCAGACTAATGATGGCCGCGTGGTCAAAATCAACGTTGTTGTAGTTGACGGGGTTGTTGATCCTTTTGAGGACACCGATAACGGTAAATATCATGCCATGCGTGTGGAATGTGCGGCCAGCTGATTGTTCGGTGCCGAACAGGTCGATGGATAGTTGGGTGCCAATGACGGCGGTGTCTTTGTTGGTGACACTGTCGATGAACTGGCCGTCGCTGAGGGGGAGGGATGTGACGTTAGGTAGGTCGGGCGTCGATGCGACAATCGATACGTTGTTGGGCGTGTTGTCGCCAGCGGTCACGTTGCCGCCGATCAGCATCAGTGGTGCGACTGCTTTTATCCCGTTGATCGATCGGATGTCAGTGACGTCCTGTTCGGTCAGACTACTGGTTGCCTGGCTGCCAGACAGCGTCGCGGTCAGGTTGTTCAATTGTGAGTCGTGGCCCGGCGATCCTGGACGGACGACGGCAATCGAACCGCCCAACTGGTCGACTTGGTCGGTGATGATTTTGGTTGCGCCGGCGCTTAGCGACAAGATGATAGTGATGCTGGTGATGCCAATGGTGACGCCCAGGACGGTCAGGCCGGTACGCAGGCGGTTGCCACGCAGCGATTCGAACGCGTTCCGCAAATGATTGCCGATAAGAATTGGCATCAGATCTCCCTGACTTTCTTGGATTTGGTCGATTTTTTCGACTTTTTGGCGGTTGGTTTGCGTTTGGAATCCAGGCGTTTCTTGGGTGCTGATTGCGGTTTGGGTGCGCGGGGTGCCTTGGTATCGCTATCAATCCGGCCATCAATCATATGAATGACGCGGCTGGCGTAACTGGTCAGGTCTGGGTTGTGCGTCACCATGATAATCGTGTTGCCGCGTTTGTGAATGTCGGCCAGTTCTTCCATGATGACGTGCGACGACCGGCTGTCCAGGTTGCCGGTTGGTTCGTCGGCCAGGACGATTGATGGGTTGTTGACCAGGGCGCGGGCGATGGCGACGCGCTGCGTTTGGCCGCCGGACAGTTGCCATGGCATGTAATATTCGCGTTCGGACAGGTGGAATGTGGCCAGCATTTTGCTGGCTTCTTTGAGCCGTTTGGTTTTGTGCATACCCTTGTAAGTGAGGGGTAGGGCGACGTTTTCGATGACATTCAGACGAGGGACGAGGTTGAAATTCTGGAATACGAATCCGACCTGGTTGCTGCGGATGTGTGCCCGGCGGCCGCCACTGAGCGTGTCGACTGATTTGCCGTCCAAATAGTATTCGCCATCATCGGCGCGGTCCAGCAGACCAAGGATGTTCAACAGGGTTGTTTTGCCGCAACCGCTGGGTCCCATGATCGCGATAAATTCGCCTGGTTCGATCATAAGGTCCAGCCCATCCAGTACCGTATGCTGGGCGTCACCAGTACCGTACCTCTTTGTGAGGCCCTCAAGAGCAATAACCGGCGTGGTGGTATCGATTGCCATAGTAGGTCTATTATAGATAGGTATAACGAGGATACGCAACCGTTAGCGCGTGTCTTTTATACAACCTTACATATAGTATAGTAATAAAGCGTCTGGAAGGGTGTCCGAGTGGTCGATGGAGCACGCTTGGAAAGCGTGTGTGCGAGCAATCGTACCGTGGGTTCGAATCCCATCCCTTCCGCCATGAAAGGTGACGTCCATTGGGACGTCTTTTTTCATAACGCTTAACCTTGAGTTTATGGCGCAACGCAGACATAATTCTTGAAAAGGATTCTTATGACCGAATTGCATCGTCCACGTATCGCCATATTAGCATCAAGCAGCGGCTCGACAGCCGAAGCATTTATTCATGCCACTCAGGATGGGCGATCGGACACCGAAGTCGGATTGGTGATTAGTAATAACACTCCTAAAGTTGCAAAAATTCATGAACGAGTTGCCAGGCTGAACGATCAATATGGTCTGGATATAGAAATGGTCAAAATCAACGGGGTGACGCACCCTGATCCGGGCGGCAACCCTGAACGCGGTCAGTCATTTGCAGAATCAGCCGCCATTGCCGAGAGGATACGCCAAGGACGATTCGATTTGGTCATGTTACTTGGTTACATGAAGATGGTACGGGGCGATCTTCTTGCCGAAACGATGATTAACAGTCATCCGGGTCCGCTGCCGGAAACTGCAGATACGTTCGGACTTGATACGTCCATAAAAGCATTGCGGCTGTGGAGGGAAGGGAAGATTACCGCTACCAGGCACACGGTACATATAGTTTCGGCGGAAATTGATCAAGGTCATATAATCGCCCAACATCCAGTCGAAATCCTCGATGATGATATCGCGCAGGATGTATTCAACCGCGTCCAAGCAGTCGAGAAAGCAACCCTTCCGTATGTTGTGGAGAAATTCTTAGGAGAACAAGAAGCCTCCGGTCACGCCAATTCATAAAATTCGGATTCCAAAGTTCGAATCTATTGGTGGGAGCCAAAGAGCATTGTGAGAGACCCCTCTAGAGTCTTTTATATTTGAATCATCAATTACCTTGACAGTCATAGTAAT
>OUNO010002486.1_pt2 | contig 24845 bp, 35 predicted proteins | sample 1779811 | NCBI WGS metagenome assembly OUNO01 (sample SAMEA3914804, study PRJEB12502) | metagenome | biome: forest; material: soil | place: Canada | collected 2010-06-25 | depth 0.3 m | reverse complement strand
GCAAACGAACCTCGAACCGCAAAGACCAAAAGCGGCGGATCGTAATCGTTTAAGTTCCAGAGCGCCTGTCCGAAAACTTTAAAACGCTCAGACACCACTTCCGAGAGAGGGGTTCCACTCGTGATCGAGCTGATCGTGGCAGTCGCTCCACTGCGTGGGGTGTTTCGAAAATATTCGAGCTCGTGGGTGACCCAGGTCACCTCCGCCGATAGCGAGAGGAACTGGGCGTGAGGGGGACCCGTTCCTTCTTGCGTTAGATAGTATTCGTAAGAAGGTCCAATCATCGCGGTCCAGCCCTCGTGCGCCGTGTCCCAAGTCTGAGCGATCGGAAAAAGAGATTGAACTCCAAGCTCCTTGAAGTAGACCTCCGTTCGACGGAGAAACCGGGCCGTAGGCTTGAGGTAGAGTCGCGATGGATAATCCAAGAAATACCAAGCCGAAGATCCCTGTGCGCTCACCTCTCTGTACGATGCAAGTCCAGTAAGGCTGACTGAAGATGCTTTTCTTCCAAAACGTTGATTGCTCCACGTAGCCTTCGCGAGCAGCAGCCCCTCAGTGTTCGCGCCAAGGCCAATACTCACCAGACGTGGCGCACCGGCCAGGCTCTCTTGGGTCGCGACGGCACCCCCTTTTTCACAACGAATCTTAAAATGAGTGCTCTGAATAACTCCCGCTTTGAGCATTCTTCGCTCAGTCAGAGTCATCAGATCGCGATTGAATCGCCTGCCGATAGTGAAGGCGTCGTACCTTCGAATCATCCCATCCTCCACTCCAGGAATCGGTTCCTCAAAAACACGAATCAGATCGTATTGGGATCCGGGATCGACACGAACGACGATTTCACCCGTTTCACTATCTGCTTTGGAGAGAAGCTTTGGACAGGCGTAACCCTCAGCTTGAAGCCGTCCAAACACCCACTGCTCAAGCTCGGTCAAGAGTTCCGGAGTCAGAACTTGTCCGACGATGTGCCGTTTTCTCGGCAGATACTTCATCACGAATTCCGGCGGCGCACCTTCCATTCGCCAAGACCGAATAAGACTCTGCAGCCCGACATTGACATGGAGCACACTGCCTTCGACTCGATAGGTCGGTGTGAAATAGCCGCGCTTTTCAAGAAAGTTTCCAAGCTGATATCTCGCCTGCGAAAGAGGCACGTGACGCCATGCCTCTGCGTTTGGACCGCTTCCATCCGAGTCGCCACAGACCAGACGTTGCTCGACGTCCGTCAAACCGATGGCTTTTTCGCCGTCGAAAACGACTTGGGGACATTGCCTATCGAGCTGCTCCGCACCTGAAACCGAGCGGCCAGCCGTCAATAAAAATGCGCTGCATAGGGCTGCTGCGAAAAGCCTTCGAAGACGGTACAATTTGAACCGATGCTCGCTTTCTGCACCCATGCCATCCGACTCGTTCTTCTTGCATCGCTACTCGCGACTCCCGCTGCTTTTGCTGATGGAAGAATCAGCGTCGAAGCAGGTGGAGGACTTTCGCGCATCTACGGAACTCAGCCCTTTTTTGGAACTTCAGAAGCCACACTCGGCTACGGAGTCGCACTCGGTTTCACCACCGCAGTCCAGCTCACTCGAGTCAATTCTCGAGCGCGCATTTTCTTTGGCGTTTCGCACCGCTACGACACCGGCTCCGACGCAGGAGCGCAGTTCGGATTGCAAGCGATGTACCCCATGCTGCGTCTCGCGCTACCGGGGCTCTTTCTTTCGGCCGGAGCCACACCTTTCGCATGGCGCAAAGACACCTCAGCGGGACAAGACGGATGGATTCGCACGACTAACTCCATCGCCTACCTAGGTGAGGCTGGAATCGAATACGGTCTGTCTCCAGAAGCGTCGCTTCTCGCAGTCGCAACCGGCCAGGCCGTAAGCACATCAGGCTCAACGAGCCCGAAGCCTTGCTTCGATGTCACGGCGCAGATCCGCATCTACTTCCTGCCATCTCAGAACGAAGGCGGTGCCAGCTCTGGGCCCTCTTCGAGCGATTTCCTCGAAGGCTGGCGCTATCCGTTCGGCATTCCGAAAAAGTGATTACGAGCGCTGCGCCGCGCATGAAACTAAAAGGGCGGCCTCCTTTCGGAGACCGCCCTCTTGAATCGATTTGAACAGTCTAGAAGCGAGCCCTATGCGGCCTCGCCGACTTTACAGGAATGCGCTTTCGCGCATTCTTAAGTCAGTGCGAGTCCTATGCGGCCTCGCCCTGACCATTCCCCCCACCCGCCGCTGCGAGTCGAGCAAGTTTACGTTTATCGAGGCCGTATTTCTCGACCTTCATGATCAGACCCGCGCGCGAGATGCCGAGCTCTTTCGCCAACCGACTTTTGTTCCAGTTGGTGCGCTTCAGACCTTCTTTGATCATCGTCTTCTCGAGCTCCTCGAGGGCATCTTTCAGTTTGCCCGCAACGCGGACGCCCTGAACCTTCGAGTTCTCTCCGTGCTCGCGGATACGAGCCGAGAGCAGTTCTGCTGCTACACGGACTTCGTCGCCGCTCAGGACGATCAGACGCTCCACTTCGTTCTGGAGCTCTCGGACGTTACCTGGCCATGGATAGTCGAACACTTTTTCCATCGCACGTTTTGCGAGCTGCTTGAGAGGAACACTCTTCTCTTTGCAGCCGTCGGACAGGAAGTGATCGATCAATACCGGGATATCTTCTTTGCGGTCGCGCAGTGGCGGAACCACGAGATTGATGACGTTAATGCGGTAATAAAGATCTTCGCGGAACGTGCCCTGCTCGATCATGTCCTTGAGATCGCGGTTTGTAGCCGCCACCACTCGAACATCAACTTTGATTTGGCTAGTTCCACCCACTGGAAGAAGAGTTCCTTCCTGCAGGACGCGAAGCAGTTTGACCTGCATCGTAGGCGACATATCACCGATCTCGTCAAGGAAGAGCGTGCCGCGATCGGCCGCTTCGAAGAGACCCTTCTTGTCTTTGATTGCGCCGGTGAAGGCGCCTTTCACGTGACCGAAGAGTTCGCTATCGAGCAAGTTCTCGTTGAAAGCCGAGCAGTTCACCGTAACGAACTGCGTGTCTTTACGAGGCGAGTTGTAATGAATCGCGCGAGCGATCAACTCTTTACCGGTACCGTTCTCGCCTTGAACGAGGACAGTCGATTCCGAGTTGCGGATCTTATCGAGAAGCGAATACAGATCCTGCATCGGCTTCGATTTACCGATCATCTGGTCGTAGCTGTAACGCTGACCGAGCTGAGAGTTCAGAGCGCTGATGCGTTCTTCGCGCTTCGAGATTTCCGTGTGGAAGGTCACGATCTCTTGAGCCACGAGGTCAACGAGTTCGAAGAAGTACTTCTTCTCGCCCGCATTCAGAACACGCATTCTGCCGACGGCCAAGTCAAAGGCTTCGGCATCTAAGCCCAATCCTTCGATCATCGCGCGAGCTTTCACGCGTGCTTCAGCAGGGATCTCTTTTTCAATGAAGCTGTAAGCGAAGACGCTTCCCAGGAAGTCGTTGTCGACCGTGATTCGAGAAACCACGACCGTCTCGATTCCGAGAGGTCCTTCCAACACCAGACGGCTTTGGCCGCCTTCGAAAACTTTTTCGTTCGCTTCCTTCATGGCTTTCAAGATCAGCTCGCGGCCGCGATCCTTCGGAAGCAATGTGGCGCCGAGTGGGTTCTTAAACTCGCGCTGACGATCGGTGGCGTCGTAGTTACGAACCTGCCCGCGCTCGTCGATAAAGAAGATCTCCGTGTGGAACCACTGGGCGAGAATCTCTTCCAGTTTACGGATAACGTGAATGTGTTTTAGCTCTTCCCAATTGATCATAGTCTTTGCCCGCCTCTTCCAAGGTTATTATCGGACAGAATTGATCAGACTTTAAGCACCATCCACTGAAACTTAGACAGCCTGTCTTTTTTCTAGTCAGGACGGGGTGTTAGCGGATGACACAATTGTTAAGGGAAGGAATCCTAGCGAGTACGGGCGTGTATCGTCAGCTCGACTACTCGCTCGATAGCCCTTTTCAGCGAATCTGAGTCCCAGGCCTGAGGCCCTACCCATTTGGAGAGGATCTTACCATCCGGAGCGATGAGGTACGTCTCAGGGAATTGGTAGGAACCATAAACCCCTGGGGTTTCGTTCTGGGCATCCAAAAGCGAGATCAGATTCGGCGGAAGCCGCTCCGGCTTCAGGTATCGATGGGCCTCGCTCCAGCTATGGTCGAGACTGACCGCGATCCAGGCGATCGGCTGTCCTTCCATTTTACGGGCGAGCTCCACCCACTGTGGAATCTCCTCAATACAGGGTGCACACCACGTCGCCCAAAAATGCAGAATCACCAGCTTGCCGCGCAGCTCAGACAAGCTGTGTCGACGCCCCTGGTCATCGGGTAGCGAAATCTCGGGCGCGTCCTTTAGAAGGGCCTTTGAACCCTGAAAACCGCCTGAAAGATCGGCGGTTTCCGTCCATAGGCGCGCTCCCCAGCCCAGCGCGCATACAGCGAGGCCTAGAATCAAAGAGGAAAGCCAAACTCGGGTGGGAACTTTGAACGTCACGAGTGGTCAAAATACTGACGGAAGCCGCGGAGTTGCAAGGTTTTTCGGAATTCCCCTATAATGAATGGAGGAACTGAATTTCACCCGAGCCACGCGCAGCAGAGAAGACCCAAAAGCGACCCTAATAGTAAGAGCCCCTGAAAGGCCGAGGATCAAAATGAGCCACGCTTTAGTGCTCAACGCTTCTTTCGAACCACTGCATATCGTGACCTGGCAGAGAGCCATGCAGCTTCTCTTCCAAGGAAAGGTCGAGGTCGTCGAAGAATCGGATCAAGAGATCCGAACGGTTCGACTGACCATGAAAGTTCCAGCAGTTCTTCGGCTACTCACTTATGTTCCGCTGAAAAAGAAGAAACAGATTGTTCGCTTCTCTCGCGCAAACATCTTCTTACGCGACAACCACGCCTGCCAGTACTGCGGCGGAAAGTTCGCGAAGACCCAGCTCACCCTCGATCACGTCATTCCAATCGTCCAAGGCGGCCGTAAGTCTTGGGAGAATATCGTGACCGCATGCAAACCCTGCAATCAGAGAAAGGGTGGCAGAACCCCGACTCAGGCCCAAATGAACATCATCAGAAAACCTCAGCGCCCGAACTGGCTCCCAGCTGCTACGATGACCATGGGCGTGTCCTTTACCCCTGAGCGCTGGAAAATCTACCTCAAGCTTGAACGTAACTACCAACCTGAGCTCACCGAATTGGAAGAGCTCTCTGATCCGGAAGAATAAACTCACCCAGTGCCAACATCAGAAAAGACCCGGACCAAGCCGACCCAGCCAGTCGCCACTGCCGCGCCCGTTACAAAAGAGAACCTCATCCAGCAGCTCGTCGATCGATACGGCGATATGGTCTTCGACCTATGTCAGGCCGTGCTCTGGAGCCAACCTAATGCGCAGCTTGCGTTTCGCGCCATCGTTCGCGATCTTCGCAGGCTCGAACTCGCGGGCGTAAAATACGAACGCTACGAACGTCCGTGGATTCTTCGCGTCGCTTGCGAAAAACTTCGCTCCATCGCCGTCCGACACGGCCGAACCCTCAGCGCTTCTGAGCGCATGATGCTCGATGGCGCCCTCAAAGGCGATGCTCGCCTGCGCCAGTTCGATTCCTATTTCCACCGGCTCAGGACAGACGATCAGATCCTTCTTCTGCTTCGCGATAAGTACAAACTCGACTACGCCGAAATCGCCATGGTCATGGGCGAGCCCGAAGGCTCACTGAAAATGCGACGCCAGCACGCCATGCGCGCGCTCGATGAAATGCTTTGGGACACCGTATGACCCCCCCGAACAATAAAGAATCCGGCTCCCAAAGTTCAATGCAGTGGTTCGAATGGCAGAGCCTTTCGTCGGATTACCTCGACGGTACTCTCACCCCCGAAGCTGCCAAACGTGCCGAAGCCTTTCTCGCCGGAGCCGGCGAAGAACGTGAACGCCAGGTTCGTTACCGAAAGATCGTCGCCGCCATCGGCGCCCAGCCGCGCGTCGCACTTCCTGCAACACTCAAGCAAACTCCAGCGACCTTCTCGCTCCCTAAGCTTGAACCGAAAACAGGTCCTGGACGAAACACCCGCTGGGAACGCATGCCTTGGTTCATTCGAACCAGCATTGAAGGCGCCGGCATCGCCCTCGTCATCTTGCTCGTCGTTGGACTCGTTCCACGCCTTCGTACCCTTTACGAGCGCAGCATCGAAAAACGCCTCGATTCATTCAGCCTCGCCGACTTCATCACGGGCGGAAACAGCACCGAAGAAGCCATCGCCGAAGCAGCCAAAGTGCCACTCGCTCGCGGTAAAACCACCGTCGCTTCCGCTGATGCAGAAGTCGCTGGCGGTATTGATGACTATGGCGGCGAAGAAAGCTCTGACAGCGAAGAGGACGAAACCCCTTCTTCATCCATCCATGTTGGTAACGCCGAAGTCTGGCGCTTCAACCTCAAGACCGACAGCCCGCATGACGTCCGCGCGCGAGTCGTTCATATGCTGAACGAGCTTCACGTACCGCCGAACACTCCAGGCCTTGGTGGAATCGAAGCCCCGGGCGGAATCCAGTTCGACTTGATCGTGTCTCAGTCCCTCGTCGGAACCATCCGCGACCAGCTGAAAAAAGTCGCCGGAGCGTCCATTCGCCTCGCCGCAAGTCGTCCAGGCTCAAACATCAACGACTCGAACGCGCAAGACGCATTCACCTGGTACAAAGTCAGATCTCGCAAAGCGATCCCAGCAGGCAAAAGCCGCGTCGTCATCTGGCTCTCGCAGATTTGATCTATTCGCGCTTCAGCTTAGCCTTCATCGACTCAAGATCCTGCTCCATTTTGTGAAGCTTAGGTTCGTGAGCGATCGGTGAATCACCCACCGAGGCCAAGATTCGTTCGCCCTCTTCTTGCTGAATTCGGCGAAGCTCATCGGCCGCGTGCGTAGGAGCAACCAGGCCGCGAGCGCGTTGAGCGAGCTCGTAATCGGAAAGCGCGTGCTGGTAAGCAGCCGTATCCAAAACCGGGCTTCCGTTTGCGTCGCGCTCAGCTACCCAAACCGTTCCTTTGGAAGGCTCGGACGGATCAATCAAGACTTCACGGAATTTAATGAAATCGCCGGCCACTGGCTGTGCGGCCAAACGCGGCCCCTGCGGCGCCGGTGCTGCCACTCGAACTTCCTGGGTCGCCGCTGCGGTCTCCTGGCTCTTCACGTTCGCGGAAATCGCGGGAAAATGTCCTACTTCGGCCGCGCGGGCCTGAAGCTCCGCCATCATCGCGCGCCGTTGGGCCTGAATCTCTCTCACTCGTCGAACTTCAGCGAGCTTACGAGCCATCTCACGGTCAGCTGGGCTCATTCCAGAGAGGCCAGACAGGCCTGCTTGCCCGTCCCAGCCGCGCAGATCGATGCTAGGCAGCTCAGCGCGGGCCTCAGGCACGAATGCCAGGCAGAGCAAGCTCAAGGCGCTTAAACTGAGGTTAGATACAAGTCTCATCACCCTGAGATAGAGCAAGCTCCGGGCCGGATTCGACCCGCTCCAACCCCACTCAGTGGTCACGCGATTCGAGTGAGGTGTCTAAGTTTTAGACAGCTGTAAAATACAAAGGCCACACACCCGGGACAGGGTGCATGGCCTATGTTTTTAACTTACTGCTTCGTAGTCCTACGGACTACTCAGCGACTTAGCTGGAGCTGCCCGACTTGCTCGAACCACCACCAGCAGCTGGGGTCTTGCGACCTTTGCCACCGGCTTTAGGGGCCGATTTTGTCTTCTTGCCTTCGCCAGAAACTTTCGACTTTCCGCCGAAGAGTTTACGCATACGCTTCAGAGGATCCGTTGGAGCAGAGTCTGCTTTTGCGGCGTCGCCTTCTGCGGCTGCTTTGACTTTCTTCTTACGGTCAATCGCTGGATGATCCACGAGTTCGAGTACTGCGGTTTCAGCACCATCGCCCCAGCGGCGTTCTGAGATCTTCAAAACGCGGGTGTAACCACCCGGACGACCGGCGTAACGCTTGGCGAGTTCGCCGAAGAGTTTGCTGACAATCGCGTTATCGCGAGTGCGGTCGAAGGCCAGACGGCGGGAAGCCGGCATGCCCGATTTTCCCAGGGTGATCAAGCGATCAACAACGCGGCGGGCTTCTTTAGCCTTCTGAACCGTGGTGACGATCTGTTCTTTTTCGATAACCTGGTTAGCCATGTTGCGAAACATGGCTCTGCGGTGTGAGGTATTGCGGCCAAACTTTCGGCCGTCTACATTGTGTTTCATTAGGTACTCCGATTAATCTTCGATGTCGTCGTTCTCGTCGAAGCCTTCCGACTTCTTACTCATGATGCGATTCTCATCGACATCAGAGTCAGCCGGTTTAGGCGGCTGCGACGGCGGGACAAACCCGTCCAGTTTCATTCCAAGGCTCAAACCCATTTCACTGAGAATGTCTTTGATCTCGTTCAGGGACTTGCGACCAAAGTTTTTGGTCTTCAGCATTTCAGCTTCAGTCTTCTGAACTAGTTCGTAGATGTACTTGATGTTGGCGTTCTGCAAGCAGTTCGCCGAACGAACAGAGAGCTCGAGCTCTTCAACCGAACGATAGAGGTTCGGGTTGAACTGGGTGCCGGACTCTTCTTTCACCATCGCGACCGGTTCTGGTTCTTCTTCGAAGTTCAAGAACACGGACAGCTGATCTTTCAGGATTTTCGAGCCGAGGGAAACCGCATCATCCGGTTTCACCGAGCCGTCGGTCCAAACTTCCATCGTGAGCTTGTCGTAATCGGTACGCTGACCGACACGGCTCTGGGTAACAGTGTAGTTCACGCGACGGATTGGCGAGAAGAAGCTGTCGACCGAGATCCAACCAATGCCGAGGTCGTCGACTTTGTTGCTCTCAGCGGGAACGTATCCACGTCCGCGGGAAACTTTGATCTCAACATTGATCTTGCCGCCCTTACCGAGGGTCGCAATGTGCTGATCTGGATTCAGGACTTGGACGTGTTCCGTCACAATGATGTCCGAAGCCTTCACTTCGCCCGGTCCCGATTTCTGAATCAGAACGGTAGCGGATTCCGAGTGCAGCTTGAAGCGCACTTCTTTGAGGTTCAGGATGATCTCAGCGACGTCTTCAGTCACATCTGGCATAGGTGTGAATTCGTGAAGAATGCCGTCGATTTTAACAGCGACGATCGCTGCGCCCTGAAGCGAGGACAACAAAACGCGGCGAAGCGAGTTGCCCAGGGTCAGGCCGAAACCGCGTTCAAGCGGCTTAGCTACAAATTTTCCGTAAATGACCGACAGCGACTCTTTGTCGACGTCGAGGGCTTTTGGCTTAATCAGATCGCGCCAATTTTTTTCAAGCATTCGTTTTCTCAATTCTAGTCGGTCTGAGGCTGAGCCTACATCCAACTTCTGTCTTTCCCTCGTTCGCCCGTCCTAGCGATCTATGCGGGAAACCCAGTTTAGGCCGGCAAGGAGATCCGGTCGGCCTCGCACCCCTTTCCTTCCTTGGGAAAGAGCACAAAAAGGAAGAGCCCTGAGACCGCCGAAGCAGCCCCAGGGCTATTATACTTATTACTTCGAGTAGAGCTCGACGACCATGCGCTCTTCCATCGGCGCAGTGATATCGTCACGTACTGGAAGGTCGCGGACTTTCGAGCGGAAAGCTGCAGCATCAAGCTCCAGCCACTGCGGAATTTCACGACGCTTCACAGACTCAAGAGCGCCACCGACGCGAACCGACTGGCGGCTGGTCTGAACGATCTCAAGTACGTCGCCCTTTTGAACCTGGAACGACGGGATGTTCACTTTATTGCCGTTCACGGTGAAGTGACCGTGACGAACAAGCTGGCGAGCATCTGAGCGAGAGTTAGCGAAACCCGAACGGTAAGCCACGTTATCGAGACGACGCTCGAGCATGGAGAGAAGGTTCGAGCCCGTGATGCCTTTCATGCGATCGGCTCTTTCAAACAGGCTGCGGAACTGCTTCTCGAGCAGACCGTAGGTGCGCTTGATTTTCTGCTTCTCACGAAGCTGAAGACCGTACTCCGAGAACTTGATACGTCCCTGGCCATGCTGGCCTGGTGGGTATCCGCGACGCTCGAACGAGCATTTCTCGGTGTAACAGCGATCGCCCTTCAAGAAGAGCTTCTGATTTTCGCGGCGGCAAAGCCGGCAAACTGATCCGTAAAAACGAGCCATGACTTAGACCCTTCTCCGCTTCGGCGGGCGGCAACCGTTGTGTGGAATCGGCGTAACATCTTCGATGAAGGTTACACGCAGACCGGCCGAGGCAAATGCACGCAGAGCCGATTCACGGCCTGCGCCCGGACCACTCACGAATACCTGTACAGAACGCATTCCGTTTTCAACTGCTTTGCGTGCGCAGTCTTCCGCTGCGACCTGTGCAGCGAACGGTGTGTTCTTACGTGAACCGCGGAAACCTTTTCCGCCGGCGCTAGACCAGCAGATTGCGTTGCCCATGGTGTCGGTGATGGTGACGATGGTGTTGTTGAATGAAGAAAGGATGTAAGCGTTTCCAGAGGAAACGTTTTTCTTACCTTTCTTAACGCGTTTTACCGCGAGTTCAGGAGTGGCGCCTGCAGCGGCTGCTGCTGGTGCTTCCTTCTTTTCAGCTTTTGGAGCTTCAGTTTTCTGTTCTGACATAAATCCTATCCGTTACTTCATTGCCTTGACTGATTTTTTACCAGCAATCGCAACGGCCGGGCCCTTGCGGGTACGAGCGTTCGAGTGCGTGCGCTGACCATGAACAGGCAAGCCTTTACGATGACGAGTACCGCGGTAACAACCGAGGTCCACCAGGCGCTTGATGTTCAGAGCGACTTCGCGGCGAAGGTCACCTTCGACACGCTGGGTGCGTTCCAAAATTTCACGAATTTTACCGACTTCTGCTTCAGTCAGTTCATCCGATTTTTTTGTGAGATCCACGTCTGCTTCAAGAAGAATCTTCTTAGCAGTCGGACGACCAATACCAAAGATATAGGTCAAAGCCACTTCCATACGCTTATTGCGTGGGAGATCAACTCCCGCGATACGAGCCACTTGCTACCTTCTTTCCTTACAAAATTGTTTTGACCGCTTAGCCTTGGCGCTGTTTATGACGAGGGTTTTCGCAGATCACGCGAACAACACCTTGACGCCGAATGACTTTGCACTTGTCACAGATTTTTTTAACGGATGCACGAACCTTCATAACCAGCTTGGCCTTTCGAAACTCGAAATCTTAATAACTTCTTACAGCGCTCTCACATTACTTCGGCATCTGAGTGAGGATCTCAGGCCCATTTTTTGTGATCGCTACTGTGTGCTCAAAATGTGCAGAAAGTGATTTATCCATCGTGACAGCCGTCCAGCCATCTTTCAGTACTTTCACTTCATGCCCGCCGGCGTTAACCATCGGTTCGATGGCTAGTACCATGCCGATTTTGAGCGGCAAACCCTTTCCCTTAGGACCGTAGTTGGGGATCTGGGGTTCCTCGTGTAGGGCTCGGCCGATTCCATGACCGACGAATTCCCGAACAACGCTGTAACCAAAAGCCTCAACATGTTTTTGAACCGAGTGCCCGATATCAAACACTCGATTACCCTCTCGGCACTCCGCAATTCCTAGAAGAAGACTGTCACGAGTCGCATCCAGCAGCCTTTGCGCCTCTGCGGAAATCTTCCCTACCGGTACCGATCGAGCGGAATCTCCATACCACCCTTCGTAAATAACACCAAAGTCTAATCCGACGATGTCACCATTTTTTAAAATTCGTTTTGGATTTGGAATCCCGTGAACGACTTCTTCATTCACCGAGATACAAACGCTCGCCGGAAAGCCGTGATAGCCCTTGAAAGCGGGCACTACTTTAAGCTGCTTGCAGCGGGACTCTGCGAATTTATCCAGTTCACCTGTAGAAATCCCGGGCTCAACCATAGCGATCATCTCGTCCAGAATCTGGGCAACAGCCCGTCCGGCGACTCGCATTAGGTTAAGTTCACGTTCAGACTTCAGGGTAACCATTACTTCTTTTACTTCTTCTTCTACTTCTTCGTTTTCGTCTCAGGCCATTGCCTGAGCGAGAGCCCGCGCTACTGAATCCGGGCTCTGGGACGCATCGAGCGACTTGAGCTTACCCGTCTTTTGATAATACCCGACCAAAGGAGACGTCTGTTGGTGATAGACCGCCAGGCGCTTCTGGATTACTTCCGGACGATCATCATCGCGATGAACGAGGTTCGAGCCGCAGTTATCGCATACACCGTCAACCCGAGGCTTCTTGGTATCGACGTGAAACATCGAACCACAGTTTACGCAGGTACGACGTCCCGAGAGACGACGAACCAGCTCAGCGTCCGGCATATCGAACAAGACGACGCGATCAATCTGGCGCCCCTGGACCTTCAGAGTACGATCCAAGGACTCAGCCTGTGGAATCGTGCGCGGGAAGCCGTCCAGAATGAACCCTTCTTTACAGTCGGGTTGCTGGGTACGTTCGTTGATCAAACCGATGACTACGGAATCGGGAACCAAGGCCCCCTGATCCATGAAGGACTTTGCTTCGAGACCTAGCTTCGTTCCGGCGGCAATCGCACTACGGAGCATGTCGCCTGTCGAGAGCTGGGGAGTTCCACGCTCAGAGACTAGTCTCTTCGCCTGGGTACCTTTTCCTGAGCCTGGAGGCCCGAGCAAAATCAAAATCATGAATACGCCGCGCGCCCTTTCAAACGAGTGTGCTTCATGAAGCCTTCGTAGTTGCGAGTCAACAGGAAGGTTTCAATCTGGGCAACCGTGTCCAGAGCCACACCAACAAGAATCAGAACGCTCGTTCCACCGAAGTAAAACGGCACCTTCATGGTCTGAGTAAAGAGAGTCGGAAGAACGCAAATCGCAGAGATATAGACCGCGCCACCCAGAGTAATACGGGAGAGAACGAAGTCGATATAGTGAGCGGTTGGCTGTCCTGGGCGAATTCCTGGAATAAAGCCGCCGTATTTCTTTAGGTTGTCCGCTACGTCGTCCGTTTTAAAAGTAACGGCCGTGTAGAAGTAAGCGAAGAAGACGATCAAGCTCACGAACAGAACGTCGTAACCCATCGAACCCGGCTGAAGCTGCGCAGTAATGCGCTTCATCGTTTCGTTCGGGAAGAAGGTCGCGAACGTCGCTGGGAACATGATGAGCGACGAAGCGAAGATCGGTGGGATAACCCCAGCCGTATTCACTTTGAGCGGAAGGTGCGTATTCTGACCACCGTAGACTTTACGGCCGACAATACGTTTTGCGTATTGGATCGGAATGCGGCGGGATCCGCGCTCAACGAAGATAATCACGAAGAACGTGGCCAAGATGACCGCGCAGATCATTAGAATTTTCAGGAAGCTCAGCTCGCCTGAACGATACAAGCTGAAGGTGCTGCCCATGCCGTTCGGGATGCCGGAAGCGATACCCGAATAGATGATCAGCGAAATACCGTTGCCGATGCCGCGTTCCGAGATCTGTTCACCCACCCACATCAGGAACACTGTTCCCGAGCAGAGAGTCATCATCGTCAGAAGACGGAAGGCCATTCCGTGGTGCAGAACCACTGGAGGATTGCTGTAAGCTTCAAGGCCCGCGGCGATGCTGTAGCCCTGAATCAGAGCAAGTGCGACCGTGCCGTAGCGGGTGTACTGCGTGATTTTCTTGCGACCCTGGTCGCCCTCTTTCTGCAGTTCATGCAGATAAGGCCACACTACGGTCAGGAGCTGGAAAATAATCGAGCTACTGATGTAGGGCATGACGCCCAGTGCGAAAATACTGAATTTCTCAAGAGCACCGCCGCTGAACATGTTGAAGACACCAAAGATGGTACCTTTCATATTCGCGAACACCTGCTGGAGAGCCTGACCGTCCACGCCCGGAGTCGGGATATGAATACCGATACGGTAGACGGCGAGCATCACGAGGGTAAAAACGATGCGTTTTCTGAGTTCAGAGATCTTAACGAGGCCTTCGATACCGGACATGAATCTTTATCCTTAAGGAAGCGGCTCGAATAGCCCGCCGGTTCAGGGGCTCCGCCCCGTTCTCAACACGAAAAAAAACCCGAAGCGGGCAGCTTGATGCTCCACTTCGGGTGAATTAGATCAGCGCCGAGGCATCTCAATCAAGCTTTTGCTGCGGTCTTTGTTTTCTTGATCTTCTTTTGCTTACCAGGGATGGCGAGCAATTCAACTTTTCCGCCAGCTTTGATGATCTTTTCTTTAGCTGATGGGCTGACTTTGTGAGCTTTGACGTTGAAAGCCTTGGTAACTTCGCCCGTGCCCAAGATGGCGAGACGGTCGTAGCGGCCTTTGATCGTGTTCGTCTCAACCAAAACTTCCAGCGAAATGTCTTTCATGGAGATTTTATCGAGGTCAAAAAGGTTCATTACAGCGATCGAACGGCGAGCGATGTTTTTGAAGCCTTTTTTCGGAATACGACGGTACAGAGGCATCTGACCGCCTTCGAAACCAGGGCGAACCGAGCCACCGCTGCGAGCAAGCTGACCTTTGTCACCTTTACCGGCGGTAGGACCATGTCCCGAGCCAGATCCACGGCCGAGGCGTTTGGTTTTCTTCGTCGCGCCCGGATGGGCTTTAATCGTATTCAGGGTAAGCATTGAATTTACTTTCTTGCCGAAGCATCCCCAAAGGGACACCTAGGACTGGTCATGCGTGACCAGGGCGCCAGTTGCACCATCATTCAGCTCATCCTGAGCATCTCGATTTAGAGGGGGGGTGGGCCGCTCTTCAGCAACCCCCATCCCAGGCAGCTACCCTTAGCGGGTCTCTGCGACAACTTCAACAAGGTGCAGCACTTTTTTGACCATACCGCGAACTGACGGTGTGTTCTCGAGAGTGCGGACCTGTTCACGACGCTTGAGGCCGAGGCCATTCAGTGTCGCGCGTTGATTCGGATTACAACTGACCATACCTTTAATCAATTTAATGGTGATGGTGCGTTTAGTGTTCGCCATTTCAACCTCCGATTAGACGATCTCGCCGACCGTCTTGCCGCGGCCCTTAGCGATGTCAGAGAAACTACGAAGGCCTTTGATGGCTTCGAAAGTCGCACGGACGACGTTGTGTGGGTTATCGCGGCGAAGCGATTTGGTAAGAATGTTTTTAACACCAGCGACTTCGAGGATCGCGCGAACCGAAGAGCTCGCGATGATTCCCGTTCCTTCTGGAGCTGGCTTCATCAAAACCTGGCTCGCACCGAAGTGACCTGTCACTTCGTGTGGGATCGTGCTTCCTTCGAGAGGAACGCGGATCAGGTTCTTTTTAGCCTGTTTTCCAGCTTTTTTAATCGCTTCCGGCACTTCGCCGGCTTTGCCGAGGCCGACGCCGACCTGGCCTTTTTTATCGCCAACCACGACAATCGCAGCGAAGCTGAAGCGGCGTCCGCCCTTCACGACTTTTGCGCAACGATTGATGTGAATGACTTTATCTTCGAATTCTGATTCTTCGCCACCGCGGTGGCTCTGAGGGCCCATTGCCATAGAAATTTCTCCTAATCGGTTAGAACTTCAGGCCGCCTTCACGTGCAGCATCTGCCAAGGCCTTAACACGGCCGTGGTAAAGATAGCCGCCGCGATCGAACACTACGTTAGCAATGTTCTTAGCGAGTGCCCGTTTAGCCAATAGAACGCCCAAGGTTTTTGCGCCTTCGACGCTTCCGCCCACTTTGTCTTTCAACTCGCCTTCGGCAGTCGAAGCCGCAACCAAAGTGTGACCTTTGGCGTCGTCGATGAGCTGCACATAGAGGTGGCTGTTGGAACGGAAGACCGCCATACGAGGGCGCTCAACACTTCCTTCGAGCTTGCCGCGAATGCGGCGCTTGCGTTTGAAACGGACGATTTGTTTGTTACTAGTCGTCCGACGAATTTTGGTAGCCATAAAATCTCCGCCTTACTTCGCGCCCGCAGCTTTACCCTGCTTGCGGATAATTTTTTCGTCACTGTATTTGACGCCCTTGCCCTGGTACGGCTCAGGTTCCTTGAAGGAACGAATCTTAGCGGCAACCATGCCGACCAAGATTTTATCTGCGCCCGAGATCACGAGGTGGGTGTTGCCTTCGACTTTGCAAGTCACGCCAGCCGGGAAATCAAATTCCACCGGATGGGAGTAACCCAAAGTCATGTTCAACTGTTGACCTTTCATCGATGCACGATAACCGACCCCGACAATGTCGAGTTCTTTCGTGAAACCGGTAGCGCATCCGTGGACCATATTATGGACCAAGGTGCGAGCCAAACCTTGAAGAGCCGACGACTTCGGAGCGTTCTCATCACGAGTGACAAGAACCGAACCGTTATCAAGTTTCGCGTTCACGCCTGCTGGAAGTGTGTACGAAAGCTTGCCTTTAGGACCTTCGACTTTAACGAGGGAGTCCTTGATGTCGACTTTAACGCCTGAAATAACTTTAATTGGAGCTTTACCTACGCGAGACATAGATCACCAAACCTCACACAGGATCTCGCCGCCGACCTTCTGAGCGCGGGCCTTTTGGCCAGTCATCACGCCGCGGGAGGTGGAAACGATGGCTACACCAGCGCCACTCAATGGGCGAGGCAAACCGTCATAACCCGAATAGCGCCGGAGACCCGGACGGCTGATACGGGTAATACCCTGGATCACGCCTGCACCGGCGTCAGTGTATTTCAAATACACTTTGATCATTGGGTGGCCTTCTTCACGCTGAAGACGGAAGTTCTTGATGTAACCTTCCTCTTTCAGGACGCGGACGACGTTCGCTTTCAGGCGAGAAGCCGGAATTTCGACCTTCTCGTGGCCTTCTTTCGAAGCGTTGCGAATCCGAGTCAACAAATCTGCAATTGGATCAGTCATGCTCATATCGATATCCTTATGCTTTATTTCCGGAACGGCATGCCGAGCGCAGCCAGAGCGGCACGTGCATGTTCATTCTTGTTGGCCGATGTTTCGATGGTGATAGTCATACCGCGGACCTTATCAACCTGATCGTAGTTGATTTCCGGGAAGATGATCTGCTCACGCATTCCAACCGAGTAATTGCCACGACCGTCAAACGACTTAGGGCTCACGCCTTTGAAGTCGCGAACGCGCGGGAGAGCGACGTTCACGAAACGGTCCAGGAACTCCCACATACGGGCTTTCCGGAGAGTGACCATCACGCCGACGGCGTTGCCTTCACGAACTTTAAAGGTCGCGATAGCTTTTTTGGCGCGGGTGATGACTGGCTTCTGACCAGTGATCGCCATGAGGTCTTCAATTGCGTTATCCAGAACCTTCGGGTTAGCGACGGCGTCTTTGATTGCGCAGTTGATGACGATCTTTTTAATACGAGGCACCTGCATAACGTTGGAGAATTGAAACTCCTTCATCAATGCTGGAACAACCTTCGTTTTATAGATGGTCTCAAGGCGAGGGCTTTTCTCAGGCGAAGCTTTCGTTTCGCCTTCGGCAGCGATTTTCACGCCGCCTGATTTTGCTGCTTTTGCTTTAGCGCGACCTGCATCGGCAGCCGCTTTTTTTGCGTCTGCTTTTGCTTTCATCGCAGCTGCATCAGGTGCTGCTGATTTCTTAGTATCGGTATCGTCTTTAGCCACGACCGTTAACCTCTCTTAATAAATCGCTCAGAGTACTTCTGGAGCGAGCGAAATAATTTTGGCAAAGTTACGAGCGCGGAGTTCGCGGGCAACTGGTCCAAAGATACGAGTTCCGATTGGCTCATTCTGAGCGTTAATCAAAACCGCTGAATTGACGTCAAAACGAACGTAAGTTCCGTCGTGACGATTCACTTCTTTTTTGGTGCGAACAATAACAGCCTTCAACACTTCGCCTTTTTTGACTTTAGCGTTTGGGCTGGCATCTTTCACCGTGACAACGATTACGTCGCCAAGGCTCGCGTATTTACGGCGGGAGCCACCAAGTACTTTAATGCACATGACGGATTTTGCGCCAGAATTGTCGGCCACATCGAGCCGGGTCTGCATCTGAATCATAGTCTCTCCAAGTAGAAGCCAAGGGCTTCTTTAAACGTTGGCCTCCGGAGCCCGAGCGCCTTTGCGAAGGATGGACTGAAGTGCCCAACGCTTATCGCGGCTCATCGGACGCGTTTCAACCAATCTCACCAAGTCACCGACTTTGGCGGTGTTCTCTTCGTCGTGAGCTTTGAAGCGACGCGATTTCGTTACGTATTTTTTGTACATACCGTGACGCACGTTGCGATCGATTTTAACAACGATCGTTTTCTGCATCTTGTCGCTAACCACAACACCGGTCATCTCACGGCGGCGCTCGAGGCCGTTACGTTCGACTTCACCAGGAGCTGCAGAAGCGGCTTTGGTTTCAGCTTTCTTCGCAGCTTTCGGAGCTGCTTTAGCTTTCTTTTCTTTTGCTTGGGTCGCCATCATCTACCTCAGGCCTTCCGAGCTGCAGCAGCTGGTTTAGTAGCTTTTGCAGTCGCAAGTGTTTTCACGCGCGCCAAATCCTTGCGCATGCGCCAAATGCTGGCGGTGTCCTGCAACTGTCCAGTTGCACGCTTCATTCGAGCCTGAAAAAGACTTTCTTCAAACTCGCGAACTTTGCCCGCGAGCTCGTCTTTCGACAGGTTCTTCAATTCTTTAAAACTTTTGATCGCCACTTCCGTTACCTCTTAGCTGCCTGTTTTGCAGCCTGTGACTTTTCAAGCGCGGCTTTTTTTACGAGACGAGCCTTCTTAGCAAGATCTTTTGCTGCTGCGGCAAGTTTCTCGGTTTCGCGGCTGATCGGCTTACACTTCACTGGCAACTTGTTGTTTGCCAAGCGGAGTGCTTCGAAAGCCTCGACCTTCGTGACGCCAGACATTTCATAAATGATACGTCCGGGCTTGATCACGCATGCCCATTCTTCAACGTTACCTTTACCGGAACCCATGCGGGTCTCAGCAGCCTTCTTAGTGAGGGCTTTGTTCGGGAAAACGCGGATCCAAATCTGGCCGCCACGTTTTACGGAGCGGGTCATGGCTACGCGGGAAGCTTCGATTTGTTTCGAAGTGATCTTGCCGCATTCAGTAGCCTGAAGGCCGAATTCTCCGAAGAAGAGGGTTCCGCCACGGTCGGCACGACCGCGCATCTTCCCCTTCTGCATTTTGCGCCATTTAACTCGTTTAGGTGACAACATGAGTATTTATTCCTTAGGCGGTGACGTTCGCCTGAGCGATTTTCGCGTCAGCTGCGGCTTGTTTCTTGAGGGTCTGGATTTCTCCGTTGTAGACCCAAGCTTTCACACCGATGATTCCGTACGTCGTACGAGCTTCGGCAGTGCCGTAGTCGATATTCGCGCGAAGGGTGTGCAGAGGTACGCTGTCTTCGCTGTACCATTCGGTACGTGCGATCTCGGCTCCACCGAGACGGCCCGAAACGCGGATTTTGATGCCTTTGATTCCCTGCTTGAAGGCAGAGGTCATGCATTTTTTCATCGCGCGACGGAAAGCGACACGTTTCTCAAGCTGAGAAGCGACGTTCTCTGCGATCAGAGTAGCGTTTGCTTCAGGCTTTTTGACTTCGATGATGTTCAAGAAGACTTCGTTTTTCGAAAGCTTCTGAACTTCAGCTTTAAGCTGTTCTACGCCAGCGCCTTTTTTACCGATCACGATACCCGGACGAGCCGTGTGAACGTTGATCTTCACTTTGTTGGCTGCGCGCTCGATTTCGATGCGTGCGATGCCAGCGCTGTAGAGTTTGCCTTTCAAGAAGTCGCGCAAACGCACGTCTTCATGAAGGAGACGTCCGAAGTCGCGTTTCGCGTACCAACGGCTGTCCCAGCTGCGGGTAATGCCAAGGCGGAATCCAATTGGATTTACTTTTTGACCCATCGCTTATTTCTCCGCGAGCGTCACAGAAATGTGACTCGTCTTTTTGTTGATCTTGAATGCAGAACCCTTAGCGCGAGGGCGGAAACGCTTGAGCGTCGTGCCCTGGCCGACCAAGATCGTCTTCACTACGAGAGTGTCGACGTCGATCGTGCCCTTCTGGGTCGCATTAGCCACCGCTGACTTAAGCAGGGTGAACAGCACGCCTGCAGTGCGCTTGCGCGGCGAGAACTCGAGATAGGTCAACGCTTCGTTGATTCCTTTTCCACGAACTTCATCAGCGAGCAGGCCCATTTTGCGAGGCGTGATCCGAATAAAACTGACTTTGGCATTCACTTCCATAGTCGACTCCTACTTACTTAGCCGCGGGCTTAGCGGCAGCTGGTGCTGCAGCTGGTTTAGCCGCTCCGGCTGCTGGTGCTGGTGCACCCTCAGCGGACGCCTTCTTATCAGCCGGTGTATGGCCGTGGAAGGTGCGGGTCGGTGAGAATTCGCCCAGTTTGTGTCCGACCATGTTTTCGGTCACGTACACAGGAACGAATTTTTTACCGTTATGAACCGCGAGTGTCAGACCAACAAAATCAGGAAGCACCGTAGAACGGCGCGACCAAGTTTTGATGACCTGGCGATTCTGGGATTGACGAGCGGTCAAAACTTTTTTGACCAGATGATCGTCAGTGAAAGGACCTTTTTTAATTGAACGAGCCATGTTTGATCTCTCTCGTTACTTACGGCGCTTAACGATGAAGGCGTTAGTGCGCTTGTTATTGCGGGTTTTGTAACCCTTGGTTGGAGCGCCCCACGGAGTACGTGGATGACCGCCGCCGGAACTTTTACCTTCACCACCACCATGCGGGTGGTCGATCGGGTTCATGGAGACACCGCGGTTGGTAGGACGAATGCCCATCCAGCGAGCGCGACCGGCTTTACCGATCTTGATGTTCTCGTGTTCCGTGTTCGAAATCTGACCGATCGAGGCTTTGCAGCGAGCGTGCAACAAGCGAATTTCGCCGCTAGGCATTTTCACTTGGCAGTATTCGCCTTCTTTAGCCATCAGCTGTGCGTAGTTACCAGCCGAGCGAGCCAAACGTCCACCCTGTCCTGGAATCACTTCAATGTTGTGAATCAGGGTACCGACCGGGATCGATACGAGTGAAAGGTTGTTACCTGGCTTGATGTCAGCGCTTTCGCTGGCGAGGACCGAGTCACCGATGTTGAGGTTCAACGGAGCCAAAATGTAACGCTTTTCGCCGTCTGCGTAGCAAACGAGTGCGATGTAAGCGGTACGGTTTGGATCGTACTCAAGTGACGTGACTTTTGCTGGGATCTCGCGCTTGTCGCGTGCGAAATCGATCACACGATACTTGCGCTTATGTCCGCCGCCGATGTGGCGAACGGTCATTTTTCCGAGCGAGTTACGGCCGCCGCTTTTTGAAAGCGGGCTCGTCAGGGAGCGTGGCTTGGAGGGCTGCTTTTTCTTAGGCGTCAACACCGAGAAGTCAGCGACGCTTTTGTATCGCTGGCTCGGGGTGACGGCTTTAAAGGTTTTAATCGCCATGAGTCACCTTATTGATTCTGAAAGAACTCGATCTTCTGGCCTTCAGCCAGGGTCACGAGTGCTTTCTTCCAATTCGCGCGTTTAACTTCGCCCTTAGCAAAGCGCTTCACTTTGCCGTGAACGATCATCGTACGAACTGCTTTCACGTTAACTTTGAACAAACGCTCGACCGCGTCGCGGATTTCCTGTTTGTTTGCCTGAACAGCCACTTCGAATGCATAGCGGTTGGCCACTTCGGCCAGAGCGGTGCTCTTTTCGCTGATGATCGGGCGGCGAATGACTTCGTATACGGTACGCATGTCGTCCCCTTACTTATTCGGAGCAAGGCGTTTTTGAATCGCCTCGACCGCACGTTTCGTCAGGACGAGATTCTCGAACCGGACGATATCGTAAACGTTAATGCCTTCCGTGCGCAGAACCCGAACACGCGGGATATTGCGACCGGACAGTTCGAGATTCTTGTTCAGATCGTCAACGATCAGAACTTTCTCGAGCTGGAGCTTGCCTTTCAAAACCTCGTCGAAAGCCTTGGTCTTCACTGCTTTCAACGTGATTTCATCCAGGATCAGGACTTTGCCGGCTTTCACGCGATCGGACAGAGCCGAACGGAGAGCGCCGCGCATCATTTCCTTCGGAGTCGCCTGTTCGTAAGAACGAGGACGAGGACCGAAGCTCTGACCGCCACCTGGTTGCAAAGGAGAACGGATCGAACCCTGACGGGCGTTACCTGTACCCTTCTGTTTGAAAGGCTTGCGGCCACCGCCGCGAACTTCGCCTTTTGTCTTTGTCTTGTGCGTGCCCTGACGGCGACCGGCCAACTGGGCCTTGATCACCTGGTGCACGAGCGGAAAGTTCACATCCACGCCGAATACTTCGTCAGCGAGGTTGATCGTCCCGACTTTTTTCTTTTCGATGTTAAAAACGTCTAAAGTCGCCATGATTCACCTAAGCCTTAAGCCTTGACCGCTGGGCGAACGGTCACGATGCCACTACGTGCACCGGGAACGCTGCCATGAACCAGAAGAAGACCGTTCTCAAGATCCACGCGAACGACTTTAACGTTCTGAACCGTGGTCTGCACGTTGCCCATCTGACCAGCCATTTTCTTGTTCTTGAAACACTTACCAGGATCAGCGCGGTTACCGATCGAACCGAGTGAACGGTGCGATACCGACGCGCCGTGGGTCTTGTGACCACCGGACATGTGATAGCGTTTCATGCCGCCCTGGAAGCCCTTACCCTTACTCATCGAGGTCAGGTCAACCAGTTCGCCTTCTTTAAACATGTCAGCCGAGAGGACATTACCAGCCGTGAGGCCGTCCATCTTAGCGTCGTCGTTCATGCGGAATTCTTGATAGTGATAGAAGCCGGTTGCGCCGGCTTTTTTCGCGTGACCAGCTTCAGGCTTGGTGACGTTCTTGGCTTTGCGCTCAAGAACACCAACCTGAATAGACTTGTAGCCGTCGTTTTCCTTGGTTTTCACCTGGGTGATCACGTTCGGGCTCAGGTCGATCACGGTGACAGCGATAGAATCGCCGTCATTGTTGTAAACTTGGGTCATGCCGGCTTTGATGCCTACGATGCCGACGCGGCCCATGTTGGCAGGATTCAGCGTTACTTTTTCGCGCTGTGCTGCAGTGTTTTCGCTCATCTCTTACTCCAGAAGCACTTCGACCGCTTTCATGCGACGAGAGGTGCCTTTAGTTTTTTTCGATTTTCCCAGCCACAGCATCACCGGGAAGCCGCCCAATTTGATTTTACTCAAGCCGGGCCACCGGATGCTTTCATGTTGAGGATCGTCTGACTTTTTCGGCCTTTTGACTTTCCCCCCGGGACTCCCACGAAACTGCTTGTGGGAGGGAGGAAGTATCGGAAGCCGTAAAATTCTTTCAAAGGCCCTTCGAGCAAGGCGCTCGTCAGACCCTTGAGGTTTCTTAGGAACGAATCTCGACGTCTACACCAGCCGAGAGATCCAGCTTCATCAGCGAATCTACCGTCTGTTGAGTCGGTTCGAGAATGTCCAAGAGCCGCTTATGGGTTCGAATCTCGAACTGTTCACGGGATTTTTTGTCTACATGCGGCGAACGGAGAACGCAATACTTATTGATAACTGTCGGAAGTGGAATCGGGCCACGGACGGTAGCGCCGGTTCTTTTCGCCGTATTTACGATTTCCCAAACGGATTGATCGAGAACGCGGTGATCGAAAGCCTTCAGTTTAATGCGGATTTTGTGTTCCATTGCCATTGTAAGTAAACAAACTTTCTACCCAGGCCTATATTTCTACGTGCCTGGTTTTTCACATCTAGCTATAAGTTCTGCTTTTTCAAGCACTTCGAAGGAGTTCCCTGTCTTGTAGATGTGGACAAGACAGCAATCTTCCATCGAACGTCTTCACTAAGTTTCGTGGGTGTATACTTGGAACCCCAAAAGCGAACAAGGTATTTCTTGGACTTTTTTCAGGAAATCCCCACTCAGACAGTGATCACAGGAGGCGGCCCAACCCACACGCCCGACTTGATCTTGATCTCCTGGGCGATATTCGGCGGAACTGGGTCGTAATGACTGAATTGCATGCTGAAGGTCGCACGCCCCTGGGAGGACGAGCGGATGGCCGTCGAGTACCCGAACATCGTAGCCAGCGGCACCTCGGCGTCGATGACCTGAACCCCATGGCGTGGCGCCATATTGAGAATCTTGCCCCGGCGACTATTGAGGTCTCCGATGACGTTACCGACCGACTCCTCAGGCGAGATGATCTCGCACTTCATCATCGGCTCGATGATCTGTGGATCAGCCTTCTGAGTCGCGTCCTTAAACGCCATCGATGCCGCAATCTTGTAGGCGACCTCGGTTGAATCGGTCTCGTGGAACGATCCATCCATCAAGGTGCACTTGATATCGACGGCCGGATAGCCGGCGACGATCCCGCCCAGCATGGCCTCCTGAAGCCCCTTGTCGACCGCAGGGATGAATTCTTTTGGAATCGCAGCCGTCGGCCCTGGAGCGATCTGATTGACGAACTGATAGCCCGTTCCCTTTTTGAGGGGCTCGATCTTGATCACGACGTGACCGTACTGATTCCTACCAACAGCCTGGCGAACGAACTTACCTTCGCCAGTCGCGGAACGACCGATGGTCTCTTTATATGCCACCTGCGGCTGACCGACATTGCCCTCAACCTTGAACTCGCGCTTCATGCGATCGACGATGATCTCCAGATGCAGCTCGCCCATTCCGCTAATCAGAGTCTGACCGGTCTCTTCGTTCATCGTGATTCGGAAAGAAGGATCTTCGGCGGCAAGCTTCTGAAGGGATTCAGCAAGCTTGTCTTGATCGGCCTTCGTCTTCGGCTCGATCGCGATGGAAATCACGGGTTCCGGGAATTCCATTTTTTCGAGCAAAATAGGCTGATTTTCGATGCAAAGCGTGTCGCCTGTCGTCGTG